>ERZ1673753.2908-NODE-2908-length-11605-cov-4.053593_pt1 | contig 11605 bp, 11 predicted proteins | sample MGYA00580201_ERZ1673753 | MGnify/ENA primary metagenome ERZ1673753 (study PRJEB41218, sample SAMN15661747) | gut metagenome | host: Homo sapiens | place: Canada: London | collected 2015-08-20/2019-03-30 | study: EMG produced TPA metagenomics assembly of... | reverse complement strand
GGTTCTGATTGCACAAAAAGGTACAGGTTTTTGTATCTTTCGACACACGACATTATACGAGCAATTAATCAGCGTTTGCCCAGATTACGCAAAATGTACTGCCAGTAGGTGCATCTCCATACCCCTCTATAAAAACCTGTACTTTTGCGACTGCGCCTAGCTGCGAGCGAGAAGCCTGTTCTAAACGCCCCTGCATTTGCGTGCATCGCAAAGCCAAAAGAGGGGGCGAGAACATGGAACAGACGGCACGGCGCCAAGAGCAGCTGCCGGGCGCATTTAACGGCGCCATCACCAACAGCCAGCACGACCGCGTCCGCTGGTATCTGGTTCACACCCCCAATGGAAAAGAGCGCGAGACCTGCGAAAAGGTTCGCTGCATTATCCCGCACAGCCTTATGCAGGACGCTTTTGTGATGCAAAAGGAGTTTTGGTTTAAGCGGGACGGCGCATGGTCGCTCCAAACCAAACCTATGTACAAGGAATATTTCTTCGTCGCCACGCACGATGCCGCCGCGCTCGATAGGGCCCTGGCCCAGTTGAGCTTTGGCTGTCGCATCGCCGGCAGTAGGGAGCGGGCGTATATGCCCATGCCGGACGATGCGCAGGACTGGTACCTCAGTGTGCTGGACGACGACGGCGTGGTGCGCAACAGCGTTGCGCGCATAGAAGACGGCGTGTTGCACATAGAACAGGGCCCTTTGGTGGGGCAAGAGGCCCGTGTAAAGAAGATCGACCGTCATAAGCGCTGGTGCCTGGTAGACGTGGGTGATGGCGACTCCGCTTTTAGGGAGCTGCTTGCGCTGGACGTTCCCAGCAAGACGTAAGGGAGACGTTGCACCAGCTATTCGTTCGCATTTTTGAATTTACCGATTGGGGGATCCCTGGGGAACGGGGACGTAAGTTTGACTGTGGCTGCTAAAGAAGTAACAGAGAGCAACGCGCCCGCGGGGGCGGCGCTGATTGCTCAGGCCATGGACCGGCGTGAGGGCGTCGGCCGCAACAAGGCCATGCAATCCATCATGGACTGGGATCGCTCGCGCCTTGTCTATAGGGCTGTGAAGCGTACGTTCGACATCGTGTTCAGCGGTGTCGTGCTCGGTGCCATCGCTATCCCCAGTCTGATTCTTGCCGCCGCCATCCGCCTGGAGAGCAAGGGCAACCCGTTCTACAGCCAGATCCGCGTGGGCCAGACCCGCCCCGACGGCAGCCTGACCACGTTCCGCATGTGGAAGTTCCGTTCCATGTACAGGGACGCCGACGAGCGCCTCGCCGAGCTCAAGGAGCAGAACGAGATCGCCGGTGCCATGTTCAAGATGAGGGACGACCCGCGCGTCACCAGGATCGGCAGGTTCATCCGCAAGCATTCCATCGACGAGTTCCCGCAGTTCCTCAACGTGTTCCTGGGCCAGATGTCGGTCGTCGGCCCGCGTCCGCCGCTGCCCAACGAGGTCGCGGAGTACACCGAGTACGACCTGCAGCGCCTGGCCGTGAAGCCCGGGATCACCGGCTGGTGGCAGGTGACGGATCGCAATTCAACTGGTTTTGACGGAATGGTCCAGCGCGACCTGGAGTACATCGCCAAGCGCGGAGTCATCACGGACCTCAAGATCGTTCTACTCACTGTTGTCGAGGTAATCACGGGAAGCGGGGCGTGCTAGTGTCAGCCGGCAATCGTTATCCAATTCTAAACACGTACGTAAACGCCATCTCGCTTGACGAGACGGTGGATGAAATCGAGAAGATCATAGCGAAGGGAGTGCCGACGCAGCATGTCGTCATCAACGCCTCCAAGGTCAACCTGATGGAGGCCGATCACGAGCTCGCGTCCATCGTCAACGAATGCCCCCTGATCAACGCCGACGGCGCCTCGATCGTCTGGGCGGCGAAAAAGCTTGGGGTTCCTCTCGGGGAACGCGTCACGGGCATCGACCTGTTCCAAAGGCTTGTCGGGCTGGCGTCCGAAAAGGGCTACAGCATCTACCTCTTCGGGGCGAAAGAAGAGGTGGTCACCAAGGTAAAAGCGATTTTCGAGGACAGGTACCCGGGTATCCAGATCGCAGGGTATCGCAACGGCTACTTCACCGAGGCGGACGAGCCCCAGATCGTATCCGATATGGCCGCCTCGGGAGCCGACATGATGTTCGTCGCTTTCTCCTCTCCCAAGAAAGAGTACTGGGTCCATAAGTACATCGACCAGATCGGAATCCCCTTCGTCATGGGCGTCGGCGGCAGCTTCGATGTTGTTGCCGGCGTCACCGACCGTGCGCCGACGTGGATGCAGGAGCACGGCCTGGAGTGGTTCTACCGCTTCATCCAGGAGCCGGGAAGGCTGTGGAAACGCTACATCATCGGAAACCTCAAATTCGTCGCCCTCACATATAGATACAAGTTCGCTAAGAAAGGTGAATAATAATGGTTAACGTTATCGGTCTCGGCTACATCGGCCTCCCCACCGCCCTCATGATGGCCTCCCACGGTGTGGAGGTCGTTGGCACCGACTACAACAAGGAGCTCGTCGCCACGCTGAACGCCGGCAAGACCACCTTCAAGGAGGAGGGCCTGGACGAGCTGTTCGCCGACGCCCTGAAGTCCGGCATCAAGTTCTCCACCGACTACCAGGTCTGCGACACCTACATCGTCTCGGTACCCACGCCCTACGACAAGCTCGACAAGAAGATCGACCCGTGCTATGTCGTGGCGGCCTGCAAGACCGTGCTCGAGGTCGCGCCCGAGGGCGCCGTGCTCGTAGTCGAGTCCACCGTCTCGCCCAACACCATCGACCGCTTCGTGCGCCCGCTGCTGGCCGAGGCCGGCCGCGATGACGTCAGGCTCGTCCACGCCCCAGAGCGCATCATCCCGGGCAACATGGTCTACGAGCTGCTGCACAACAACCGCACCATCGGCGCCGACGACCCCGAGGTGGGCGAGGCAGTGGCTAAGGTCTACGCCAGCTTCTGCCAGGGCGAGATCTCCGTCACCGACATTCGTACCGCCGAGATGACCAAGGTCGTCGAGAACACCTTCCGCGCGGTGAACATCGCCTTCTCCAACGAGCTCGCCAAGATCTGCCGCATCGGCGGCATGGACGTCGCCGAGGTCATCCGCATCGCCAACAAGCACCCGCGCGTGAACATCCTCAACCCCGGCCCGGGCGTCGGCGGCCACTGCATCCCGGTCGACCCGTGGTTCCTGGTCGGCGACTACCCCGAGACGGCCAACTTCATCCGCCTCGCCCTTCAGACCAACGCCTCCATGCCCGAGTACGTCATGCATCGCGCCCACGAGGTCATGGAGGAGCGCGGCATCACCGACGCCTCCAAGGTCGGCATCTACGGCCTCACCTACAAGGAGAATGTCGACGACATCCGCGAGTCCCCGACGCTGCAGATGCTTGAGTCCATGTCCGAGCACCTCTGCGCCGGCTCCGTCAAGGTCTACGACCCGTGGGTCGAGCGCGACGAGGTCCCCGGCCAGGTCCATTCCATGGAGGAGTTCCTGGACGGCCTTGAGATGGTGATCGTGATGGTCGGCCACTCCCAGGTCAAGGACAACCCCGGCATCTTCGGCGACCGTATCCTCATCGACCCGCGCAACGTCTGCGGCGAGGGCGAGAACGTGTACAAGCTCTAGGACCTAGTAAATCTTCAGGGAGAATCTGGTTTGAAGAAGGTAATGCTCGTCTTCGGCACCCGCCCGGAGGCAATCAAGATGTGCCCGCTCGTCAACGAGCTGAAGGCGCGCGCTGATGAGTTCGAGACCGTCGTCACCGTGACCGGCCAGCACCGCGAGATGCTCGACCAGGTGCTGCGCGTCTTCGACGTGGCACCCGACCACGACCTCGCCATCATGAAGCCGGGCCAGACGTTGTTCGATGTGACGTGCGACGTGCTGCTCAAGCTCAAGGCGGTCCTCGAGGACGAGAAGCCCGACGTGGTCCTGGTCCACGGCGACACCACGACCAGCTTCGCCGCTGCGCTCGCGTGTTTCTACCTGCAGATCCCCGTGGGGCACGTCGAGGCCGGCCTGCGCACGCACGACATCTACAGCCCCTGGCCGGAGGAGTTCAACCGCCAGGCGGTCGACATCGTGAGCGAGTACTACTTCGCCCCGACTGAGGCCAGCAAGCAGAACCTGCTCGGCGAGGGCAAGCCCGAATCGAAGATCTGGGTCACCGGGAACACCGGCATCGACGCGCTGCGCACTACCGTGCGCGAGGGATACTGCCACCCCGAGCTCAAGTGGGCGGAAGGCTCCCGCCTCATCCTCATAACTGCGCACCGCCGCGAGAACCTGGGCGAGCCCATGCACCGTATGTTCCGCGCCATCCGACGCGTGATGGAGGAGCACCCCGACACCAAAGCGATCTACCCCATCCACATGAACCCGCTCGTCCGCAAGGCGGCACACGAGGAGCTGGACGGCTTCGACCGCCTGCACATCATCGACCCGCTCGAGGTGCTTGACTTCCACAACTTCATGGCCGCGAGCCATCTCATCCTCACCGACTCCGGCGGCATACAGGAGGAGGCCCCGAGTCTGGGTAAGCCGGTGCTCGTCATGCGCGACACCACCGAGCGCCCCGAGGGCATTGCAGCCGGCACGCTGAAGCTCGTCGGCACCGAGGAGGACTTCATCTACCGCGAGTTCAGCCGCCTGCTCAGCGATCAGGCCGAGTACGAGGCCATGAGCCATGCATCGAATCCTTACGGCGACGGACATGCGAGTGAGCGAATTGCGGACGTTATTGGAGGTAAATAGTGAAGCTAAAAAAGAGGTTTACTCTTTCTCTTAAAAACAACTTGCGCTTCATTCCTGATGAGGCATATATGCGTCTCTACTTCAAAGCTAAACTTCATTACGAGCCTGACTTCGAGTGTCCTAAGACATTCAATGAGAAGCTGCAGTGGTACAAGCTTAACTACCATAATCCAGTTTTGACTCAGCTTGCAGATAAATATGGCGTGCGCTCTTTCGTCGAACAACGTATTGGGTCCGAGTATCTTGTGCCGCTTTTCGGTGTTTTCAATGCAGTTGAGGAGATTGATCTCGATAAATTGCCGGAAAAGTTTGTGCTTAAATGTACTCACGACTCGCAGAGCACATTTGTTTGCACGGATAAGTCGAATTTTGATTTTGTTGAGGCCAAGAAACGTCTGAATGTTGCCTTGCATAGAAACTGGTATTGGCAGGGCAGGGAGTGGGCTTATCTCGGTATCACGCCTCGCATTGTGGCGGAAGCATTTCTTGATGAACCTGGAAGAGCGACTCCGACTGATTATAAGTTCTATTGTTTTGACGGTAAGGCAGCTCTTGTTCAGACGGACGCCGATCGTTTCACTAATCATGAAATGCAGTACTTTTCTACTGAATGGGAGCAGCGCGGCGATATCGACCATGAGGTATCTGAGCATAAGCCTACTGTAAAGCCCGAGAACTACGAACTTATGCTTGAGCTTTCCGAGAAGCTTTCTGATGGTTTCCCTCACGTGCGGGTTGACTGGTACAACATTAGCGGTAAACCTTACTTTGGCGAGATGACTTTCTATACCGGAGGCGGATACGATCCCTTCTATGCACTAGAGGAGCAACCCGATAGACTTGACCGAGAGCTTGGCGATTTGTTTGTTTTGCCAACTGTTTCCCATTTAGAAAAGTACTGCGATTGGTCTTGCGCTTCTTCTAAAAGATCTTTAGGTGCTGATAATGCCTAAAGTGTTGATGATTGGCCCGAGTCTTGATGCTATGGGTGGCATCTCCACGGTTGAAAACAACATTATGAAGTGGTCGAATCGTAACGAAGGTTCAATAGAATTCATTTCGACAACTGCTGAGGGCGGGAAGTTCAAGAAGCTCTCCATTGCCCTTGTGGCTTATATGAAATATCTCAGTAGGCTCAACGCGTGCGATCTCGTGCATGTGCATATGGCGTCTCGTGGCAGCTATCGCCGAAAAAAGATCTTCATGAGGGCGGCCTTCTTTCGAAACAAACCCGTTCTTCTCCATCTGCATGGTAGCGAGTTCGGTGTTTGGTTTGACGAAGAATGTGGCGAGGCTGAGAGACGCGATATCTCACATTCCTTTGAATGTTGCTCAAAGGTGGTCGTTCTGTCGGAGGAGTGGAAGGAATTCCTTCTAAAAAGGCACATCTGTTCCTTGGATCGTATCGTGGTGGTGCATAACGCCGTTGACGTTCCTGAGGTTAACGCTATTGATTATTCGTGCAATACGGTTTTGTTCATGGGGCGTCTTGATGCGCGCAAGAGTCCGGATTTACTTTTGCGTGCTGCTAAGCGCGTTCTTAAGACTCATCCCGATGCGCGTTTTGTCTTTGGCGGAGACGGGGATGTGCCAGCATATGAACAACTGGCGGATGAACTTGGAATTGGTGACAGGTGCAGCTTTATAGGCTGGGCTAAAGGTGAGAAAAAAGATGAAGCCTTTCGCAACAGCAGCATGTTCTGCCTTCCTTCGAAGAATGAGGGCATGCCTATGAGTGTGCTTGAGGCAATGTCGTACGGACTTGCTACCATTGCGACTCCTGTCGGGGGTATTCCACAGGTCATTACCGACGGCGTGGACGGAATTATGTTTCCAGTTGATGATGTTGATGCGTTGGCCACTAAGCTCGAGAATCTCATGAGCGATACCTCTTACAAGGAAATGATTGGAATTCAGGGACGAGCTCGCATAAAAGATGCCTTTTCCCTTACGGCGTTTATGAACCGGCTTGGCATGGTTTACGAAGATATTTGCCGGTGAGACTCGCTTTCTTGGGTGATATTGGAGACCCGTCAGACTCCGTTTCTTATTTCCAAGTTGCACATTTAGGAGCGTGACGATGGATAAGACTATTCATTACTGCTGGTTCGGAGGCAATCCGCTCTCTGAGACTGCTGTGAGGTCCTTGGCTTCGTGGGAGAAGTTTGCGCCTGGGTTTGAGGTCAAACAGTGGAATGAGGATAACTTCGACTTCGCATTGTGCTCTTGGTCAAGGGATGCGTATGCGGCGGGCCTCTGGGCATTTGTGTCGGACTACGCTCGCTTTAAAGTCTTGTACGAGTACGGCGGCATCTATATGGATATTGGTAGCGAGCTCATACGAGACATATCGCCTCTCATGGAAAGCATTCCTTTCACTGCAATCGAAGAATCATCGTTGACTGCCACTACTGGTTTGATTGTTGCTGTTGAGCCTCATGACCCTGTAATTCGCGCATGTATAGAACGATATGAGTCGATGAAGTTCTCTAGCGACCCTGATTTTCTCGATAAGACCACTGTGAATGAAGTGTTTACCGCTGAGCTCCAGAAAATTGGCTTTGAACGCGTGAACAAAGAGCAGCATTTTAGTGGCTGGCTTGCCTTGGACTCCAAAGCGTTCAACCCCGTTTACGGTTTCGGCGGTTATCACATCAAGCGTGAAACCTACAGCATTCATCGCTCTTCGGGAAGCTGGGTTGAGCCGAAATATCTCATCAAGAGGAAGGTCGTGCGCAAGTGCTCCCCGTTCATTGGGCGAAGGCTTTCGCAGATTTTGGGTCGAATTCTCATGGAGCTTAGTGACGGCGGCTTGGCTGTAGGAACTAAGAGAATCTTTGGCTTTGTTCGCGAAAAGATTGCTAAAGGAGAGAGAAGTTAGAGTGGGCATATTCGCTAAAGATACTTTTCACTATTTCGGTTCGGAAGGCGTAAAGCTCGGCCGGCTATTAGGTGATTTTGGCTACCGCTATGTTTTCTATCTAAGGATGTGTCAAGCAGGGGGATTGCGAAAACTCCTCTTCATGCTTCCGAGGAAACATCTTTCCAGGAAGTGCGGTCTTGAGATTTCGCCAACAACTCAAATTGGCGCAGGCTTCTACATTGGCCACCCTTACGGCATTACTGTAAACGCCGGCGCGAAGTTCGGCCGTAACGTGAACATCCATAAGGGATGCACCATCGGCCAAGAAAACCGTGGCCATAGAAAGGGCGTCCCTACGATTGGTGACCGCGTATATCTCGGAATTAACTCGACGGTTGCAGGTAATGTGACCATTGGAAACGATGTCTTTATTGCCTCCAATACCTTTGTTAACCAGGATATTCCCGATCATTCGATAGTAATTGGCAACCCGTGCAAGGTTATCGAAACCGATAACGCTACTGAAGGTTACATCATCAATTTGGTTTAACGAGCTTGCGAATAGTTAGGCGGTAAGATATTGAAACGCATAGGCATCCTCACATTTTCGAATACCGTAAATTATGGTGCTTCGCTACAAGCATGTGCCCTGCGCAGGACCGTGATGTCGTTGGGCTGCGACTGCGAAGTGCTCAATTACAGTAATAAGGAACTCGATGATCGAGAGTTGGGTACGCGCTTCTCGTTCAATCCTTCGGATGCCGTTTGCTATTTCCTACGCAGGGGTTTTGAGCGCCAGAGGCTTAATTCGTTCGGTCGATTTGCTAAGCGCAATCTATGCCCTACGATCAAGCTTGATAGGGAAGCCCTTATTGATAGAGCCAAGAGTCTCGACTGCGTTCTCGTTGGCAGCGATCAGGTTTTCAATCCTCGGGTTAATGGCCATGACCCAGTCTTTTTCGGTGAAGGTATCGCTGAAGTTACAAAGGTCGCGTCTTATGCTGCCAGTCTGGGAGATGCGACGGTGGAATCCATTTCGGTATGTGATGAAGGCGCGGCCGACAGGCTGGCAAAGTTCACTGGTCTTTCCGTTAGGGAACCGAGCTCTATGGAGGTTCTTAGCGAGATGGGGCTCGACTCTGTATTTATGCCCGATCCGACCCTGCTTCTTACGGGCGATGACTGGTCGGCGTTTGCCTCAGATGATGGCCTGGATACGATACCTCAATCCTACGTGCTACTTTATACGCTTAACTCTGAGCAAAAACTCGTGGATCGAGCCAGGAAGATCGCCAGCGAGCTCGGCGTTCCTGTCGTCTGCATTCATTACAACACGAAGAAATTCCCCGGCATGATTAACGTGAGGGGTATCGGTCCGGCTGCTTTCTTGAAGCTTGTTAGTGAGGCTTCGTTTGTTTGCACAGACTCCTTCCACGGCGCCTGCTTCTCCATGAATTTCAATAAGTCGTTTGTCGTTAAAACGTCGGACTCCGCCGTTCAGAGCAACGTCAGGATTACCGACCTGCTCGCACGTTATGGAATTGAGGGTTGTCTGTATCGAGACGAGGTCGTTGCTTCGGCTGTTGACTATGGTCATGCAAACCAGACCCTCTCACATGACCGTGATACAGCGCGTGCCTTTATCGCTCGCTGCATTGGATTGTAGGTGTCGTTTCTGGCTTATGTTTGCAAAGAACACTTTTTGGAACTTGGTCTACCAGTTGACCGCTATCGTTGCCGGGTTCCTCGTCCCAAGGGCGATTATCGGCGTATATGGATCCGAGGTTAACGGTCTGGTGACCTCTCTAACTCAGTTTATTGGTTATTTCGCACTTGTCGAAGCTGGTATTTCTGGTGCGGCGACCTTCGCTCTGTATAAGCCTATTGCTAAGGGCGACTGGGATGGGATTAACGTCGTGGCTTCAGCCTCGAAGGTCTTTTATCAGAAGTCGGGCATGTTGTTTCTTGCCTTGCTGGTTGGCCTTTCGGTCGTTTATCCCATATTTGTCTCGGCAGGTTCGCTTGCGCCCTGGGAGATCATGGTGCTAACCTTCCTGCTGGGTGCCAAGATCGTCGTGGATTTCTTTTCCCTCGCCAAGTACCAAGTTTTCCTTACCGCCGATCAAAAGAATTGGCTCATTCAACTTGCATCGACGGTCTTCACGCTGGTTAACACGGCCGTCATTTTCTTGTTTGCCTATCTCCATGCTCCTGTTGTCGCTGTCTATGCGTTGGCTCTCTCTGCGGTTTTTGCGCGCAGCCTGATACTCGCTCTGTATACACGCCGTCATTATCCGAAACTCAATTGCAAAGTTGATTACGGTGACTATCAGCTACCCCAGAGATGGGATGCGTTGTTTCTCCAAATCTTGGGAGCCGTTCAGTCGGGCGCGCCTGTTATTTTGGCGACCTTCCTCTGTGGGAGCATGAGTGAAGTCAGCGTTCTTGCTGTTTACATGCTCGTATCTACGGGTCTACAGATGATTCCGAATGTCCTTGGTACAGGACTTCAGGCGCTCTTTGGTCGGCAAATTGCTGAGGGAGACTACGAGGGTCTTCGTTCTTCCTATAAGCCATATCGAGCGCTTGTGTACGCAGTCTCCGCTGTGGCATGCGGATGTGCTTTTTCATTGATTGTGCCGTTTGTTGATCTGTATGCAGGCGGGTTTCACGATGCAAATTACCACAATGTCCTGCTCGGTTTCCTCGTCGTCCTAAATGTTTTTCTCTATCATGGCAAGTCGTCCCAGGGCCTACTTGTAATTGCTGCTGGCATGTACCGTGAGACTAGGGCGCAGACCTGCTTGCAGGCTGCAATCATTATCGTCTTGGGTATCCCACTCACAATGCGTTTTGGGGTCGTCGGCACAATTGCCGCGTCCTGCGTATCCAATCTATACCGCGTGATTGACCTTTTGCTCTACGAGCCTCGTAAAATCTCGAAGGACTCTCTTTCGAGTTCGTTTTGGTCGTTTGGCGTGTATGTATTACAGACCGTTCTCGTGGCCATGCCTGGCTATCTACTGTCTTGCTTCGCTGGAAGTTGGACAGGATGGATCGCGGTCGCCATCGGCCTTGTCATTTGGGGCGCAGTCGCCGCATGCGCGACGCTCTATTTCTTCGACAGGCCTAGCTATAGTTCGATTATTGGTCGTTTTATGAGGATTAAATAGGATGAATTATTTCAGCGCGTCTAGGGCCGGTGTTGAGTCTTGCTCTGAGTCAGAGCGACGCTTTTCCCTAAATGATGGGTCCATGGTGTTCATTCCACTGCTCTTTTACGCCTTTTTCTGCCAATCGCTCGCTGCTTCTGCGCTTGCGCTCGATGTCTGCCTCCTGCTATCTGCTACGGCGCTTCTCCTGCATTTTGTGACTAATAGAAGATTTGCTTGCAAGAGATTTGGCCTTGAACTGGCTTGGGCGCCTTTCTTTGTTCTGTTCTTTATTCATAGTTTGATATACGGTGTGGCTAATTTAACCCTGCTCGTAGTTTATACGCTTCTATTTCTGTGCATGTATGTTGCGGCAGGCGAGCGATCCTGGGTCACTTCATGCCTTAGGGTTCTTGTCGCCTTTGCAGCATTTCATGCGTTCTGCACCATCGTCTTCTGGCTAGTCCCCGCACTTTATCTGCCAGTTAAATCTGCCTTCTTTTCAGGTAGCTATATGGCTAGGGACTATCGCTCTGGCTTCACGGCGCACTACAGCACTAATTCGATTTATTTGAGTTTGGGTCTCGTCTCTTGGGCCTGTGGTCTTGCTGGTAGCAGGGAAAAGGTTCGGATTAAAGATTTGATGCTGAGCCTGATGCTCTTGCTTGCGCTTTTTCTGACTACTAAGCGGGGTCCTTTGGTTGCATCCGTTGCTGCTATCGTCATCTCGTATCTGTTCGTAAATAGAAAGAAGCTTACCGGGACGATGCTCAAGACCTTGGTTGTTGCTGCAATCGCTGTAATAGCTGTCGGCGTTCTTGCTACGTTTGTT
>ERZ1673753.2907-NODE-2907-length-11614-cov-3.761139_pt1 | contig 11614 bp, 11 predicted proteins | sample MGYA00580201_ERZ1673753 | MGnify/ENA primary metagenome ERZ1673753 (study PRJEB41218, sample SAMN15661747) | gut metagenome | host: Homo sapiens | place: Canada: London | collected 2015-08-20/2019-03-30 | study: EMG produced TPA metagenomics assembly of... | reverse complement strand
AATGGAAGCTGGCGAGTAACGTAAAAAATGTATTCAATAAATATGAAAAGAGAATAACTTATGCCAATACGTGTAGATAATGACCTGCCTGCAAGGGAGGTACTCGAGTCTGAAAATATTTTTATGATGGGAGAGGAGCGTGCAGATACGCAGCAGATCCGTCCACTCGAGATAGTAATATTGAATTTGATGCCGCTAAAGCAGGATTATGAGATCCAACTTCTTAGGGCACTGTCAAATACGCCGCTGCAGGTCAATGTTACCTGTATGAATGTGAGCAGTCATGTGTCAAAACACACATCTGCCAGCCATAACTGGTGCCCCAGTCGAGACAATGGAGTTTGAGGAAGTTTCTTACTGGGAGGAATTAGCGAGCATTATGGAATGGTCAAAGACAAACGTTACGAGCACGTTTCATATTTGCTGGGGAGCACTTGCCGGTCTTTATTATCATTATGGTATTCAAAAGACACCGACAGGAAAGAAGCTTTCAGGTGTGTATAGCCACCGCCTTCTTGACCGCTGTGAGCCTATTGTGCGAAGCTTTGATGATGTGTTTTACGCACCGCATTCGCGTTACTTTGGCGTAAAAAGAGATGATGTGTTAGCAAATGAACATCTTATGCTGCTTGCAGAATCAGATGAGGCAGGCTGCTATCTGATTAAAGACGATCAGGGAAATATTTATCTGCTTGGTCATCCAGAGTATGACCGCATGTCACTCGACGCAGAATATAAGCGTGATCTGGCAAAAGGCATGGATGCAGAGGTTCCGGTTCATTATTATGAGAACGATGATCCATCCACAACGCCGCTTCTTACATGGAGAGGGCATGCTAACACGCTGTATACTAACTGGTTGAATTTTTATGTTTATCAGGCGACGCCATATAAATGGTAATATGTACAAAACACTTGCGTGATTCTGCAAAATGAATTATAATGAATACGATTTTCGCATGTGTATCGGTGTTTTTTACAGAAAAATAAAAAACTATATTCATATACTTGATATTTGACGCAAGATTTGTTATATTTATAACAAGTTCGTTAATGAAATATCAATCTCGCGAAATACGAAAGGAGTTTATAATGGGAAGTAAGATTACTATTATTGGAGCAGGCAGCGTTGGTTCTACAATTGCTCATATTTTATCACTGAAGCCATATGTATCAGAACTCGTCATGATCGATATCCTTAAGGATAAGGCAGACGGTGAGATTATGGATATGGCACAGGGAACTGGTTTTAGAGATCCGATTTCTATGATTTCTGGTGATTACGAGGATGCAGCAGGTTCTGATATTGTGATTGTTACCTCTGGTGTAGCAAGAAAGCCTGGCCAGACCCGTATTGAGTTAGCAAAGACCAATGTTGCAATCATGAAGAACATTGCACCTCAGGTAGCAAAGCATGCACCGAATGCACTGTGCATCATCGTAGCAAATCCGGTAGATGTACTGACTTATGCATTCTTAAAGTATTCAGGAATGAAGGAAAATCAGGTAATTGGTTCTGGTACACTGCTTGATACAGTACGTCTTACCTATAAGCTTTCTCAGGAGCTTGGAATTGCACAAAGAAGCATCAAGGGCTACGTTTTCGGCGAGCACGGAGATACTTCCTTTATTCCATGGAGTATGGTAACGGTTGAAGGCATCAAGCTTGATGAGTACACAAAGGGTGCAAGAAGACTTGGCATTGATGCAAATGATTTTGATCCAGATGAAGTAATCACCTATGTACGCAAGTCCGGCGGCGAAATCATCAAGAGAAAGGGTGCTACCTTCTATGGTGTAGCAAATTCTGTTGTTGATGTCTGTGAGGCATTGATGGGTGCTCAGGATCTTGTAACTGTTGTATCTTCCATGATGCATGGTGAGTATGGCGTAGATGATGTCTGTACCAGCTGCTTAACTGTAATTGGACCAAACGGTGTAAAGGGCAAGATTGAGGCAACGCTGACAGATGAAGAGGTTGCAAAGTTTAAGGCAAGTGCAGAAGCACTTAAGGCTGTTATTAAGGAAATGGATATTGAGTAATTAAAAAGCAGCAGACAACCTTTGGCGGGGCCTTGTGGGGCGTCGCCAAAGATTTATGTCTGTTTATGTTTTTTTTCTACATTTAGCAGAATTTACAAATTTAAGGAGGACTACTTACTATGGAGTATCGTATTGAAAGAGATTCCATGGGCGAGATGCAGGTTCCGGCAGATCGCTACTGGGCTGCTCAGACTCAGAGAAGTTATCAGAATTTCAAGATTGGTATTGAGAAGATGCCAACTGAAATTGTACATGCATTTGGTATCTTAAAGAAGGGTGCTGCAATTGCAAATTTCAATCTTGGTAAGCTGGATGAGGAAAGAAAGAACGTCATCTGCCAGGCTGCAGACGATGTAATTAGCGGCAAGCTGATGGATCATTTCCCACTTGCTGTATGGCAGACCGGAAGCGGTACACAGTCTAATATGAACAGCAATGAGGTTATCGCAAACCGTGGAAATGAGATTGCAGGAAAGAAGATTCTTCATCCAAACGATCACATTAACATGTCACAGAGCTCCAATGATACATTCCCGACTGCACTTCATATCGCAGCAGCTATGAGCATCGAGGACAATCTGTTCCCGGCTATGGATAAGCTGACTGAGACCTTAAAGCGTCTTGAGTCTGAGAATGAGGATGTTGTTAAGAGTGGTCGTACTCATCTTCAGGATGCAGTTCCGATTCGTTTCTCTCAGGAGATAAGTGGCTGGAGAAATATGCTTGAGAAGACAAAGAAGATGTTAGAGGCATCTCTTCCAGGCTTAAAGGAGCTGGCACTTGGCGGTACTGCTGTTGGTACTGGACTGAATGCACCAAAGAACTTTGGACCAGAAGTTGCAAAGGTAATCAGCGAGCTGACAGGAAAAGAGTTTGTTACAGCTGAGAACAAGTTCCATGCACTTACAGCAAAGGATGATATTACATTTGCACACGGCGCATTAAAGGCACTTGCTGCTGATCTTATGAAGATCGCAAATGATGTTCGTTGGCTGGCAAGCGGTCCAAGATGTGGTCTTGGCGAAATTTCAATTCCGGAGAATGAGCCGGGAAGTTCTATTATGCCAGGTAAGGTAAATCCGACTCAGTGCGAGGCAATGACTATGGTTGCTGTTCAGGTAATGGGCAACGATGCTGCTATCGGATTCGCTGCAAGCCAGGGTAATTTCGAGCTGAATGTATTCATGCCGGTTATCGCATACAATTTCCTGCAGTCTGTAAGACTTCTGTCTGATGTCATCGTTTCCTTCAATGACAACTGTGCAGTTGGAATCAAGGCAAACTTAGAGAAGATGAAGCACAACCTGCACAACTCTTTAATGCTTGTGTCAGCTTTGAATCCGTACATCGGATACGACAACGCAGCAAAGACCTCTAAGAAGGCATACAAGGAGAATATTTCCTTGAAGGAAGCCTGTGTACAGTTAGGATTTTTGACAGCAGAGAAGTTTGATGAGGTATTCCATCCGGAAGAGATGGCATAAGCCGCAGGTAACGCCGCAGCTGTCTTGGCTGCGGCACAAAAACATAGCCACTATGTGGCAGAATGGAAGGAACTATGAAGTATAGCTACTACCCAGGGTGTACCCTGAAGACAAAGGCAAAAGAGCTCAATGACTATGCCATTGCTTCTGCAAAGGCACTGGGCATTGAGATGGAGGAGATTGAGGATTGGCAGTGCTGCGGCGGCGTATATTCTACCGCTACAGATGAGATTGCTAATAAGCTTTCTTCCGTCAGAGCTCTGGCTCAGGCAAGAGATAAGGGACAGGATCTTCTGACTCTGTGCTCCGCTTGTCATAATGTAATTAAGCGTGTCAATAATGACATGAGAAACAACGAGGATTTCCGTACAAGAGCTAACAATTACATGGCACCTGATATGGAATACAATGGTGAGGCCAATGTAATTCATTACCTCGAGATGCTGCGCGATGTAGTAGGCTTTGACAACTTAAAGAAGGCAGTTGTAAATCCGTTAAAGGGAAAGAAAATTGCTGCTTATTATGGCTGTCTGTTACTTCGTCCAGGCAAAGTGATGGAGTTTGATGATCCAGAGAATCCAAAGATCATGGAAGATTTCATCAAGGCTATTGGTGCAACTCCAGTTATCTTCTCACAGCGCAATGAGTGCTGCGGCGGATACATGACCTTAAATGATAAGGAACTGGCACAAAAGAGAAGCAATGCGGTTGTAGCATCTGCTTTAGAGCAGCAGGCAGACTGCATGATCACAGCCTGTCCTCTTTGCCGTTACAACCTCGTAGCCAATGCAACTGAAAACCAGATTCCAGTTTACTATTTCACTGAGCTGTTAGCAGAGGCGCTTGGCGTAAAAGAGGAGGTGCAGGCATGAATATCAATAAAGAAATGATTACTGATATCAGTGGTGTGAACCCGCGCAAGTGTATGAAGTGCGGAAAATGTTCTGCAACCTGTCCGGCATTTGATGCAATGGATTATCATCCACATCAGTTTGTTGATATGGTAGAAAACGGAAGAATCGAGGCACTGATGCAGTCTAAGTCCATTTGGAACTGCTTAAGCTGCATGGCATGTGTACAGAGATGTCCAAGAAGCGTTGAACCTGGAAAATTAGTAGAAGCAATTCGTCTGGCTGTCATTCGTCAGCAGGGCATGAATCATTTAAGCGAGGAAGCAATTCCAGAGCTGCTTGATCCAGAGCTTCCACAGCAGGCAATTGTCAGCGCATTCCGCAAGTATAAGAGATAAAGAAAGGCTGGTTTACATATGCAGAAAATAGGAGTATTTGTATGTTGGTGCGGAAGCAATATCGCAGCAACTGTCGATGTTGCGGCTGTGGTTGAAGCCTTAAAGGTTCAGCCGGGCGTAGTATACGCAACCGACTATCAGTATATGTGTTCTGCCAGCGGACAGAACATCATTAAGGATGCCATCAAGGAATACGGACTGACCGGCGTAGTAATCTGTTCCTGTTCTCCTCGTATGCATGAGGCAACCTTCCGCAAGACCGTACAGGCAGCGGGATTAAATCCATACATGCTTGAGATTGCAAACATTCGTGAGCAGTGTTCATGGATTCATAAGGATATCAAGGAAGCAACTGAGAAGGCAATCATTTTAGGCCGTTCCGCAATCGCAAAAGTTCAGTTAAATGCACCTCTTACCTCTCAGACAAGCCCAGTTGTAAAGCGTGCGCTTGTAATCGGAGGCGGTATCGCTGGTATCCAGACTGCACTGGATATTGCAGATGCTGGTTTTGAGGTTGATATCGTAGAGAAGAAGCCAACAATCGGTGGTAAGATGTCTCAGCTTGATAAGACATTCCCAACACTTGACTGTGCGGCATGTATTTTGACACCAAAGATGGTAGATGCAGGTGCAAACGATAAGATTCATCTGTATACCTACTGTGAGGTAGATAAGGTTTCAGGTTTCGTAGGAAACTTCAGTGTAACCATCAAGCAGAAGCCGCGTTACGTTGATCCGGTAAAATGTACAGGATGTGGTGCTTGTACCGAGAAATGTCCGTCCAAGAAGACACCAAACGAGTTTAACATGGGTCTGGACAACAGACCGGCAATCTACATCCCATTTGCACAGGCAGTTCCGAAGTTAGCAGTTATCGATCGCGATGCATGTATTCACTTCAAGACTGGCAAGTGCGGACTTTGTGTGAGAACTTGTGGTGCCGGAGCGATCAATTATGATCAGAAGGAAGAGTTTATCACCAAGGAGTACGGTGCAATTGTAGTTGCAACAGGTTACAATCAGATTAAGCCTGTTAAGTTTGATGAGTATCTGTATTCACAGAGCAAGGATGTTGTTACTTCCTTAGAGTTTGAGCGTATCATGAACGCAGCAGGCCCGACAAAGGGACAGCTTGTATGTCCGTCTGATGGAAGACATCCAAAGAAGATCGTATTTGTACAGTGTGTAGGCTCCAGAGGAGATTCCTGCAGAGACAAGTCTTACTGTTCAAAGATCTGCTGTATGTACACAGCAAAGCATGCAATGCTTGTAAAGGATCATCATCCGGATATCGACGTTACTGTATTTTATATTGATGTTCGTACACCAGGTAAGAACTTTGATGAGTTCTATCGCCGTGCTGTAGAGCAGTATGGTGTACATTATATTAAGGGTATGGTCGGAAAGGTAGAGCAGGGTCAGGGCTGCCTTAAGGTTCAGGCTTCTGATCTGTTAAACAACGAGCAGATCCACATGGATGCAGATATGGTTGTTCTTGCATCTGCAATTGAGCCAGATGAGAGTGCAAGAAGTCTTGCAACAATGCTGACTGCAAGTATGGATACAAACGACTTCTTTACTGAAGCTCATGCAAAGCTTCGTCCTGTAGAGAGCCCGACAGCTGGTATTTTCTTATCAGGTGTTTGTCAGGGACCAAAGGATATTCCGGAGACTGTTGCACAGGCAAGTGCTGCAGCAGCAAAGGTAATCGGCCTTCTTGCAAAGGATTCCCTGCTTTGCAACGCATGTGTAGCTCATTCTGATGAGACATTGTGTAACGGATGTTCACAGTGTGCAAATGTCTGCGCATATGGTGCTATCACCTATGAAGAGAGACTTGTTATGGACAAGGGTGTTCGTGAGACAAGAAGAGTTGCAGTTGTTAATGAAGCAATCTGCCAGGGCTGCGGTGCTTGTACGGTTACATGTCCGTCCGGCGCTATGGACCTGAAGGGATTTGCAAATAATCAGATTATGGCGGAGGTAGACGCAATATGCAAGTAAATGAGACAAATGAAAATAAAGAGTTTACTCCTCTGATCGTGGCATTCTGCTGTAACTGGTGTTCCTATGCGGGAGCAGACTTAGCTGGAAGCAGCCGTCTGAATTATCCGGCAAATGTCAAGATTATTCGTGTACCATGCTCCTGCCGTGTAAATCCGCTGTTCATTTTGCGTGCGTTTGAGAGAGGTGCTGATGGTGTTATCCTGTGTGGATGTCATCCGGGCGACTGCCATTACACAACTGGTAACTATTACGCAAGAAGAAGAATGACACTTCTGTTCTCTATGCTTGATTATCTGGGCATTGAGAAGGAGAGAGCAAGAGTGGAGTGGGTTTCTGCAGCAGAGGGTGCAAGATTTGCATCTGTTATGAATGATTTTGTGGACACCATTACAAAGCTTGGTGAAAACAGAAAGTTGAGGGATCTGCGATGCGAGAAATAAAAGAATTACTGGTGTCAAAAATCAATGAGCTCATTGATAACGGCACTGTAGACCGCGTGATCGGCTGGAAGGCCGGTGAATTCTGCTACGACGTATCTCCGGCTATCTTCACAAAGGAGAATCTGGACGAACTCGTTTATAATAGCTTCTGCGGCGCAAACCAGAGTAAATTTTTAGTAGGCGCTGCAACAATGGATGTGCCGTTCCGTGCACCGAATGCACCGGAACCGCCGCAGCCAAAGAAGATCCTTGCACTGCTTAAGCCGTGTGACTGCTACAGCTACAATCAGCTGCAGACAGAGCACAGACTGGACGCAGAGAAGGTTTATGCACTTGGAATCCCATGTACTGGAATGATCGATGTTAATAAGATCAAGGCAAAGGGAATCACAGGTATCCTTGGCATCGAGGAAGAGGGCGATACCATTAAGGTAAAGACTCTTTACGGTGATGAGGAGTGCAAGAAGAGTGAAGTGCTGTTAGAGCGCTGTATGGTATGCAAGGGCAAAAATCATGTAGCTGGCGATGAACTTTTAATTCCAGATGAGGAAGCACCAGAAGTTCCAGTAAGTGCAGATCGTATGGCTGAGGTTGCAAAGCTTGAGGCAATGACAGAGCAGGAGCGTTTTGATTTCTGGAGAAGCCAGCTGTCAAAGTGTATCCGCTGCAATGCATGTCGTAATGCATGTCCAGCATGTACCTGCCGTACCTGCGTATTCGATAACCCGAAGTCCGGAGTTGCTGCTAAGGTAAACAATACTGATTTCGAGGAGAATATGTTCCACATCATTCGTGCATTCCATGTAGCTGGTCGTTGTACCGACTGTGGTGAGTGCAGCAGAGTATGTCCGCAGAACATTCCTCTTCATCTGTTAAACCGTAAGTTCATCAAGGATATTGATACATTCTACGGTGATTTCCAGGCAGGAACTGAGGTTGGCGTAAGAGGACCGTTGATTTCTTATACTAAGGAAGACTGTGAGCCGAGTATCGTTATGGAGAGGGGGAATTAATCATGTTAAAGATTGCTATGAGTGAGATTTCCCGCCTGTTTGATGCGATTCAGGCTGTGGATGAACTGTATTTGCCGGTAGAGAAGGGCAATGAGGTAGAATTTGGTCCTTATTCTGCAGATGCAAAGGTGCGTCTTGATGCACTTCAGACTGTAAAGTCTGCAAAGGATATGTTCTTCCCGTTCCAGGAAGATCTGATGAAATTCCATATGGACGGAAAGAAGATTTCTGTAGAGGCAGCTGCAAAGAAGGATAAGGATTTTGTTGTATTTGGTGTCAGAGCATGTGATGCAAGAAGCTTTTCAATTTTGGATAAGGTTTTCCTTGCTGATCCGGTTGATACTTATTATCAGGCAAGAAGAGAGCATGGCATTGTTGTATCTATGGCATGTCACAGACCAGAGGAAACTTGTTTTTGCAGTACCTTTGGAATTGATGCAACTAAGCCAGAGGGTGATGTTGTAACATGGATCGCAGAGGATACCCTTTACTGGGAAGCACAGACAGAGAAGGGCGAGAGCTTAACTAAAAAGGTTGAGGCTGTTTTAGCAGAGAGCGATTCTAAGGCAGTAGAGGCACAGCAGGCTGCTGTTAAGGAAATCTTAAAGAAGTTGCCTCTTGCTGATCTTGATCTGTCCTATTTCACTTCTCATCCAGAGTTAGAGATCTTCAAGAGAGAAGAGTGGAAGGAACTGTCAAGCCACTGCTTAGGCTGCGGAACATGTACATTTGTATGTCCGACATGTCAGTGCTATGATGTGCGTGACTATGATACAGGACATGGTATTGAGCGTTACCGCTGCTGGGATTCCTGTATGTACCGTGACTTCACAATGATGGCTCACGGAACAAACCGTAAGAGTCAGGTAGAGCGTTTCCGCCAGAGATTCATGCACAAGTTGGTTTATAATCCGCTTAGAAATAATGGCGAGTTCTCCTGCGTAGGCTGCGGCCGCTGCTTAAAGAAGTGCCCGAATTCCCTGAATATCGTTAAGGTAGCAAAAACATTGGGAGGTACACAGGCATGAGTGAGAGAAGAGAAGAATTAATTCCTGCTCTTGGCGTTGTTACTGAGATCCGTAAGGATACACCGGATGTAAAGACATTCCGTGTTGTAACGCCAGACGGCAAGAAAGCATTTGAACATAAGCCTGGCCAGTGTGCCATGCTTTCCGTTCCAGGTGTAGGAGAGGGTATGTTTTCCATTACCTCTTCTCCGACACAGGAAGAATATATGGAGTTTTCCATTAAGAAGTGCGGATGTTTGACTAGCTGGCTTCATGCAATTGAACCAGGTCAGATGATCACAATCCGTGGACCATATGGAAATGGATTCCCGGTAGATACCGAGTTAAAGGGTAAGAATTTGCTGTTTATCGCAGGTGGTATCGGACTGGCTCCGCTTCATTCTGTAATCAACTACTGCCGTCACTATCGTGATCAGTACGGTGATATTGATATTATTTACGGTTCCCGTTCTATGGATGATCTTGTAGACATCAAGGAAATTCAGGACGAGTGGTGCAACGAGGAAGGAATTAACGTTCATCTGACTATCGACCGCCCGCAGGAGGGTTGGGATGGCCATGTTGGATTTGTTCCAAGCTACGTAAATGAGCTGAATCTTTCCTTAGACAAGACAATCCTGATCTGTGGACCGCCGATCATGATCAAGTTTACTCTGCAGAATCTGCAGGCACTGGGCTTCTCAAAGAGCCAGGTATATACAACCATGGAGCTTCGCATGAAGTGCGGTATCGGAAAGTGCGGCCGCTGCAATATCGGTTCCAAGTATGTCTGCAAGGACGGTCCGGTATTCCGCTTCGACCAGCTGGATGAGCTGCCAGACGAGTACTAATCGCGAAGACAATGAGCCGTGCGCAGTCGAAGAAAAGTGAATGCATCATGTTTACATGAATGCAGACACTTTTCTGAGACTGCATAGGGCGAAGCCCGCGTGCGAGCGTGCGCGAAGCGCATGCGAGAGAGCACGGCGCAATAAAGATTTGTAAATGAATATGGAGGAAATATAATAATGGACGAAATGATTACAGTTTATTTATATGGTAAGAAATATACTGTTCCCTCCAGCCTGACAATTATGGAAGCTTTTGAGTATTCCGGTTATCAGCTGGTTCGTGGCTGCGGCTGCCGTAACGGTTTCTGTGGTGCTTGTGCTACTATTTACCGTATTAAGGGTGAGACAACTCTTCATGGCTGCCTGGCATGTTCCACAAAGGTTGAGGACAATATGTGTGTAGCATCTCTGCCGTTCTTCCCGTTAGAGAAGGAAATCTATAACATTGAGGAGATCCGTCCAACTCAGGAGATCATGATGCAGCTGTATCCGGAGATCTACTCCTGTATCGGATGTAATGCCTGTACAAAGGCTTGTACACAGCAGTTAAACACCATGCAGTACATTGCATATGCACAGCGCGGTGAGTACGAGAAGTGTGCAGAGGAGTCCTTTGACTGTGTAATGTGTGGTGTCTGCTCATCCAGATGTCCGGCTGGAATTTCTCATCCGCAGGTTGCATTACTTGCAAGAAGATTGACCGGTAAGTACTTAAAGCCAGAAGCAAAGCACCTGACAAAGCGTGTTGAGGAGATTGCAGAAGGAGATTTCGATGAGGCGATGAAGGAAATCATGAGCAAGTCTGTAGACGAGCTGAAGGATATGTACAACAATCGTGTAATCGAAAAATAAAGGAGGACGAATAAGATGAGCTTTCCATATACAGAGGAAATGATGGAGTCTGTCAAGAAAGTTGAAGCCACCAGAGCAGCCCGTATGGCAGCAGAGCCGAGACGTATGACAGCAGAAGAAAAGGATGCACTGCTTGAGCAGTATCATCCAGACTATAATCTTTCTAGCTTTGCAGAGATTATAGTAGGACCGAACAAAGGCGAGAAGGCTCCGAAGGAGTTAGTAGAGCTTTTACAGGCAAAGAGCCGTGTTCAGGGAATGACCTTAGATTTGGCTCATCCGGATTATGACGTTGACGTTCTTGTTATCGGCGGCGGCGGTTCCGGTGCATCTGCAGCAATTGAGGCACACGAGGCAGGCGCAAACGTAATGATCGTTACCAAGCTTCGTATCGGTGATGCCAACACCATGATGGCAGAGGGTGGTATCCAGGCGGCAGATAAGGAAAATGATTCTCCAGCACAGCATTACTTAGATGTAATGGGCGGCGGACATTTCGCAAACGTTCCAGAGCTTGTTGAGAAGCTTGTTATGGACGGACCAGAGTGTATCAAGTGGTTAAATGACCTTGGCGTTCTGTTTGATAAGGATAAGGACGGCAACATGATTACCACACACGGCGGCGGAACTTCCAGAAAGAGAATGCATGCTGCAGCAGACTACTCTGG
>ERZ1673753.2880-NODE-2880-length-11758-cov-5.099034_pt1 | contig 11758 bp, 7 predicted proteins | sample MGYA00580201_ERZ1673753 | MGnify/ENA primary metagenome ERZ1673753 (study PRJEB41218, sample SAMN15661747) | gut metagenome | host: Homo sapiens | place: Canada: London | collected 2015-08-20/2019-03-30 | study: EMG produced TPA metagenomics assembly of... | reverse complement strand
GCTGAAAAAGTGGAAGATGCGCCCAGTGCCCTGCACAATGGCAGTTGTGACTAGCTCTGTGGAATCCGGCGGTGCAAACGCCTCCGACGTCAATGCAATCCTCAATGAATTGGCCACCGAGTGCGGCGTGGCCACCTGGTACACCGGCCAAAACGGCCAAAGGGTAGAGGTCCAAAGCAGCACCGTGCTTTTCGCACTCCGCGAGCTGGGTCTGGATCTGCCCGAGGACCCCGCCGCCCTCACCGAAGAGATTGTGCAGGCGGCCATCGAGGATCTACTGCGCGTCCGCTATAGCCGCATGCTGCCTCCCACCGTCACCGCCATCGCCGACCGCCCGCGCACCCTGCGCGTCCACTGCATCGACGGCGAATCCTTGCAGGTGCAAGTTCGCACTGAGGACGGCGAGACCATTGCCCTCGAGCAGCTCAATGAATGGGTCGATCCCATCACCGTCGGCGCTGAAGCCGCCGCCACCACTTTCGGCACCGCCACATTCCAGCTGCCCGCCCTGCCCGCAGGCTGGCACCAGCTAGAGGCCCGCGCCGACTCCACGAAAGCCACCTCCACCCTGTTGGTATCCCCCCAATCCCTGGACCTGCCGGATGCCCCGCGTACCGGAGTGATGGCGCAGCTGTATTCTCTGCGCGACCGCGACGCTTGGGGCATCGGCGACTACGGCACCCTCGAGGTCTTGAGCGACTCCCTGCAAAAGCTCGGCGGGGCGGACTTCGTACTGGTAAACCCCATGCACGCAGCGGAGGCCGCTCCCCCGGTGGAGGATTCCCCCTACCTGCCGACCACCCGCCGCTACACCAACCCCATTTACATCCGGGTGGAGAACACTCCTGAGTACGCCGCACACCCCGAGCTGCACGCGGAGATCGAGCAGCTCGCCGCCCCGCTGAAGAAGCGCAACCACACGGCTGACCTGTTGGAGCGAGACCCCGTGGTGGCGTCCAAAATCAAGGCCCTGCACCTGCTGTACACCGCAGGGATCGGCGACGAGCGCGCGGAGCAGCTGCGCGCCTTCCGCGAGCGCGAGGGCGAGGGGCTGGTGGGCTTCACTGAATGGTGCGAGCGCGCGGCCAACGATCCAGCGCTAACCAGTGACTTTTACGCCTGGATGCAAATGCTTTGCCAGGAGCAGGAATTGCATGCGCAGAATACTCTGACCGAACACATGAGCATCGGGCTAATGGCCGACCTGGCCGTGGGCGTGCACCCCGGTGGCGCAGACGCACAGACTCTGGCCGACGTGTTGGCTCCCGGAGCCAGCGTGGGCGCCCCACCGGATGGCTACAACCAGCAGGGCCAGGACTGGTCGCAGCCGCCGTGGCACCCCTGGAAGCTGGCCGAAGAAGGCTACCGTCCGTGGCGCGACATGCTGCGCACGATCCTGCGCACCGCCGGTGGCATCCGCATCGACCACGTGCTGGGACTGTTCCGTCTGTGGTGGATCCCCCGCATGGAATCCCCCACCCTGGGCACCTACGTCACCTACGATCACGAGGCGCTGGTCGGCGCGCTGGTGCTGGAGGCTCACCGCGCCGGTGCCGTGGTGGTCGGCGAAGACCTGGGCACCTTCGAGCCGTGGGTGCAGGATTACCTGGCCAGCCGCGGAGTAATGGGAACCTCGATCGTGTGGTTTGAGGGTGACGCCAACGGGGCGAAACCGCCGGAGGCCTACCGCCGTACCTGCCTAACCTCCGTGACCACACACGACCTGCCCCCGACCGCCAGCTACCTTCGCGGCGGGCACATCGACCTGCGCGAGGAGCTGGGAGTGCTGACCCGCAACGCGGACGACGAGTTCGCCGAGGATGCCAACTGGCAGGTCGACGTGCTGGGCACCATCGCCCGCCACGGTGGATTCCGTGGAATGGACTGCGAGGGCTACTTCCTTAACGGCTTGCGCCAGGAGCTGGACGATCCGCGGCACGGGCGCGAACGCCGCCCGGATGTCTCGTACATCCTGCGGGCCATGCACCGCTACATTGCGCAGACCCCGTCGCTCCTACGCTGCGCCGCGCTGGTGGACCTGGTGGGAGACCTGCGGGCGCAGAACCAGCCGGGCACCACGCAGGACCTGTACCCGAACTGGCGCGTGCCACTGTGCGATGGCGAAGGCAACCCGGTGCTGGTGGAGGATCTGGCGGATATGCCGCTGGCTCGCGACGTGCTGGCCGCCACTCGCGGCGAGGGCTAGCAGCGCGATCGCGGGAAGCGCGCGGGGCTAGAAAACGCTGGTGGCCAGCCAGGCCACGAGCAGCAGAACGAGCAGCAGGGCCAACGCCTGGCGCACCTTGGAGTGGTGTTTCATTGGCTGCTAGTCCTCTCCGTCTCTTCTGTCTCTGTTTCTGTTTCTGACTACTTCTGGTTCGTCTTAGCGCTTCTGGTCGTGTCCGGCGCTGCGCTTAGTGTCGCCGTCTAGTGGCACCGAGCTGCGGCTCGCCCACATCTCGCGCAGCGAAAGCGCCCCGTGCACGCGCTGTTCTTCCGCGCTGGCGGGGAAAATCCGCAGCGCAATCACCTGCCATACTAAGGCCAACACGGTGCAAACCACGAATAGGGCGAGGAACACCAGCGGGGTTTGAATCCACACCGGCGCGTTGATCAGCCATTCCATCATTGGTTTGCTCTTTCTTTTTTAGGGACGCCTACCCCTGGCTCAACCCGCGGCGGTCGAGTAGCGGCTGCACGCTGCGCTGCTGGCCACGAAACATCCAGAATGCGTCTTCGAAGTCGATGCTAGCGCCGCGGGAGAGGATGATGCGGCGGAAACGCTCGCCCGCGAAGCGGACATCATCGTCGTCGAGGTCGGCGGCGTCATTAGACTCCCCCACTGCAGCACCGGTATCGACGAAGGCCTGGAAACCGTCGGCGTCCAGCACCTCCGCCCACAGGTAGCTCCAGTAGTCGGCGGAATAACCACCGGCGAAGATGTGGTTGAAGTAAGCCGAGCGGTAGCGCGGGGCGAGGGCGCCGTTGACGTCCACCCCGGCGCGCTCCAGGGCTTCGGCCTCGAAGGATTCCACCTGGGCGGCGGCATCGTCGGTGGCGGCAAGCTTCTCCGCCTCCGCGGCGGAGAGCTTGTGCCAGGCCAGGTCCAGCCAGCAGGCGGCCAGGAACTCGGTGGTGGCCAACCCCTGGCCCCACTTCGCCTGGGCGCGGATCGCGTCGACAAACTCGCCGCTGATGACTTCCCCGGTTTCCACGTGGCGGGCGTAGTTGCGCAGCACGGCGGGCTCCAGGGCCCAGTTTTCGTTGATCTGACTGGGGAATTCCACGAAGTCGCGGGGCACGTTGGTGCCAGACAGCGTGGGATAGCGCACATCGGAGAGCAGGCCGTGCAGGGCGTGGCCGAACTCGTGGAAAACGGTCTGCACCTCGTCGAGAGTCAGCAGCGCCTGCTCGCCTTCGGCAGGTTCGGCGATGTTCATGACGTTGACCACCACCGGCGCTTTGCCCAGCAGGTTGGACTGCTCGACGAAGGAGTTCATCCACGCGCCGCCGCGCTTGGTGGGGCGGGCGTACATGTCGGTCAGCAGCAGGCCGATGCCGACGGGCGCGCTGTCTTCGGCTCCATCGGCGCTATCGGCGCCCTCGGTGACCTCCCACACCCGCACGCCCGGCGCGTAGCCGACCAGGTCGGTGCGTTCCCGCACGTCGATGCCGTAGAGGCGCTTGGCGGCAAAGAAGGCGCCGTCGACCATCACCTGTTCCAGCGGGAAGTACTTCTTCAGCTCGGCTTCGTCGACGTCCAGTTCTTCCGCGCGCAGCTTGGCATCCCAGTAGGGCCAGTCGGCGCCGCTGAGCCCGGCTGTGTCTACTGTGCCCGCTGCGCTCCCAGCTCCGCTAACGGCCATCTTGTCCAGTGCCCGCTTGTACTCGCCGTGCGCGTTTGCCACGGCGGCGGGCGTCACCTGATCCAGCAGCTCCTCGACCGCCGTGAGGCTACCGGCGGTCTCGGCGGCGGCTACGAACTCGGCGTGGTTGGCAAAGCCCAGCAGCTCGGCGCGCTGCGCACGCAGCCGCACGATCTGCAGCAGTGTGGCCTCGTTGTTGCCGGCGGCGCGGTTCAGCGATGCGTCGTGCACCTTCGCGCGCGCGGCCGGGTTCTCCAGCGATTCCAGCACGGGCTGGATGCTCGGCAGGCCCAGGCGGATCAGCCAGCCTTCCTCCCCGCGTTCGGCGGCGGCCTTGGCGAAGTACTCCTTGTCCGCCGCGCTCAGTCCCGCGACCTCGGCCTCGTCGGTCAGCAGCACCGCCGCGTCCTCGGTAGCGGTCTGCAGCTGCGCGCCGAAGGCGGTGGTCAGCTCCGCCAGCTGGGCGTCAATGTCGCGCAGGCTTTCCCGCTGCGCATCGTCCAGCTCGGCACCGCCGCGGATAAAGCTCTTCTTCAGTTCCCGCAACAGGGCTTCCTCTTCGCTGCCTTCCGGTTGCTCGGGCAGGGCGCAGATGCGCTCCCACAGTTTCCGGTTCAGCCAGATTTCGCTGAAGTGCCGCGCCAGCTCCGGGCTGATGGTCGCCTCGATCTCGCGCACCTGATCGGTGGCATTTGCGCCCGTATAATTAAAAACAATGGCCAGCACGCGCTGCAGCATCTGCCCCGATTCTTCCCACGCCTCGGCGGTATTTTCCCAGGTGGGAGCCTCAGGGTTGTTCGCGACCGCCGCGATCTGCGCGGCGTGATCCGCCAGAGCGGTGCGGAAGGCGGGCACCAGCTCGGCTAGGTCGATTGCCGCGAAGTCGGGCAGTTCATAAGGCAGTTCGGAAGCGTTTTGGAGGTAACCCATGATCCCCCACTCTATCCCTGAGGCCAAGGACTACGTTGATGTGGCCATCAAACAGGGTCGCAAACGTGGCTTCCTCCGCGGTTCCGTCCTCCGCTTCGAGTCCATCCCCTATGCCTCGGGCGAACGCTTCGCCCCTCCTTCCCCTGCCGTCCCTTTTAAATTTTTCTTCGGCGACCCCTCTACCGCCACCCACCGCCAGTCCCTATCCATCACCTGCCCGGTCGACGCACCCCCTTCCATCATCGAGTCTGACTTCCGTCCCAAGGCCAAGCCTGGATCTGGCTCCACCCCCACAGCCAGCACCAAGCCTGCGGCACCCGTAATCGTGTTCATCCACGGTGGTCGCTATGAGGAAGGATTCGCCGACGAACTCTGGTACCAGGGCGTCCGCTTCGCCGAGGAGGGTTTCGTATACGTTTCGTTGAACTACCGCTACCGCCTGGAGGGCTTCCTGCCTCTGCTGGACGAGGATCACCCCGCCGACGTGGACGCTTCGGCCGATCCGAACACCGAGCTGGAGTACTTCCGCGGTGCCGAGGATATTGTGGCCGCCCTGCGCTGGGTGCGGGACAACATCGCGGCTTTTGGCGGAGATCCGGAGCAGGTCACACTGATGGGCCAGTCGGCCGGCGGCGCACTGACGGCCTGGACGCTGTGCAATCCGCGCACCGAGGGTTTAGTGCACCGCGCCGTGATTCTCAGCCCCGGGTTCCCGCGCGAGGGCTGGCCGAGCCGCGAGCACGTCGCCCGCGCGGTCCTCGGCGGCCCGCTGACCAGCAAGCACCTGGAAAGCCTCTCCCCCGAACAATTGCAGCGCGCCTATCGACGATATGCCCGCTTCTACGGTTCGGACTGCGCCGTGGGGCCGTACCCGTTCCGGCCCGGCGAGATGCGCGACGTGCCACTGCTGATCGGCACTCTGCGTGAGGAGTTCACACAGATGCCCTTCGCCCGCGCCATCGACAAGCGCTTGAGCTCCAAGAACCCGCTGGTTCGGCAACCGGCCAAGGCGCTGGGGCGGTACGCGGAACGGAAGTTGGGGGCGCGGGTGCGGTGGGCGTCAGAAAACCCGGTGGGAATGGCCATCGGTGATTCGGCCATCAAACGCTGGGCCGTCGCGATCATGGAAGAAAAACGTGATACGAGCTGGGCCTATGAGTTTCACGGGAGCCAATCGGCCTGGCACTGCGCGGATCTGCCTTTGGTTTTTGACGCCCTCACGGTCGCGCCCAAAACAGTGAAGTATTTCTGCGGCGAGTCCGCGGCTGAGCGTTTGCAGCCGCTGGCGACGGAGTTTCACGGGATCGTCGCGCGTTTCGCCCGCGGGGAGGATCCGGAGTGGCCACGCTATGGTTCGCGACGTTTGGTGCGGCGTTTCGACACGGATGCGGCGGCGCGGGGTGAGGTGACCCGCGAGGTGGCGGAGGATGCCTACCGGCAGATTAGGGAGGATTATCCGGAGCTGTACCCGAGCCGTTAGGGCTCGGGTCGGGCTAGTTCAGAGCCCAAACGAGACAGCCACCAGACAACTACTAGACAGCTCGGTCTAGAGTGCTAGGGTGGGAGGCTATGAACGCAACCACCCAAAACAACAACCCCAAGAACGCCCAAAACACCCGGAACCTCCAGAACACCCGCCCGCAGGATTCCGCCGTATCCGTCCCCGACCTCGCCACGCTGCGCGCCCGAGGGACGATGAAGTGGACTGTCTACGACGAGGACGTCCTGCCCCTGTGGGTAGCCGAGACCGACTTCGACACCTGTCCCGCCGTCAAGCAGGCCATCCAGGCGGGCGTGGATCGCGAATACTTCGGTTACGAGCGTCGCAACCGTTCCGTGGAGAAGGCCCTGGCCGGCTTCCTGGACCGTCGTTTCGGCTGGCAGATCGAGCCGACGTGGGTGCGGCTGGTGCCAGATGTGGTCAAGGGCGTGGCCGCGGCTATCGACGAATTGACGCCCCAGGGCTCCGACGTGATCGTTCCAGTGCCCAGCTACCACCCGTTCTTCGACGTGCCGAGCGCCGTGAATCGCCCGAAGGTCGAGGTGGAGATGACGAAGGTGAAGAAAACCACTGCGGAGCAGGGCGAACAGAGTGCGGGCGCCGAAGAGTGGGCCTTCGACTACGCGGCTCTGGAGGCCGCGTTCGCCAGCACCGACAACCCGGCGGGCGTGGGCGCGATGATCGTCTGCAACCCCTACAACCCGCTGGGCCGCGCGTGGCGGCCGGAGGAGCTGGCCAAGCTAGTGGAACTGGCTGACAAGTACAACGTGCGCCTGATCTCCGACGAAATCCACGCGCCGGTGGTCTACGCGCCGCACAAGCACACTCCCCTGGCCACACTCAGCAAGACCGCTGCGCAGGTGACCGTAACCGTGCTGGCCACCTCCAAGGGGTGGAACACCGCCGGCCTGCACTGCGCACAGATGATCTTCACCAACGCGGACGACCGCACAGCCATGGCGAAGGTCAGCCCGCTGCGCACCGGATCTGCCTCCACACTGGGGCAGGTCGCCGCCGAGGCCGCCTACACGGACGGCGAGGCCTGGCTGGACAGCGAACTGGAGTACCTGCAGGGCAACCTGGACCTGCTCGAGCGCCGCCTACCGGAAGTGCTGCCCGGCGCAAAGTTCATCCGCCCCGAGGCCAGCTTCCTGCTGTGGGTAGACCTCAGTGAGGTTCCGGGACTGGAGGAAAAGCCGGGCCAGAAGCTGCTGGAAGGAGCCCGCGTGGCCTTCAACGAGGGCACCATGTTCGGCGCCCAGGGTGCGGGGCATGTGCGCATCAACTTCGGAACGTCCCGGGAGATCCTGGAGGAGGCCCTGGACCGCATCGCGGAATTCGCTAAGGAGCATGCGAACAATTAACTTGGCTAGGTGTGATTAATGCCTTTAGCCGAATCCTGCGTTCCACCAAGGAACTGTGGCCGTTCTACATCATTGTGATGATCACCAGCCTCGTCACCGCGGGGCTGGCACTGGCTACTCCCTTCCTGGTGAAGTTGGCCACCGACACGATCGTGGAGACCGTCGGCGGTGGCGGGGCCTCCGATGCCGCCATTGAAAACGCGACGAAGACCGTCATCTGGCTGGCAGTCGGGCTGCTGGCAGTGGAGCTGGCGAACACCATCATCCGCAACATCGGTGGTTGGTTCGGTGACGTGATGGCGATGCGGATGCGCCAGATCCTCTCCAATCGCTATTACGCCAAACTGCTGGCTTTGCCGCAGGGCTATTACGACAAGCAGGTCACCGGCACCATTATCTCTCGGTTGGATCGCTCCATCCTGGGGCTGACGGACTTCATCAAGTCCTTCGCCAACAACTTTTTCTCCATGCTGATCACCGTGGTGATGATCCTGGTCATCACGGCGATCTATTACTGGCCACTGGCACTGCTGCTGGCCATCATCTTCCCGATGTACCTGTACCTGACCATGCTGACCTCCAAGAAGTGGATGGTATGGGAAAAGGAGAAGAACGAACACATCGACGTCGCCCAAGGACGCTTCGCGGAGGTCATCGGCCAGGTGAAGGTCGTGAAGTCCTTCGTCTCGGAGCTGCGCGAGCTGCGGCTGTTCCAGAAGCACTTCGCGGACACGATCCAGCTGACGCGCGAGCAGTCCCGCTGGTGGCACTTCATGGACATCCTGCGCATGGGCGGGATGAACATTATCTTCTTCGCCATCTACCTGATGCTGTTCTGGCGCACCCTGCACGGCGACTTCACGCTCGGCGACATGGTTCTACTGCTGCAGTACGTGGTAATGGCCCGACAGCCGGCCGGCATGATGAGCTGGATGGTGGATACCGCGCAGCGCGCCGCCGCGGGCTCCCGCGAGTACTTCGAGACCATGGCGGAACTAGAGGAGCCTTCGGCCACCGCTCCCCTGCTGGAGGCCGCCCGCCCAGGTGGGCCGATGCTGGTCTCCCAGGAGGACGTGGACCAGGCCGTGCGCCCACAGCTGTCCGCCCCGGAAACTGGGCCAGTGATCGACTTCGACCACGTGAGCTTCGAGTACCTCAAGGGCGAGCCCGTCATCCACGAAGTCACCTTCCAGGCGGCCCAGGGCGACCAGGTGGCGCTGGTCGGTGAATCCGGCGGCGGCAAGTCCACCCTGGTGAACCTGTTGCTGGGCCTGTATCGGCCCACCGAGGGGCAGCTTAAGGTCTGCGGCAAGGACGTGGCGGACATGACGGCCGCGGAGCTGCGCAGCTCCGTCGGCGTGGTGTTCCAGGAACCCGCCTTGTTCTCCGGCACGGTGCGGGAGAACATTGCCTACGGCAAGCCCGACGCAACCGACGAGGAGATCGTGGCGGTGGCCAAGCGCGCCTTCGCCCACGACTTCATCATGCACTTCAAGGACGGCTACGACACGCTGATCGGCGAGCGCGGCCTGCGCCTTTCCGGCGGGCAGAAGCAACGCATTGCCGTGGCCCGCGCGATGCTGAAGGACGCGCCCGTGCTGATCCTGGACGAAGCCACCTCCGCGTTGGATACCAAGGCCGAGCGCGTGGTGCAGGCCGGCCTAAACGAGCTGATGGTTGGCCGCACCACAATCGTCATCGCCCACCGCCTGTCCACCATCGCCGACGTGGACAAGATCGTCACCCTGGACAAGGGACACGTCTGCGAGGTCGGATCCCCGGCGGAACTGGCGACCAGCGGCGGAATCTACAACGAATTGCTGCAACTCACCAGCTCCTCCTCCGCTGCCGACCGGGCGCGTCTGAAGCGCTTCGGCTTCGCCGAACCAGGCGCTGAAGACGACGAAGACTACGGCGAGGATTACCGCGAGGATTGCGATGAAAGCTTTACGGAGCAGGCCACCCGGGAACAGTCTTAGACAGCACCTCCGCTGCCGATGCCAACTCACAAGAGTAGCCTGGGGGAATGACTGAATTACCCCCTAATATCACCGAATTCACTACCTTCGACGGCGCGAAAGTTGGCGTCGGTACCGAAGAAGCAAAGACCGCAGAGCAGCAGGTACGCGACAACGACAGCAACTACGTATTCCACAGCTGGTCGGCGCAAGAGAAGATCAACCCGCAGCCGCTCAGCCACGCGGAAGGCGTGTGGATCTACGACTACCAGGGCAACGGATACCTGGACCTGGGCAGCCAGCTGGTCAGCGCCAACCTGGGCCACGCCCACCCGAAGCTGGTAGAGGCAATTCAGCAGCAGGCCACCCGCATCTCCAACCAGAACCCCGCGTTCTCCAACGACGTGCGCAGCGAACTGGCCAAGGAGATCGTTGAGCAAGCACAGGGCGATTTCTCCCACGTGTTCTTCACCAACGGTGGCGCGGACGCCATCGAGCACGCCATCCGCATGGCGCGCCTGACCACCGGCAAGTCCAAGATCCTTACGGCCTACCGCAGCTACCACGGCGCCACAGGCTCTGCGATCATGGCCACCGGTGAGGCACGCCGCCACGGCAACCCCACCACCGACGGCGACGTGAAGCATTTCTGGGGTCCGTTCCTGTACCGCAGCGCCTTCTACTCCTCCACGCAGGAGGAAGAGTGCGCCCGCGCTCTGCAGTCGCTGGAGGAAACCCTGGTCTACGAGGACAACGTGGCTGCCGTACTGATCGAGTCCGTCGTGGGCTCCAGCGGCATCATCGTCCCACCGGAGGGCTTCCTGCAAGGGGTACGCGAGATCTGCGACCGCCACGGCGCGCTGTACATCGCCGACGAGGTCATGGTCGGCTTCGGCCGCACCGGCAAGATGTTCGCCTATGAGCACGGTGGCAAGGATCTGCAGCCGGATCTGGTTACCTTCGCCAAGGGCGTGAACTCCGGTATGGCGCCGCTGGGTGGCGTAATGATGAACGAGGCCGTCTACCAGCGCTTCGCCGACAAGCCTTACCCGGGCGGCCTGACCTACTCCGGTCACCCGCTGGCATGTGCCCCCGGCCTGGCTGCACAGAGGGTCTACCGCGAGGAAAACACCTTCGAGAAGGTCGCCGAGCTAGGCGAGCGCGTGATCGCCCCAGCAATGGAGAAGATCGCGGAGAACCACCCAAGCGTGGGCAACGTCCGCGGCAAGGGCTTCTTCTGGGCCATCGAGTTCGTCAGCGACCAGGAGGCCAAGACTCCGATGGGCGGCGAGGCCATGGGCGCGTTCGGTGCCGAGCTGAAGAAGGCTGGCATCTGGCCGATGGTTTCAGGCCACCGCCTGCACTTCGCCCCGCCGCTGATCACCACCGAGGAGCAGCTGAACTGGGCACTGGAGATCGTCGACCGCGCGGCAGCGGTCGTCGACCAGGCGCTGTAAGGCTCCCGGCACGCGCCAGCGCGCGGGGAGTTCCCCCGGCAATAGCAAAAGTCCCGGCTGAACTTTCAGCCGGGACGTTGTCGTTTTAAGTTTTACTTCTGAGCGTCGCCCAGAACCTTGTTTACAGCGTCTGAAGCCTTGTCCTTCAGCTCGTTGGCCTTGTCCTTGATGTCGGACTTGGTCTGGTCGGCGCGACCCTCGTTGGCCAGATCCTGGTTGTCGGTAGCCTCGCCGGCGGCCTCCTTGGCCTGACCTGCGGCGCCTTCTGCCTTGTTCTTCAGATCGTCGATGGACATATGGTGACCTTCCTTTCCGTAGAGTGTCGTGAGTTTAATTGTACTCGTAAAAGCCCTTGCCGGACTTGCGTCCGGTGTGGCCTGCGGTAACCATGCGGCGCAGCAGCGGCGGGCAGGCGTAGCTCGGGTCGCCGAACTCCTTGTACATGACGTCTGCGATGAAGGCGCAGGTATCCAGGCCAACCATGTCGGCCAGAGTCAGCGGGCCCATCGGGTGGTTAGCGCCCAGCTTCATGCCGGTATCGATGTCCTCCGGGGTTGCCACGCCGTTTTCCACCATGCGCACTGCGGAGAGCATGTACGGCACCAGCAGGAAGTTCACGATGAAGCCGGAGCGATCCTTCGCGCGGATAGCCTGCTTGCCCAGCTTCTCGGTGGCGTAGGTC
>ERZ1673753.2877-NODE-2877-length-11763-cov-8.185087_pt1 | contig 11763 bp, 10 predicted proteins | sample MGYA00580201_ERZ1673753 | MGnify/ENA primary metagenome ERZ1673753 (study PRJEB41218, sample SAMN15661747) | gut metagenome | host: Homo sapiens | place: Canada: London | collected 2015-08-20/2019-03-30 | study: EMG produced TPA metagenomics assembly of... | reverse complement strand
AAAAGCATAAGACATTATTTCCCAATTCATTAACGCATCATTGCTTTGAATTGCTACCCCAATCTCGTTTTCCGCTCACGAGGTCCTTTTTCAAGGACCTTTTTTTGTTGGGCAGACATCTGGTACTCTGACCGTTGAGTGCGTTCGAATTACGAAGTAAGTCTATTTACGGCCTCCTCTTTTGTCGTGACAAAAAACACATTCGCGCCTTTATTGCTTTCGTACATGAAATCTTTCAGCGGTTTGCTCGTATAAGACGAGAAATCACCGTATATGGCAATACGACCGCCGTAATTGACGTATTTCTGCAAGATTTCACCCGCGACTCCGGTGCTGAGGATGAAAAAATCACGATGTATCCTGTTTTTGGCAATAGCAATGCTTTTCGTGCCGACATCGAAGCTGACATTCATAAGCAGTTCCAAAGCGGACTGCACATCCGCAATGACCGTTTCATCGCTTTCCACTACGGCGCACACCCTGTTATTTCGTTCGATTTTTATAATTTTCATACCCGCGATTTTCAAATTATTCGACAGCATGAAGTTAAGGAAAATCATCCGGAACGGCAAACGACCGTTCCGGACTTTTTTGTCGAGTTTCGAAAAAAAACTTTGCAGTTTTGATTCGAAATGATATTTTTTTGGTAGATTTGTAATCGGAGGTCTGCCGGGAACCGCCGGACAGAGATTCCGCGACAATCATAAAACCGAAAGATATGGAACAGTACATTTTGTCATTGGACCAGGGGACGAGCAGTTCGCGGGCTATCGTCTTCGACCGCAAAGGAGAGATCCGCTCGATGGCCCAGCGGGAATTTCCCCAGTATTTTCCCCAGCCGGGGTGGGTGGAGCACAATCCTCACGAAATATGGTCGTCGCAGGCTTCGGTGATCGCCGAGGCCATCTCGGCCATCGACATCAACGGGCTGAACATCGCCGGAATCGGCATCACCAACCAGCGCGAAACGACCGTCGTATGGGACCGCGAGACCGAAGAACCGGTCTACAACGCCATCGTCTGGCAGGACCGCCGCACGTCGGAGTACTGCGACCGCCTGAAAGCCGACGGGCAGACGGAGTTCATCCGCGAACGGACGGGACTCATCATCGACGCCTATTTCAGCGCCACGAAGATCAAATGGATTCTGGACAACGTGCCGGGCGCCCGCAGACGCGCCGAGCAGGGCAAACTGATGTTCGGAACGGTCGATACGTGGCTGATCTGGCGGCTGACGCGCGGCGAGGTCCATGTGACGGACGTGAGCAACGCCTCGCGTACGATGCTGTTCAACATCCACACGCTGCAATGGGACGAAGAGCTGCTGAAGCTCTTCGACATCCCGGCGTCGATGATGCCCGAGGTGAAGTCGTCGAGCGAGGTTTACGGAGCGACGAAAACCACGATCTTCGCCCACAAGGTGCCTATCGCGGGCATCGCCGGAGACCAGCAGGCGGCGCTGTTCGGACAGATGTGCGTCGAGCCGGGATTGGTCAAAAATACATACGGCACGGGGTGTTTCCTGCTGATGAACAGCGGTGAAAAGCCCATCGCCTCGAAAAACAACCTGCTGACGACCGTAGCGTGGAAGATCGGCGACAAGGTCAACTACGCCCTCGAAGGAAGCATCTTCGTCGGAGGTTCGGTGGTGCAATGGCTGCGCGACGGGCTCGGGATCATCCGCTCCTCGTCGGAGGTCGAGGAGCTGGCCGCCTCGGTCCCCGACACCAACGGGGTCTATTTCGTGCCGGCGCTCACGGGGCTCGCGGCCCCGCACTGGGACCAGTACGCCCGGGGCGCCATCAGCGGCATCAGCCGCGGCACGACGGCGGCGCACATTGCCCGTGCGGCGCTGGAGGGAATCGCCTACCAGACGCTCGACATCGTGGGCGCCATGCAACGCGACGCCGGCATCACGCTGCTGGAACTGAAAGTCGATGGCGGCGCGGCACGCAACAACCTGCTGATGCAGTTCCAGTCGGACCTGCTCGGCACGAAGGTCATACGCCCGCGTGTGACGGAAACCACGGCGCTGGGAGCCGCCTATCTGGCCGGACTGGCCGTGGGCTACTGGAGCAGCATCGCCGAAATCCGGGAACAATGGCAGGCGGAACGCATCTTCGAACCCGCGGAGGAGCGCACGCAGATCGACAAAGCCATCGCGGGGTGGGAAGACGCCGTGCGGCGGGTGCTGCACACGGAAAAAGACTGAGCGATGGAGACGACACTGATGACCAAATGCCTGTTCGAGTTCATCGGAACGCTGGTGCTCGTACTGCTGGGCGACGGGGTGGTGGCCTCGACCGTCCTGAAACATTCGAAAGGTTACGGCGGCGGCTGGATCGTGATCACGATGGCCTGGGGACTCGCCGTGATGTGCGGCGTGCTGATCGCCGGACCCTGGTCGGGTGCGCACCTCAATCCCGCGGTCTCGGTCGGACTGGCCGCCGCGGGCTCTTTCCCGTGGGAATTCGTGCCGGGCTACGTAGCGGCGCAACTGCTGGGCGGATTCTGCGGAGCCGTGCTGGTATACCTATATTATAAAGACCATTTCGACGCCACGGACGACCCGGCGACGAAACTGGGAGTCTTCTGCACGATGCCCGCCATCATGAACAAACCCCGCAACCTCTTCTGCGAGGCGGTCGGCACGTTCCTGCTGGTGTTCGTCATCCTCGTGATCGGCAACGAACAGAACACCCCCGAGATCGGGATGGGCAGCCTGGGGAGTTTTCCGGTGACGATGCTCATCATGGCCATCGGCATGTCGCTGGGCGGCACGACGGGCTATGCCATCAACCCCGCCCGCGACCTTCCGCCGCGGCTGGCCCACGCCGTCCTGCCGATCCGGGGCAAAGGCCCGAGCGGCTGGGATTACAGCTGGGTGCCCGTCGCAGGCCCCCTCGCGGGAGCGATCGCGGCCGGACTGATATACGGGTGCATCTACATCTGCGGATAAAAAAACGCCCGAACCCCTGAATCGTTCAGGTTATCCGGGCGCAGAACGGGCGGGAGCGCGTTCCGAAACAAATCGTCCGCCTCCTAAAACCCGCTTTTCAAACGGGCACGGACCCACTTTTCGACAGCATCTTTCGAACTGCCCACCGCACCGCCGCGGACAGGAAGCCCGTCGGGAACCTGCGACTTGGGACAGAGTTTGCGGATATCCTCTTCGCTGCGGCCCATGCGGCTGCCCTCGTGGGTCATGAACGGCACGACGGTCTTGCCGGCGAAGTCGTAGGAAGTGAGGAACGTCGCCACGGGAGGCGCCACGGTAGCCCACCAGCAGGGCGAACCGATGAAGATCACATCGTACTGCGACATATCCTCGACCCGGCTTTTCAAGGCGGGACGCGCTCCGGCTTCGATCTCTTTTTTCGCCTGATCGACCACCGTCCGGTAATCCGAAGGATAGGGCGTGACGGGGACGATCTCGAAGAGTTCGCCGCCCGAAACCCCGGCGATCTGGCGGGCCACCTCGCGGGTGTTGCCGCTGTGGGAGTAGTAAGCCACCAGCACTTTTTTGGCGGGAGCGGGCTGCGTCTGCGCACCGGCCCCCGAAGTAAGGATTGTTGCCATCGTTGCTAAAATCAGTTTTGTTTTCATCGCTTTCAGGGATTTAGGAATTTCCACTCTGCAAAAGTAGGGAACGGAAGGACAGCGGAGCTTACCCGGATTACGGGTCGTCGTACCATAATTACCGATTCGGCGCGGAACGGGTTCGGAACGAGAAAAAAAGTGATAACTTTGTGTCGAACAAAACCATCCGGAATATGAGCGACATCGTCAAATACGACAACATCTTCCAGTACAACGAAGCGCGCGGCGTCGAGACGCTGCACCCGCTGGTCAGCGTCATCGACTTCTCGAAGTGCGGTCCGGCCCGCTACGAACGGCAGGTCTACGGGTTTTACACGGTCTACCTCAAAGAGGTGAAATGCGGCGACCTGCGCTACGGACGCAATTACTACGACTATCAGGAGGGAACGCTCGTGTTCCTGGCCCCGGGGCAGGTCATCGGCTACGAGGACAACGGCCAGACCTATCAGCCCAAAGGCTGGGCCCTGCTGTTCCATCCCGACCTGTTGCGCGGAACGTCGCTCGGACGCAATATCGGCAGTTACTCGTTCTTCTCCTACGAGGTGAGCGAAGCCCTGCACCTCTCGGAGCAGGAGCGGAACGTGGTGGTGGACTGCCTGCAAAACATCCTCGCGGAGCTGAATCACGCCATCGACAAACACAGCCGCACGCTGATCGTCTCGAACATCGAGCTGCTGCTCAACTACTGCACGCGCTTCTACGAACGGCAGTTCATCACGCGCGTCAATGCCAACCGCGACGTGCTGGCCGGCTTCGAGCACCTGCTCGGCGACTATTTCCGGGACGACCGCCCCGAGCGGGAGGGAGTGCCGACGGTGCGTTGGTGCGCCGAGCAGCTGCATCTGTCGCCCAACTATTTCGGCGACCTGGTGAAAAAGGAGACCGGAAAATCGGCGCAGGAGTACATCCAGTCGAAGGTGATCGACATCGCCAAGGAACGCATTTTCGACACTTCGCGCTCGATCAGCGAGGTGGCCTATTCGCTGGGGTTCCGTTACCCGCAGCACTTCACGCGCCTGTTCAAAAAGGTAGTGGGGTGCTCGCCCAACGAATACCGGACCGCCAACTGAAACTGAAAAAACCCTTCCGCCGAACGGAAGGGTTTTTCACACACAAACATTAACAATACAAACAATGCAATGGCTGAAATCTGATTCTCATTGTTTCTGAGACAAAGGTCGGGCAAAATTTCGTGCGGCGCAATCGCTATTAATAGGTATTTCGAGGGGCTTTTCACCCCGCATATAGGTAATTTCATCCGCCGGACGTGGCGGGAAACGCTTTTTTTATTTTGAATTTCGAATTTATGCATTATCTTTGCAAGCGAATTCGAACGAACCGGGCGACCGTCCGGTTTTTGAAAATCACATTGAACGATACAACAATATGCAGGATCTGAAAGCGCTGGAAGGAAAAAGCCTTGCCGAATTGCGTGAAATAGCCAAGGCTCTGGGCATCAAGAACATCATGATCAAGAAGCGCGAACTGATAGCGGAAATAGCCGGAAACGCCCCTTCGGAGGAGGCCGCTCCCGCAGAACCGCGACAGGAAAAGAAAGAAGCGAAAGAACCCCGTGCGGCAACGGTCGGGGAACCCCGGGAGAAAGCCCCGCGCGGACGCCGTCCGCGGTTGTCGAAGACCGAACCGGCCGCTGCGGCGCCGCAGCCCGGAATCGCAACGGAACCCGAACTTCCGATGGAAATATCTCCCACCGGGGAGCCCGAAGCGGCAGCCCCGGCCGCGGAACGGACGGAACAGCCGGAACCGGCAGCGCAGGCTGCACAGCCCGTCGCCGAGCCCAAACGCCGCGGCCGCAAACCCAAAGCACAGGCTCAGACTCAGGCGCAAGCCCAGGTTCAGGAGGCCGCCGCGCCCCAGCCCGCAGCCGAAACGCATGCGGAAGAGCCCGCACCCCGCGCCGTCGAAGAGGAGGTCATCACCAAGGACGACTTCGCAGGCGAGATCGAGGGCGAAGGCGTTCTGGAAATCATGCCCGACGGCTACGGATTCCTCCGCTCGGCCGACTACAACTACCTCAATTCCCCCGACGACATCTACGTTTCCCCGTCGCAGATCAAACTTTTCGGACTCAAACCCGGCGACACGGTGAACGGCGCGATCCGTCCCCCGAAGGAGGGCGAGAAATATTTCCCGCTGGTGCGCGTGAACGAGATCAACGGACTCAAACCCGAGTACATCCGCGACCGCGTGCAGTTCGAATACATGACGCCGCTGTTCCCCAGCGAGAAATTCTGCCTCACGGGCAACGGCCACAACAACATGTCCACCCGCATCGTGGACCTCTTTTCGCCTATCGGCAAAGGCCAGCGCGCGCTGATCGTCGCCCAGCCCAAAACGGGTAAGACGATGCTTCTGCAATCGATCGCCAACGCCATCGCCGACAACCATCCCGAAGTCTACATGATCGTCCTGCTGATCGACGAGCGCCCCGAGGAGGTGACCGAGATGGCCCGCAACGTGAAGGCCGAAGTCGTGGCCTCGACGTTCGACGAGCAGGCTTCGCGCCACGTGAAAGTGGCCGAAATGGTGCTCGACAAGGCCAAGCGCATGGTCGAGAGCGGTCACGACGTGGTGATCTTCCTCGACTCGATCACCCGTCTGGCGCGCGCCTACAACTCGGTGCAGCCCGCTTCGGGCAAGGTGCTCTCGGGAGGTGTCGATGCCAACGCCCTGCACAAACCCAAGCGTTTCTTCGGCGCGGCCCGCAACACGGAGGAGAAAGGTTCGCTGACGATCATCGCCACGGCGCTGATCGACACCGGTTCGAAGATGGACGAAGTGATCTTCGAGGAGTTCAAGGGCACGGGCAACATGGAGTTGCAGCTCGACCGCAAACTCTCCAACAAGCGCGTCTACCCGGCCGTGGACGTTATCGCCTCGGGAACCCGCCGCGAAGACCTGTTGCTGCCGCGCGACGTGATGAACCGCACGTGGGTGCTGCGCAAATACCTCTCGGACATGACCCCCGTGGAGGCCATGGAGTTCCTGCAAAAACAGATGAGCCTCACGGATTCCAACGAGGAGTTCCTCGCCACGATGAACCACTAATAACGCGTACAGAAACTGCAACACCCGCCGAATCCATGAAAAACTACCTGCTTTTAGGCATGTGCCTGCTCTTCGCCCGCAGCGCCTCCGCATGGGGACAGAAGGGGCACGACGTTACGGCTTACATCGCCGAATGCCACCTGACGCCCGAAGCGGCCGAGAAGGTTCACAAAGTGTTGGGAGGCTACTCTCCCGTCTACTTCGCCAACTGGCTCGATTTCGCCAGCCACTGGCCCGAATACGCCTATTCGAAGACCTGGCACTATCGCAATGTGGACGAGGGCGAAACGATCGAAAGCATGCCCGAGAATCCCGATGGCGACGTGCTGAAAGCCGTGACCGAGATCACCGAAAAACTCAAATCGGGGAAACTCGCCCCCGACGAAGAGGCGCTGAATCTCAAAATGCTGATCCATCTGGTAGGGGACATGCACTGCCCGATGCACCTGGGGCGTCTGAGCGACCTGGGCGGCAACCGGCGTCCGGTGCGGTTCTTCAACCGCGAAACCAACCTGCATTCGGTCTGGGACACGAATCTGCCCGAAGCGGCTCACAACTGGAGCTACACCGAGTGGAAGGAGCAGATCGACCGGCTGACCGACGAGGAAAAAGCCGGGATCACGGCCGGAGAGCCCGCCGACTGGGCGAAGGAGACGCACGAAATCTGCAAGGAGATCTATGCTTCGAGCCCCGAGGGCACGAAGATCGAGTACGACTACATTTTCAAATACACGCCCGTCATCGAGAAACAGTTCCTGCGCGGCGGACACCGCCTGGCGCGCCTGTTGAACGAGATCTACCGATAGGGGAGTCCGGACGACGAAAACGCCCGCGGATCGAGAGGTCTGCGGGCGTTTTTCGTTTTCGCAGTCCGAATCCCGTCCGGAAGCGGCTGCGACGCCGATCCGCGTTTTTTGTTCACAATTTGTTGAAGAAAAATGGCGGAGGACGTTTGCCCGTCGGGGAACTATGTCTACATTTGTTTCCGTGCAAGGTTCTCCGCCGGTCGCAGCCGGCATGGGATCAAAAGGGAACTCCTGTGAAAATCAGGGACTATTCCCGTAGCTGTAAGCTCCGTAACGGTCCGCACACTCTCTGAGCCACTGTCCGCAAGGGCGGGAAGGCGTGCGGACGGAGCGAGTCAGAAGACCTGCCTTGCCGGAAAAGGTACCAGCCTTCGGGATATAGGGCGATACCCGGACAAGATTTTACGAAATGACATTCAGGAAGACCCGACGGGCCTGTCCGCCGTGCGCGGAGAGGGGCGGAGCGTCTTTCCGCACGGATGAAACACATAACGGATTTCAGAAGAATATGGGTATTTCAGAACTTTACATCATCAAGCGCGACGGCAAACGTGCGCCTTTCTCGGTCGAGAAGATCAAACGCGCCATCAGCAAGGCGTTCCTTTCGGTCGGCGGATACGCCACCGACGACGACCTCACGTCGGTGCTGAGCCGCGTACACGTGTCCGACGGCATGTCGGTCGAGGAGATTCAGAACCAGGTCGAGGTGGCCCTGATGGCCGAGCGCTATTTCGCCGTGGCCAAGAGCTACATGCTCTACCGCCAGAAGCACTCCGAAGACCGCGAGGAGCGCGACAAGCTGCGCTTCCTGACCGACTACTGCGACGCCAAGAACCCCGCCACGGGTTCGAAATACGACGCCAACGCCAACGTCGAGAACAAGAACATCGCCACGCTGATCGGCGAGCTGCCGAAGCAGAACTTCATCCGCCTGAACCGCCGCCTGCTCACGGACCGGATCAAGGAGCTGTACGGCAAGGAGCTGTCGGACAAGTATCTGCGCCTGCTGAAAGATCATTTCATCTACAAGAACGACGAAACGTCGATGGCCAACTACTGCGCCTCGATCACGATGTATCCGTGGCTGTTGAACGGCACGCTGTCGGTCGGCGGCAACTCGACGCGCCCGACGAACCTCAAATCGTTCTGCGGCGGATTCGTCAACATGGTCTTCATCGTGTCGTCGATGCTCTCGGGGGCCTGCGCCACGCCCGAATTCCTGATGTACATGAACTACTTCATCGAACAGGAGTACGGCGAAGATTACTACAAGCGTGCCGACGAGGTGGTGGACCTCTCGAAAAAGCACCGCACGATCGACAAGATGATCACCGACTGTTTCGAGCAGATCGTCTACTCGATCAACCAGCCGACCGGAGCGCGCAACTTCCAGGCCGTGTTCTGGAACGTCGCCTACTACGACCGCTACTATTTCGAGTCGCTCTTCGGGGAGTTCGTTTTCCCGGACGGTTCGAAACCCCACTGGGAGTCGCTGTCGTGGTTGCAGAAGCGGTTCATGACGTGGTTCAACAAGGAGCGGACGAAAACCGTGCTGACCTTCCCCGTGGAGACGATGGCGCTGCTCACCAAGGACGGCGACGTGATGGACAAGGAGTGGGGCGACATCACGGCCGAGATGTACGCCGCGGGCCACTCGTTCTTCACCTACATCAGCGACAACGCCGATTCGCTGTCGTCGTGCTGCCGCCTGCGGAACGAGATTCAGGACAACGGATTCAGCTACACGCTGGGCGCCGGCGGCGTCTCGACCGGTTCGAAAAGCGTGCTGACGATCAACCTGAACCGCTGCATCCAGTACGCCGCGAAGAACGGCATGCACTACCTGAAATATCTGGAAGAGGTCGTGGACCTGGTGCACAAGGTGCAGACAGCCTACAACGAGAACCTCAAAGAACTGAAAGCCAAAGGCATGCTGCCGCTGTTCGACGCGGGTTACATCAACCTTTCGCGCCAGTATCTGACCATCGGCGTCAACGGGCTGGTCGAGGCCGCGGAGTTCCTGGGCATTCCGATCAACGACAACGACGAATACGCGGCGTTCGTGCAGGAGGTACTGGGGCTGATCGAGCGCTACAACCGGAAATACCGCACCAAAGAGCTGATGTTCAACTGCGAAATGATCCCGGCGGAGAACGTCGGCGTGAAGCACGCCAAATGGGACCGCGAGGACGGATACGCGGTGCCGCGCGACTGTTACAACTCCTATTTCTACGTCGTGGAGGACGAGTCGCTGAACGTCATCGACAAGTTCCGGCTCCACGGCCGCAAATACATCGACCACCTCACGGGAGGCTCGGCGCTGCACATGAACCTCGAAGACCATCTGTCGAAGGAGCAGTACCGCCACCTGCTGCGCGTGGCGGCGGCCGAGGGGTGCAACTACTTCACGTTCAACATTCCCAACACGGTCTGCAACAAGTGCGGACACATCGACAAACGTTATCTGAAGGAGTGCCCCGAATGCCATTCGGACGATCTGGACTACCTGACGCGCGTGATCGGATACATGAAACGGATTTCGAACTTCTCGGCGGCGCGCCAACAGGAGGCATCGAGGCGTTTCTACGCCAAAGCGGAATAGGATGGTCCGGTATCACAACTTCGACATCGTATTCGCGGAGATCCCGGGCGAAACGACGCTGGCGTTCAACATCACGAACTGCCCCAACCGCTGCCCGGGGTGCCACAGCCCCCACCTGACCGCGGACGAAGGGCGCATGCTCGACGATGCGGAACTGCTGGCCCTGCTGGCCTGCTACGGACGTTCGGTCACCTGCGTCTCGTTCATGGGCGGCGACGCCGAGCCGCAGGAGATCGCCCGGCTGGCCGGCGTAGTGCGGAAGAACTACCCGGCGCTGCGCACGGGATGGTATTCGGGGCGCGACGAACTGCCGAAGGGCCTCGACATCCCGGCGTTCGACTACATCAAGCTGGGCGGCTGGATCGAGGCGCTGGGGCCGCTGACGGCGCCGACGACCAACCAGCGGCTCTACAAGGTCGGGCCGGAGGGCGGAATGGAGGACATCACGCACCGATTCCGCCGCAAGCCCTGACACGCCGACGGAACACTCGATTTGCGGAACCCGGAGATTCAGAGATTAGTAAAAACGTTGTCTGCCATACGACGATTTACCTCCGGTTCCGCAAATTTCGTGTTCGGAGGCAGCCGGCCGCAGGGCAAGTCCGAAAAAAACGACTATTTTTGCCGCATGGATTCTTCGCTCCGATACACCGCCCGGGACCTCACCGCCGAGCTCCCCGCAGCCGAATACATCGCCCGGTTCCGCGACGCCGGACGAATCGGCGGCTACTGCCGCGCCTGTCCCAATTACGGGAGGAGCTGGGGATGCCCGCCGTTCGGATTCGACGTGGACGAATACCTCGCAGGCTACGCCTCGGTGCTGCTCGTCGCAACAAAGATCGTCCCCGAAACGCGCGGCATTCCCATCTCGGAGTCCGGACGGCTGATCCGCCCCGAACGTCTGCGCCTCGAAGCGCGCCTGCTCGAAATGGAACGGCTCTACGGCGGCCGATCGTTCGCCTACGTCGGAACGTGCCTCCATTGCCCCGAGGGGAGCTGCACACGTCCCTCGGGAACACCCTGCCGCCACCCCGACAAGGTCCGGCCTTCGCTCGAAGCGTGCGGATTCGACATTGCCCGCACGACCTCCGAACTGTTCGACATCGACCTGAAGTGGGGCAGCGAGGGCCGCATCCCCGAGTACCTGACCCTCGTCTGCGGCTTTTTCCACAACGCGGACAGCGTTATATGGAACGAATGAGCTATCTTTGCACCCATGAAACGGATTTTACGCCATATACTGCCCGCAGCCCTGTGCCTGAGCGTTTTTGGGGGCTGCATGAAATGGGACTACGACACGCAGGAGGAGCTCTCGGCGACGGGAACGGGGCTTTTCATCACCAACGAAGGCATGTTCCAGTACGGAAACGCCTCGCTGTCGTACTACGACCCCGAAACGAAACAGGTGGAGAACGAGGTTTTCAGGCGCGCCAACGGCTTCAAACTGGGCGACGTGGCGCAGTCGATGACCATCCGCGACGGCGTGGGCTGGGTCGTGGTGAACAATTCGCACGTCATCTTCGCCATCGACATCAACTCCTTCAAGGAGCTGGGGCGCATCACGAACCTCTCTTCGTCGCGCTACATGCACTTCATCTCCGACGAAAAAGCCTACGTCACGCAGATCTGGGACAACCGCATCTTCATCGTCAACCCCAAACGCTACGAGATCACAGGGTACATCGA
>ERZ1673753.2875-NODE-2875-length-11765-cov-9.249274_pt1 | contig 11765 bp, 11 predicted proteins | sample MGYA00580201_ERZ1673753 | MGnify/ENA primary metagenome ERZ1673753 (study PRJEB41218, sample SAMN15661747) | gut metagenome | host: Homo sapiens | place: Canada: London | collected 2015-08-20/2019-03-30 | study: EMG produced TPA metagenomics assembly of... | reverse complement strand
AATGCGTGTAGACCTTGCCTTTCTGATGCTCCTTGTTCTCGTACTTGATGCGCGAGGGGGTGGGGTACTGGAGTTTCTCGAACTCGGCGACGGCGTTGCGGATGTCGCCCAGCAGCATGTCGGCCATGTCGCGCGACATGCCCTGGCGCACGACGATGCGCATGACGATCAGGTTGTCGATGTTCTTGGGCATGGTGTAGGCCGGAACCATCCAGCCGCTCTGCTGCAACGATGCCTGGAGGTCGAAGAGCGTCCATTTGGCCTTCTTGTCGTACTCGGGGTCCATCATCCAGATGAACAGCGGGTTGACGACCTCCTTGGCGTAGTTCCTGAAGCACGGCATCTTGCCGATCTGCGTGTGGCAGTACCGGGCGATGTCCATCGAGTTCTGCTGAACCTCCTTGTAGCCCTCGAATCCCAGACGGATGAAGTTGTAGTATTGGCCGAGGATCTGCGCCGCCGGGCGCGAGAAGTTCAGACCTACCTGCGTGATGTTGGCGCCGAGGTAGTTGACCGAGAACGACATCTCGTCGGGCAGGTATTTCTTGTCCTTCCATACGACCCATCCCAGGCCCGGGTATACCAGTCCGTATTTGTGGCCCGACGTGGAGATCGACAGCACCCATTTGAGGCGGAAGTCCCACTTCTTTTCGGGACGGAGGAACGGCAGGATGAAACCGCCCGACGCCGCGTCCACGTGGATCGGAATTTCATAGCCGGTCTTCCGGTTGTAGGCGTCGAGGGCCTTGTCCAGTCCTTCGATGTCGTCGTCCAGACCCGTCCACGTCACGCCGGCGATGGGCACGATGCAGATGGTGTTCTCGTCGCAGACCTTCAGGGCCTCTTCGATGTCGAGCGTGGGCTTGTCGAGGGTCAGGGGCACGGTGCGCATCTCGATCTGCCACAGCTGGCAGAACTTCTCCCATACGACCTGGAATCCGGTGCTCATCACGAGGTTCGGTTTGTCGAAGGGTTTGCCGGCGGCCTTGCGGCGGTTGCGCCAGCGGAGCCATGCGGCCACGCCGCCCAGCATGCAGGCTTCCGACGAGCCGATGCCCAGCGCTCCGGTCTTCCACTCGGCCTTTTCGGGCGTGTTCCACAGGTTTGCGACGATGTTCAGGCAGCGTCCGCACATCACCGCTACGCGGGGATACTCCGTTTCGTCGATGTAGTTGATGTTGATGGCCTCGTTCATCAGACGTGTGGCGTAGTCGTCCATGTAGGTCGTCACGAAAGTTGCCAGGTTCAGCCGCGGCTGGGTCTGGGGATAGGTCTCGTCCTTGACCAGCTGATAGGCTATTTCGGGTGCGGTCTTCTCCTTGGGGATGAATTCCGTCGGGGCCGGCGAACGCATCTCTTTCGATCCGAAAATGTCTGTCAGGGTGTCCTCGGGTGTGTGTTTTTGCTGATTCATAATGCGAAAATTTTGTTTTTGGTATACATCGTCCGAATCTTGCATGAACTATGCCATAAATTTCGTACTTTTACCCCTGCGTAACTATTCCATGCCATGAAAAAACTCGTAGTCTTTACCGGCGCCGGAGTCAGCGCCGAAAGCGGTCTTGCGACGTTCCGCGATTCCGACGGGACGTGGGGGAATTACAAGATCGAGGAGGTTTGTATTCCCGAGGCTCTGGATTTCAACCGTCGGGGCGTGATCCGTTTCTACAACGACCGGCGGCGCGAGATGCTCGCCGCCGAACCCAATCCCGCACACCTGGCTATCGCCGCTTTGGAGCGCGATTTCGACGTGCAGGTCATCACCCAGAATGTCGATAACCTGCACGAACGGGCCGGTTCGACGCACATACTCCACCTTCACGGCGAGCTCACCAAACTGCGTTCGTCGGACGATCCGTCGCTCGTCGTGCCGTTCGACGGCATCGAGCAGGGGTTCGACGACACGGCGCCCGACGGCTCGCTGCTGCGTCCGCACATCGTCTTCTTCGGCGAGCCCGTCCCCGAGTTCGGGCGCGCTTCGGCGCTTGCCGCCGAGGCCGATATTTTCGTGGTGATAGGCACGTCGCTGGCGGTCTATCCCGCTGCGTCGCTGGTGCGGTGCGTGCGTCCCGAAATTCCGGTCTATGTGGTCGATCCGGGCCGCCCGGCGATCCGGGGCATCCGCAATCCGCTGGAGGTGATCCGCAAATGCGCCGGCGAGGGCGTTCCGGAGTTGGCCGATCGTCTGCGCGAAATCTATGCGGAACATCCCGTGCACGCGTAAGGCGTTTCTCCTTTCCGCATATGAAAATCCCGCCCCTCGGTGCCGAGAGGCGGGATTTTCGTCCGATGGCGGGACGGCGGACTATTCCGGCTTCCCGGCCCTGTCCTTGAAATAGATCTCCAGCAGCTCCTTGGCCGCGATGAACGACGATATGCGGTCTTCCAGCACGCGCTTTTCGTACTCTCCGATGCGCCCTTCGACGGCCGGATCGCGGTAGAAACTCTCCCGCAGCGCTTCATGGATCGTTTCGTACATCCAGTATTTGTTCTGCCGGTTGCGGTTGTGCTGGAAATAGCCGTTTTTCTCGATGTGGTCGAGATACTCCTCGACGCCTTTCCAAACCTCCTCCAGACCCGTCCTGGCCACCGCCGACGAGGTGTAGACCTTGGGGCGCCAGCCCGATTCGGGCACCGGGAACAGCCTCAGCGCGCTTTGGAACTGCGTCTGCGCCAGCTCCGCTTTGTGGATGTTCTCGCCGTCGGCCTTGGTGATGACCATCAGGTCGGCCATCTCCATGATGCCGCGCTTGATGCCCTGCAATTCGTCCCCCGCGCCCGAGATCTGCAACAGCATGAAGAGGTCCACCATCGAATGCACGGCGGTCTCCGACTGTCCGACGCCCACCGTTTCGATGAAGATGACATCGAACCCGGCGGCCTCGCACAGCACGATCGTTTCGCGCGTCTTGCGGGCCACGCCGCCCAGCGATCCCGCCGAAGGGGAGGGGCGCACGAAGACCGAAGGGTTGTTGCAGATGCTCTCCATGCGGGTCTTGTCGCCGAGTATCGAACCGCCGCTGCGCTCCGACGAGGGGTCGATGGCCAGCACCGCGAGCTTGTGGCGCAGCGATACGACCATGTTGCCGATGGCCTCGATGAACGTGGACTTGCCGGCTCCCGGGACGCCCGTGATGCCGATGCGGACCGAATGCCCGGCGTGGGGCAGACACGCTTCGATGATCTCCTGCGCCTGCGCATAGTGCGCCGGATTGGACGATTCGACCAGCGTGATGGCCTGCGAGAGGGTGGTGATGTTGCCCGCGAGGATGCCCGCGACGTACTCTTCGGTCGAAAGCGCACGCTTCTTGCGCCGCTTGAAATAAGGACTTATTATCGGTTGGTCCTCAACGCCTTCCGTGACATTGAGGGCCGTATCGTGATGCGTGTCCGCGTACTCTTTTTCGTAGTGGTCTATCTTGGTGAATGACATGGGTCGTTACCTGGTTGTTTGTTCGATCAGTTTTTCGTTGAATTGCAGCGAGTTGCCCATCCACGTCGCGCGGTTCCTGGCGTCGGTGAGCACCCCGAACGGCACGTAGGTCACGCCGAAGGCGGTGAACGCCTTTTCCGTGCCGAGGGCCGCGCCGATCCGCTTCGAGAGATAGGGTCTGAGCAGCGGCGTGACTTTCGCGGCGTCCTCCTTCGTGACGACGATCACGCGCAGTTTGGCCCCTGTTTTGTCGGTGATCTCTTTCAGGCGTTTGAGCGAGGCGATGCAGGCGGGGTTCGAGGAGTGGAAAAACTCGATGTAGGTCGCGGGTGCGGCCTCCGGCTGGTTGTCGTCGAGCCATTTCGAGATTTTGAGCTCGGGAACGCGGTCGCCGAGCACGATATTCTGGGCTGCGGCGCCGCCCGCAGCCGCGACAGCCGCGAACGACAGGATAAGGAGCACTTTCTTCATAGAGAACCTTGTTTTTGTACACGAATAAAAGTGTCGTTACGACACCAAAGATAACGATTATTTGCCAGATGGAACAATTTTTCAGGAACAAGTTATGAAAATAGGACTCGATACGGCCCCGGTCACGCTCCGGGGCAATTACTTTCAGCACCTGGCCGGGGTGTTGGAGAATTACGCTCCGGAACATGAATATGTCGTTGACGCAAAGCGCTATGGGCACCTCGACCTGTACCACGGCTTCAGATCCTCGTTGCCGCTCTCCGTACACCTGGGGCGCATTCCGGCGGTGATGACCGTTCCCAACCTCGATTTCCTGCGTTATCCGCACCTCTACACTTTTTCCGAGCGGCTCATCGCCCTGCGCCTCTACCGCCGGGCGCTGCGGCAGGCGCGGCGGGTCATCACGGTCAGCACGCCGGCCCGCGAGGAGCTGTCGCAGCGCCTGCGCATCGACCCCGCGAAGATCGAGGTCATGATGCCGCTCGCAGCCCGCGTGCCGCAGGAGCCGCCGCTTCAAGCGGAACTTGAACACACGCGGCGCAAATACGGCCTTCCCGAGATGTTTATTCTGATGATAGGCACCGTCGAACCGCACCATAACCACGAAGCGGTGCTGGATGCGCTCGCGCTGCTGGATTCGCGTGTCGGGGTGGTCGTCTGCGGCCGCCGCACGGTCTATTCTGATTTTCTGCTCAGCTATGCCCGCGAGCGGCATTTGGCCACGCGCGTGGATTTCATCTACGAGCTGACTCCCGCGGACCTTCCGGCGTTGTTCCGCATGGCGCGGGTCTTCGCCTACCTGCCCGACGCCTGCTCCGAGGCGTCGATCGTGCCGGTGGTCGAGGCGTTGCGCGCCGAGCTTCCGATGGTGCTGAGCGACACGCGGCTCAACCGCGAGGCCGCCGGCAATGCCGCCGCCTACGTGAACCCCGAGGCCCCGGGCGAGGTCGTCGCGGCGCTGGAGAACGCCCTCTGCGACGAGTCGTGGCGGCAGACGATGCGCCGGCGCGAACGCCGCCGCGCGGAGCTTTTCTCGGAGTACGCCGTGGCGGAACGCCTTATGCAGATTTATACGTCGCTCTGACCGGCTGCGGGAAGTTCGATGCCTCTGATGCGGCCCGTCATCAGCCACTCCAGGTCGATCTGCGGATAGCAGACGTGGATGCGGCGGGCCAGCTCGGGGGAGAGGGGCGCCAGGCCCGTCAGCACGTCGTAGAGCGCTTCGCTGTCGGGAAGGCCGATCCGCCGGGCGAAACTCCCGGTGTAGAGCCCCGATGCGCGGATTGCGAACCGGAGGCGTTCGTGGTCGAAACGGTTGTTGTCGCTGCGGCGGCGGTGGTCATGCTGTTTCATGGTGATGTGGATTTTGGAGACCTCTGTGCTGCGCCCGTAAAAATACGAACGCGGACTACTGTTTGCTTATTTGGTGAAAGGCTCTGGAAAACCCTGAAACAAATAAGCGCATATAGCCCGCGCCGTAACGACGTAGGAATCATATCCCGTGCCATACGGCGCAGGCTGCACCGCAAAGCAGGATATACGCTTGACTGTTTCGAATAAAATTTACCAGATTTTTTCACCAGCCAAGACAACCCGCTATTGCGGATTGCAGGACAAAGATAGCAAAAAATGCGCTTGTTCCAAAACCGAATTGCATATGGCTCTGAATCTTCCGAATGATAAAAGGGTCGCCACGACCCTTCGCACGCCGAAACTGCGCGGTTTTTCGTTTCCGGCGGTGGTTTTTCCGAAGCCGCCCGGACCCGAAATCGTCTGTTCGGACACATCCCGCGAATTTCGAAGCCAAACTATTGCCAAAAAAAGTCCGCCGAATTTTGGCGGTTCTGAAAGATTCGTCTATCTTTGTGTTCGCAAAATAACAAAGGACGAAACAACACATAAATATTCACTAACTTAAATTTAATTGTTGCTATGAAAGTTTCTCATATCGAGCATCTTGGCATCGCCGTGAAGAGTCTCGACGAGGCGATTCCCTATTGGGAAAACGTATTGGGACTGAAGTGTTACGCCATCGAGGAGGTGGCCGATCAGAAGGTCCGCACGGCGTTCTTCATGCTGGGGCAGACCAAGATCGAACTGCTGGAGCCCACGTCGGAGGAGTCCACGATCGCCAAGTTCATCGAAAACCGCGGTATCGGCATTCACCACATGGCGCTGGCCTGCGAGAACATCGAGGAGCAGCTCGCCGACGCCGAGGCCAAGGGCATCCGCCTGATCGACAAGACCCCCCGCAAGGGCGCCGAGGGCTTGACCATCGCCTTCCTGCACCCCAAATCGACCCAGGGCATTCTGACGGAGCTTTGCGAAAACAAAAACAAATAAGGAGACTATGAGCCAGATTCAGGATAAGATCAACCAACTGATCGAGAACCGCGAGACGGCCCGCATGGGCGGCGGACAGAAGGCGATCGACAAACAGCACGACAAGGGCAAGTACACGGCCCGCGAACGCATCCAAATGCTCCTCGACGAAGGTTCGTTCGAGGAGTTCGACATGTTCGTGACCCACCGCTGCTACGACTTCGGCATGGAGAAGAAGCACACCTTCGGCGACGGCGTGGTGACGGGTTACGGAACGATTGCCGGCCGTCTGGTGTACGTCTTCGCACAGGATTTCACCGTGACGGCCGGTTCGCTGTCGCTGTCGATGTCCGACAAGATCTGCAAGGTCATGGACATGGCCATGCGCAACGGCGCTCCGTGCATCGGCATGAACGACTCGGGCGGCGCACGCATCCAGGAGGGTGTCAACGCCCTGGCCGGATATGCCAACATCTTCCAGCGCAACGTGATGTCGTCGGGCGTCATTCCGCAGATTTCGGCCATCTTCGGCCCCTGCGCCGGCGGTGCGGTCTACTCGCCCGCGCTGACCGACTTCATCATCATGAAGAAGGAGACCTCGAACATGTTCCTCACGGGCCCGAAGGTCGTCAAGACCGTGACGGGAGAGGACGTGACGCAGGAGCAGCTCGGAGGAGCCACGATGCACACCACCAAGTCGGGTGTGGCGCAGTTCGCCGTAGACACCGAGGAGGAGGGCATCGAGCTGATCAAGAAACTGATCTCCTACATGCCGCAGAACAACATGGAGGACGCTCCGCTGGCCGTCTGCACGGACAAGATCACCCGTCTGGAGGATTCGCTCAACGACATCATCCCCGACAGCGCCAACAAGCCCTACGACATGGCCGAGGTCATCCGCGCCATCGTCGATAACGGCGAGTATCTGGAGTCGGCCGCAGGCTATGCCAAGAACATCATCACCTGCTTCGCCCGCTTTAACGGACAGTCGGTGGGCATCATCGCCAACCAGCCCAAGTTCATGGCCGGCGTGCTGGACATCAACGCCAGCCGCAAGGCCGCGCGCTTCGTGCGGTTCTGCGACGCCTTCAACATTCCGATCGTGACGCTGGTGGACGTGCCGGGATTCCTGCCGGGCACCACGCAGGAGTACGGCGGCGTGATCACCCACGGCGCGAAACTGCTGTTCGCCTACTGCGAAGCCACGGTGCCGAAGATCACCGTCACGCTGCGCAAGGCTTACGGAGGCGCCTATATCGTGATGTCGTCGAAGCACATCCGCGGCGACATCAACTACGCATGGCCGACGGCCGAGATCGCCGTGATGGGCGCCAGCGGCGCCGTCGAGGTGCTCTACGGCAAGGAGCTGAAAGAGCTGGCCGACAAACCCGAGGAGAAGGCGAAGTTCATCGCCGAGAAGGAGCAGGAGTACAACGACAAGTTCTCCAACCCCTACAACGCAGCCCGCTACGGCTATATCGACGACGTGATCGAGCCGCGCAACACGCGCTTCCGCGTGATCCGCGCCTTGCAGTCGCTGGCAACCAAGCGTTTGCAGAACCCGCCCAAGAAACATTCGAACATTCCCCTGTAAAGACCGATAGCTTATGATACTGCAAGCAATGAGTTGGGGATGGTCGGAGATACTCTGGGTGTCGCTGATCGGGTTCAGCCTGGTGGTCGTCATGCTGGTGGCGCTGATCTTCATCATGAAGGCTTTCGGCGCCTGCTTCCGGGTGCGTCCCGCGGCCGGCGGCAAGATCGACGCACAGCCGATGATCAGCCCCGAGGAGGTCGCAGCCATCGCCACGGCGCTCAAAATCTACAAGGGCGCCCTGCACGACCGCGAATCCGAAGTGCTGACCATTCTCAACATCAAGCGGGCCTATTCGCCCTGGAATTCGAAAATTCACGGTTTAACCCAGCTTCCCGACCGGAAATAACCTAAACAAGAAAATGAAAGATTACTCACTGAAAATCAACGGACATAATTACAGCGTTCAGATCGACGACGTGAACGAGGCTTCGACGGTGGCCCATGTCGTGGTGAACGGTGTGGATTACGAAGTCGAGATCGAGGGCGCAAAAGCCTCGACGATCTCCAAACCCCAGGTCGCACCGGCTCCCAAGTCGGCAAACAGCGCCATGATAACCCCCAGCTCGGCGACTCCCTCGCCGCGCATCGCCGCTGCCGCCCCTTCGTCGGGGTACAGCGTGAAATGCCCCCTGCCGGGCACCGTGCTGAGCGTGAAGGTCGCCGCTGGCGATACGATCGCTGCGGGACAGACGCTCGTCGTGCTCGAAGCCATGAAGATGGAGAACAACATCGACGCGGACCGCGGAGGCGTTGTCAAGCAAGTCCTCGTGCAGCAGGGCGCTACGGTAATGGAAGGCGATGTGTTAATCGTAATCGAGTAGGCGTATGTGGAGTGCATTGACTTCCAGCTCCAATTTCGTGTTGGAGAGTCTGGAAACCTTTGTCGAGTCCACCGGCATCGCCGGCCTCCTGGCCAACATGGGATGGGGCAGTCTGGTCATGATCTGCGTGGCCTTCTTCCTGCTGTACCTCGCCATCAAGCATAAGTTCGAACCGCTGCTGCTGCTGACCATCGCATTCGGCATGTTGCTGACGAACCTGCCGGGAGCCAACCTCTACCATACCGAACTCTTCGCCGGAGGGCATGTCCACTGGGATATTTTCGTGGCGAACGCCGGACTGCTGGACTACCTCTATCTGGGCGTGAAACTCGGCATCTATCCCTGTCTCATCTTCGTGGGCGTGGGCGCCATGACCGATTTCGGTCCGCTGATCGCCAACCCCAAGAGCTTCCTGCTGGGCGCTGCGGCGCAGATCGGCATCTTCCTCACGTTCATCGGCGCCTATGCGCTGGGCTTCTCGCCCTCGGAGGCCGGTTCGATCGGCATCATCGGCGGCGCGGACGGCCCCACGTCGATCTACCTCACCGCGATCCTCGCGCCCGAACTGCTGGGCCCGATCGCCGTGGCCGCCTACTCCTACATGGCGCTCGTGCCGGTGATCCAGCCGCCCATCATGCGACTGCTCACCAACAAGCACGAACGTGCGATCCGTATGCGCACGCTGCGTCCGGTATCGAAAACCGAGCGTATCCTCTTCCCGATCATCATCTCGGTCGTCATCGCCCTGCTGCTGCCGAGCGCAATGCCGCTCGTGGGCTGTCTGATGCTGGGTAACCTGATGAAGGAGTGCGGCGTGGTGGATCGCCTGAGCAAGACGGTGCAGAACGAGCTGATGAATATCGTCGTGATCTTCCTGGGCCTCACGGTGGGCGCTACGGCCACGGCCGAGGCGTTCCTCAATCCCCGGACGCTCTTCATCCTGCTGCTGGGCGTGATCGCTTTCGGCATGGGTACCGCCGGCGGCGTGCTGCTGGCCAAGCTGATGAACCTCTTCTCGAAAGAGGGGAACAAGATCAACCCGCTGATCGGTTCGGCAGGCGTTTCGGCCGTGCCGATGGCTGCCCGCGTGTCGCAGACCGAGGGTCAGAAAGCCGATCCCTCGAACTTCCTGCTGATGCACGCCATGGGGCCCAACGTGGCCGGTGTGGTCGGTTCGGCGGTCGCCGCGGGTATCCTGCTCTCGTTCCTCGGATAACGGAGATCGTTTTTTGTGAAAAAGCCGGATTCGTTTCCGGCTTTTTTTGTTATATTTACGCAAATCATTAATCTCTGTTGCGATGAAACAACTGATTCTGTTGATGGCGGGATTCGCGGCGTTCCACGCGGCTGCCGCCGGACATTCTTCGGCGGCGGAGGCGGATTTCCCGGCCGTCTGTGCGACGGCGGCGGACAGTCTGCCGCCGGTCGATACCCTTGCGAACGAACCCTATCTGCTGGCCGATCCGATGCCCTCGTTCAACGGAAACGGGACGCTCGACTTCTGCCGCTGGGTGCAGGAGCATCTGCGCTATCCCTACGAGGCGGTTATCTACGGCATCGAAGGGCGTGTGGTGGTGGGTTTCGTCGTCGAGGCGGACGGCAGGGTTTCGAATGCCGAGGTGCTGTCGTCGCCCGATCCGACGCTCTCCGAGGCCGCTCTGAGCGTCGTGCGCCGGTCGCCCCGCTGGGAGCCAGGAAAGTTGAACGGCCAGCCTGTGCGGGTCAGGCTCTCCTTTCCGATTGATTTCAACCTCCAGTTGTCGGGGGTAAAACCTGTCGTCGTTACGATGCTGCCGAAATTTCAGGGCGGCGGACTGATTGACTTCAAGCACTGGGTGCTCCGGAACGTGGAGTTCTCCGACAAGATTTTCTACCGCGGGGACGAAGGATGGGTCGAGGTGTCGTTCTCCGTGAACCGGAAAGGCAAGGTGCGCGAGATCGAGACGACCCGTTTCAGCGATCCGGATTTCGCCTTCCAGATTCAGCGGACGATCGCGTCGTCGCCGCTGTGGACTCCCGCCGACAGCAGCGGCAAGAGGCGCGGCACCGATTTCAAACTGCGTTTCGACCTGTCGTTGCAGCGCGGTCCGAACGGGCTTTATTCCGAGGATATGACGGCCTATACCGACGCCGACAGTCTGCCGCGCTTCTGCGGCGGTTCGCCCGGGATGTTCCGGGAGTGGGTGCGGCGGCAGGTGGACAGCCTGCTGGACTCCGGCGCCGCCGTGCCCCGGGTGCGGGTCAACGTGCGCTTCGTTATCGAACCCGACGGCACGATGACCGGTATCCGCGTGAGCGCTCCGAAAGAGCACTCGGGATTCGCCAAACTGGTCCGCATGGCCGTCGATAAAACCCCGCTGTGGCCCCCGGCCGTGGCGGGCGGGGAAAAGGTCCGCTTCCGGATTTCGCAGATATTGCTTTTCGGGCAGGAGGAGGAGCTCGGGAAGAATCCCGATTCGCTCGACGTGCTGCCCAAATTCCAGAACGGAGGCTTGCCGGAATTCCGCCGGTGGGTGATGGAGACGGTGAAATTCCCGCGCGAGGCGCTTGAATCGGGCGTCGAAGGGCGCGTGCTGGCTTCGTTCGTCGTCGAGGCCGACGGCTCGGTGGGGTCGGTGCGGATCATCCGCTCGCCCCATCCGGTCCTTTCGCGGGAGGTGGTGCGGGCGCTGGCCGAGTCGCCCCGATGGACCCCCGGCAGCCAGAACGGCGAGCCCGTGCGGGTGAAATATACCGTTCCGATCGATTTCCGGATTCCGACGGAGCGGAAAACGGCCTCCGGCCCGGCGCAGGAACGCAATACTACCCGGCGCTGACGGCGCCGACGGTGGCTCGCAAAAGCCGTAACCTCTCTGAAAACGGGACGGTTGCGGCTTTTTTTGCGCCGTTTGCGATTTTGATTTTCATTTGTCTTTGCAGTTCGAAAACTTTTTCGTACCTTTGCGCACCCGCAAAGTGCGGGAAACGGATTACAATAAGTTAAATTAAACGTAAACGAAAGTGGATTCATTAAGCTACAAGACTATCTCGGCCAATGCTTCGACGGTGACCAAAGAGTGGGTCGTCATCGACGCTACGAACGAGGTATTGGGACGTCTTGCATCGCAGGTCGCGAAGATCC
>ERZ1673753.2874-NODE-2874-length-11780-cov-5.090576_pt1 | contig 11780 bp, 8 predicted proteins | sample MGYA00580201_ERZ1673753 | MGnify/ENA primary metagenome ERZ1673753 (study PRJEB41218, sample SAMN15661747) | gut metagenome | host: Homo sapiens | place: Canada: London | collected 2015-08-20/2019-03-30 | study: EMG produced TPA metagenomics assembly of... | reverse complement strand
CAACCCATCCACATCCACCCTCCCCGCACTCACGGAAGCCACCGCCGAGCGCCCCCTCGACCTCCTCATCGTCGGCGCCGGCCTCTCCGGCATCGACCTCGCCTACCACGTCAACAAGAACTTCCCCGGCTGGAACTGGGCCGCCGTGGACTCCAACTACGACGTCGGCGGAACCTGGGCTACCTTCCAATACCCCGGCATCCGCTCAGACTCCGACATGGCCACCTTTTCCCTCCCATTCAAGAAGTGGCCGCACAAAGGCACCCTCGGCTCCGGCAAGCAGATCCGCGACTACTGCCGCGAAGCCGCCCAGGAGATCGGCATGCTCGACCGCCTGCAACTATCCACATGGGTCGAATCCGTGAACTTCCACACCGACCGCGGCCTGTGGGAAGTCACCATGCGCGTCGGCCGCCCCGGCCACGCCAACTCCGAGGGCACCGACGGCTCTGACTCCGCCGCCTCCGCCAACCCCGAGCAGCCGACCATCACCACGTGGACGCGCCGCCTCCACTTCGCCACCGGATACTACCGCCATGCTGAAGGGTTCACGGCGGAGATTGAGGGCGTCAATACCTTCGAAGGCACCGCCCTGCACCCACAGCAATGGCCCCGCGACCTCGACGTGCGCGGCAAGAAGGTCACGGTGATCGGCTCCGGCGCGACGGCAATTACGCTGGTCCCGGCGCTGCACTCGATGGGCGCGGACGTCACAATGCTGCAGCGCACCCCCACCTACATCGCGCCGCTGCCGGAGACAGACACGATCAGCTCCCTCGTCGGCCTGGGCTTAAGCACCGAACCCGGCAAATTCGGCCACCGCCTGGCGCGCACCCTGCACATCGGCCGCGACATGGCGCAATACCACCTCTGCCAGACCTTCCCCAGCATCGCGAAGCTCGTGTTCCGCGGCTGGAACCGCCTCTACCTGCCCGCCGACGAGGTCCGCCGCAACTTCACTCCCCCATACGGCCCGTGGGACCAGCGCGTCTGCAAGTCCCCCGGCGGCGATTTCTTCAAGGCTGTGCGCGACGGGGCGAAGGTCGTCACCGACCACATCGAGCGCATCGACGCCGGCGGGGTGCGGTTGCGCTCCGGCGGGTACATCGAGGCTGATGTCTTGGTGATCGCCACGGGACTACAGCTTCTTGCTTTTGGTGACGCCAACTTCTCAGTCGATGGCGCCCCAGTACCCACCGAATCTCTGGTGGCTTATCGTGCCATGATGGCTAATCGACTGCCGAACTTCTCCTACACCATTGGGTACTTGAACCAGTCGTGGACGCTGCGCGCGGACATGACCTCGCGGTACCTGGTGCAGCTGTGGAAGGACATGGATTCGCGCGGCGAGCAGTGGGCATGCCCGGTCCTGCCCGACGGCGAGCCCGCTGACCTGCCGCTTCTGGAGATGTCCAGTGGCTATATCCAGCGCAGCGTGGGGACTCTGCCGCGCCAGGCCGCCGGGGATCCGTGGCGGATGGAACACGACTACATCAAGGAGCGCCGCACCTACACCAGTGCGGATAATACCCACGACATGGCCTTCGGCGTGGATGCGCTGGAGGCGGCGGCACCGCTGGCGGCTGGCGAGGGCGGCGGCGGGGCGGCTGAACTGCGGGTTTAGCAGCTGCGCTGCGTGTTTAGCCGCTGCGCCGGGTGATGGTGGAGCTGGCGGGAGAATGTCGTTAGAACGGGAATGCGCTATAAGCACCCATTTGCAATACCGCAAACGCGCAGGTCAGAGCGTTGCGGAATCTTGCAAGCCATCGCGGAGGCCGACGTATTCCCGTTCTAGCGACATTTCGGCCCAGCGGAAGCGCGGCGGAGCCTGATCCGGACGGCGCATTCCCGTTCTAGCGACATTTCGGCCCAGCGGAAGCCCCGCGCAGCCTGAATCCTGTGTTGCGGAGACTTAAATGTCGGAAAAGTTGCAATTCGTTATCGCAAACCATTTCCGCTTTTGTAAACATGCAGGTCAGCGAGTTTTCTGACGTTCGCGGTTTCAACGACTTTCTTAGTTTTGCAACTTTTCCGACATTTAGCCCTGAGAAATGCAACTTTCCCGACACTTTGCGCCGCTGGCGATGGCTGCTAAGCAGTACAGCCAGGCAGTGTGGTCGAGCAGTACGGCTAAGCAGTGTGGTCGAGCAGTACGGCCAGGCAGTACAACCTGGCAGTACAGCCAAGCAGCATAAACCGGGCAACGGAAAAGGCCCCGCGCACGAATGCGCGGGGCCTCAACCTGCTGTTGTCTAAGTTAAGTTTTCTGGTGCGTTATAGTCGCACGCGCATCTTCGCAGCTCAGCGGCTCTTTACATAGCTCCGGAATGTGAATGCCATCGCGTGGTGTCTAAGCACGCGATCAGTGGCGCCTATCACTAGACAAACACTAGGCACTCGATCTGTGGTGTCTAGGCACGGATCGCGCGACCTGTGGTGTCTAGGCACAGGACGCAGGAGCTCGCGGTGATGCCAGCCAGCTGGAAAGTCACCCCAGCCAGCCAAGCCAACCGAAATGTCACTCCAGTCATGCCAGGCTGGCTGAAATATCAGCCCTGCCAGCCCAGCAAGCCAAGCCAGCTGGAAAGCCAGCCGAACCAAGCCAGCCGACTGAAGTATCAACTAACTGGAAAGCCAGCCGAACCAAGCCAGCCGAACCAAGCCAGCCGACTGAAGTATCAACTAACTGGAATGCCAGCCGGCCGGAATGCCGACCAAGCCAAGCGAAGTTACGCGGAAACGACCTCGAAGCTCAGGGATGCAACGATGTCGTTGTGCAGCTGAACGTCCACAGAGTAAACGCCGGTTGCCTTAACATCGCCCTTGCGCAGCTTGATGGTGTGCTTATCCAGGGAACGACCGTTGGCCTTCTTCACTGCATCAACAATCTGATCTGCAGTGACAGAGCCGAAGATCTTGCCGGTCTCTGCGGTGCGGACCGCTACGGTCACGCCACTCAGGTTCTCCAGCTCTTCCTTAACCTCGCGTGCGTGATCCAGGTCGCGAATCTGTCGTGCTTCCTGCGCGCGCTTAATTCCTTCGATCTGCTTCTCAGCGCCGCGGGTAGCAACAATTGCGTAGCCGCGCGGAAGCAGGTAGTTACGTCCGTAGCCAGCCTTGACCTCTACGATGTCGCCGGGGACACCGAGCTTGTCAACGTTGGCGGTGAGGATCAGCTTCATGATCCAGCCTTTCGTTGTGCTTTGGTTTGACCAATTATGTTCAAGAAATTTAACGCTGACCAGCAGCTTTTAAGCTAGCCGATCAGAATGGCGGCTCGTCGTCGCCATCACCAAAACCGGACTGTGGGGCAGAGTTCCACGGGTCGTCATCCATGGCCGCATTGTGGCCACCGAAGCCCTGGTTGTTCTGTCCCTGATTACCCTGGCCGCCCTGGTTGCCGGCGTTCCCGCCGAAGCCACCCTGGCCGCCACCATTACCCTGGCCACCCTGGCCACCTTGACCGCCCTGGCCACCGAAGCCGCCGGCATTACCGCCGCCGAAGCCTCCGCCGTTACCACCAGCGTTGCCGCCCTGTCCGCCGCCACGGTATGCCTTGTTGATATCCGCGGTAGCGAAGCGCAGCGAAGGGCCGACCTCTTCCACTTCAATCTCGAAGACGGTGCGGCGCTCGCCGTTGCGATCCTCGTAGGAACGCTGGCGCAGTCGGCCGGTCACGATCACGCGGTCGCCCTTGTTCAGGCTGTTTGCCACGTTCTCGGCTGGTTGGCGCCACACATTGCAGGTCAAGAACAGCGGCTCACCGTCGACGAACTGACCAGCCTGCTGGTCGTAGCGACGGGGCGTGGAGGCCACGCGGAAGTTAGCCACTGCGGCCCCGTTGGGGGTGTAGCGCAGTTCCGGATCCGCAACGATGTTGCCGACCACGGTGATTTGGGTATCTCCCTGTGCCATGTCTCTTTCCTAACGTTGTGTGGTGACGTGTGGGCGTCAAAAAGAATAGAAGCCCAAAAAGTTTACAGTGGTTACAGTGCTTAGGTTAGTGGTTTGAAGGTGCCTGTACAGTCCGTTCGGAGCCTGCAGCTGTGAAAGCTACTGGTCCTTCCGCAGCACCTTGGTGCGCAGGATCTGGTCGTTGATGTTGAGCAGGCGGTCAATTTCCAGCACGGTAGCCGACTCACACTTCAGGTCGAGAACAACGTAGATGCCCTCGTCCTTCTTGTTGATCGGGTACTCGAGGCGACGCTTGCCCCAGATATCAACCTTTTCCACGGAACCGTTTTCCTTGCGGACAATTTCCAAGTACTTGTCCAGCGACGGGGCAACGGTGCGTTCATCCTGGGAAGGGTCGATGATGATCATCATCTCGTATTGACGCACGGACCTCATCACCTCCTATGGTCTTGTGTTTCGGCCATACCCCTTTTGGGCATGGCAGGAGGGTCGTTGCGTCAGCAACTCTCTCAGCCTACCTGGTGCCCCCGCGTTTTAAGAAATGCCCCCTCGCGCGCCACACACTCCTTAAGCTGCGACGAATACCGCCAGCCCCACCGGCACGATGGTCAGGAACAAGACGGCGAAGCTGAAAAGCGTCCATACCTGCTTCTTCGACTTGCCGTACATGAAACTCGCGAAGCTGCCGCCCACGCACAGGAACCCCACCAGCACACTGGCCATGGTGATGATTATGGTCGTGTTATCCATCGTTGCTCTCTTTCTTTTCGGCGCCTTTCTTATTGACGCCCACTTCTCCGCCGAAACCATTCCCGTTCTCGCGCGCGGACTGGTTGGTTGGCGCATCCGCCGGTGCCTCGGCAGGCGCGCCATCCTGCACCACGGCTGACTCCTCCGCTTTGGTTCCGGCCAACGCGCCATCCTGTACCTCAGCCGGTTCCTCGGACAGTACTCCGGCGAGCGGGTCGCGGCTTCCGTGAGCCTCGCGGATCGGATCCGGACTGCGGCCCATGATTTGCCGGATGACCAGCACCGCCATGAACACCAGCAGGCCAAGCCGGACGATGGTCACGGTATCTACCAGCCAGTGCGGTGCTGCCTGGTTCGCGGGCAGGAACTGCCACATGCGCAGGTACCAATACACAGTCTCCAATGCCGCCCAGCCAAAGACCAATCGCCAGCGGGGGAGAGCCAGCACCAGCAGCGGCACCAGCCATATGGAGTACTGCGGGCTCCACACCTTGTTGGTGATCATGAAGGCCAGCGTGGCCAGGAACGCCACCTGGCCGACCCGCGGAGTGCGCGGCGCTGCGAAGATGACCAGCCAGGCCAGAGCCAGAAGTGTGATCAGCAGCAGTACGCCTGTCAGCAGGTTGAGAGTTTCAGCGCCTTCGACGGACTTGGAGGGGGATACGCCGTTCCAGGCGTCATTACCCAAGAGGTGAGCAATGACGGCATAGATGGTCGAGCCTTCCCAACCGCGTTCGGAGTTCAGCTTGAAGAACTGCGACCAGCCCTCCGGCGCGAAAACCATGATCGGCAGGTTGATGATCAGCCAGCTGGCGAAAGTCCAGCCGACCAGCTTCGCCAGCGGAACCCAGGCGCGTTGGCGCAGGCACAGCAGAATCAGTGCGCCGCCGATGAACGCGGGCCATAGCTTCAGCGCCACGCCCACGCCCGTGGCCACGCCGGCCCAGCCGGGGCGCCGGTTGGCCCAGAAAAGGAAGATGGCGACGGCCGCCGCGCAGGTCAGCAGGTCGAAGTTGGTGAAGGCGTGGACGATGACTAGGGGAGAGGCCGCCATCAGCAGCGTGTCCCACACTCGGTTGCCGGTGAGTTTCGTCATCAGGCCTGTGGCGATCAGCCAGAACAGGGCCAGGAAGAATGCGTTGACTCCGAAGTAGATCGCCGCGGGTGCTGCCTGCGGCAGGGGGAGGAAGTTCCACACGGCCTCCACTGGGCGCGCGATCGCGGCCATCAGCCACTGGTACAGGCCGGTGAGCACGGGGTATTCCATGTACCGCGTGACGCCGTCGTCGACGAAGGAGGTGAAATAGGGGAAGTCGAGTTTATCCAGCCCGCGACCCGCATACAGGGAGACTGTGTCGGAGTAGCAGGCGGAGGTGAATTGGCGCTTCCCGGACCAGTCCACAAAGGGGTTGCCCTCGCCGTCGAAGCCGGTGCGGATGCACTGTGCCTTTTGCAGCCAACCGAATACTAGGAGGGTGGCGGCGGTGGCGAGCAGGACGCGCAGGGGAGTCCACCAGTTCGCCCGGCCGATGAGGGCGTGGGCGCCGGGTGGGCCGCCGATGAAGCGGATGAATCCGCGGGCCATCGGCTCGGTGCGGGAGGGCAGCACGCGCTGCTCGGCGTGCTGCTCGGCGCGCTGGCCCGCGGCCGGTTGCGTGGCCTGCTCCGCGCTCGAGTCCGCGCCCGGACTCCCGGCGGCCGGATTCCTATGGGTTGAGGATTCCATCGATCAGGTCTTGTAGATCATTGTTCTGCGGTGGGTTGCCACCACCCGGAGCCGGGCGCTGCGGCTCGGGCCGCGGGGCAGGCGCCGGCGGGGCAGCCGGTTCCGGAGCCTCCGGCTCTGCCTGCTGCTCTTGCTCCTGTTCCTGGTAACCACTGTCGCCGCCCTGGGCAGCTCCGCCGCCGACGTAGCCACCGCCGCCGGAGGCCGCTGCGCCGGTGCTGAACTGCTCGACATCCTTGCCCTCCAGCTGACGGTCCAGCACGCCCTTCCAGATCTGGGCGGGCAGGCCGGCGCCGTACATCACGCCGCCGTAGCTGTTGTGAATCGGTTTGCCCTCGGCGGTACCGACCCACACGGCAGTGGATAGCTGTGGGGTGGAGCCAATCATCCAGGCATCCTTATTCTCGCCGGTATCGCCCAGCTGAGCCGTACCGGTCTTAGCAGCCGACGGGCGGCCACCGGCCAGCGTGTTGCCGTTGGAGTACGCCGCGATGGGCTGCATCGCCTGGATCACGCCATTGGCGACTTCCTCGGAAACCACGCGGTCGCCGTCGTCGTTGGTGTTATCCAGCAGCACGTCGCCGTTGGAGTTCTCCACCTTCTCCACGAAGTGCGGGCGGTGGTAGGTGCCGCCGTTGGTCAGGGTTGCCAGGGCGGTGGCCATGTCCAGTGGGCTGGACTGATACATGCCCAGCGTGATGCCTTCTGCCGGCTTGCCGTTTGCCTCCTGCAGAGTCTTGCCCACGCCCGGCAGCTCCTCGGACACACCCAGGCGGTGCGCCATGTCGGCAACGTCCTGCGGGCCGCCCTTCAGCGACTGCGTCAAGCGGATGAAGCTGGTGTTCAGGGACTGCTTCAGAGCTTCGGCGATGCTGCATGTGCCGCAGCTGGCACCGCTGACGTTGGTCACCTGTGCGTCACCGGTCATGACGGGGGAGGAGTCGAACTGGTCGTAGATGCTGCCGCCCTGGTCCAGGTATGCGGCCAGCGCCAGGATCTTGAACGTAGAACCGGTCTGCAGGCCCGCCCCGGCAAAATCGAAGCCGACTGGGTCGTCGCCGCCGTACCAGGAGCGCACGCCACCGGTCTTCGGATCCACCGAAACCACGGCGGTGCGCAAGCCTTCTTGCTGTCCCTCCAGCTTCTTGTGGATCTCATCCACCGCGTCGGCCTGCATCTTCGCATCAATGGTGGTGGTGATCTTCAGACCACCAGTATTCACCTGTTCCTCGGTGATGCCGGCGCGCTCCAGCTCTTCAATCACCTTGGTCTTGATCAGGCCGTTGGTGCCCACGGCTTGGGTGCTCTCCGCGGTTTCCGCCGGATCCTTCACCTTCGGGTACACGGCGTTCCGCCGGTCCGATTCCTTCATCGCGTCGATGCTGACCATGCCATCCAGCACGTAGTTCCAGCGTGCTTCCGCACGCTCGCGGTTGGTCCACGGATCCAGGCCAGAGGGCGCCTGGATGGTTGCGGCCAGCACTGCGCCTTCCTCCGGCGTGAGGTCCTTGACGTCCTTGTCGAAGTAGGCGTGGGAAGCCGCGCTGATGCCATAGGCATTGCGGCCGAAGTAAATGGTGTTCAGGTAGGCCTCGAGGATCTCGTCCTTCGACCATTCGCGGGCCATCTTCGCGGAGATTACCAGCTCCTTGGCCTTACGGCTCAGGCTAAACTCGTCGCCCACCAGCGCGTTCTTCACGTACTGCTGGGTGATGGTCGAGCCACCGCCGGCACCCTCGCGGCCCAGCACCTGGCCGATCGCCGCGCGGGCGAAGCCGGAGACAGAGAAGCCGGGGTTACTGTAGAACTCGCGGTCCTCAGCAGCCAGCACGGCCTGCCGAACTGCCATCGGGACTTCGTCGATCTTGACGTTCTGACGGTTACCCTCCGGCGGCACGATGCGCGCCAGTTCAGTGTCGTTGTCACTGGCCATAATGTAGGAGATCTGGTTGTTCACCAGCTCTTCCGGCTCCGGCACCTTCGTCACCGAATACGCCGTAAAGAACGCCACCAGCGGCACAATAATCAGCACCGCCATGACGGCTGCCAGACCCGCGAAGAAGCTTCGCAGGGTGCGCTTATCGCGCCAGCTGCGCTTCTTGCGCGTCCTTGCCTTCAGCTTGCCATCGCCCACTGAGCGGGATCCATTCTTCTTCACGCGAGTCTGTGGTCCATTCTTGTTGGGCCCATTCTTGCTGGGGCCGTTGTTCTGCGGCCTCTTTCTTTGTGACGCCGCCGCCCCCGCAGCACCAGCCCCAGCGCTCGCTGCGGCTGCTGCTCGGCGGGAACCTCCGGACTTCACCGGCTTGGTGCCACGACCCTGCACTGGGCGGCCCTGTGCTGACCTGCCCTGTGCTGGCTTGCCATTCGCAGCCCGGCGCTTGCCGGGCTTACCCGACTGACCCTGAGCGGGGCGGCCCCGCGTGGGCTTAGCGTGAGCGGGGTTGCCGTTCGCAGCCCGGCGCCTGCCGGGCTGGCCTGGCTTGCTGGGCTTACCTGGCTTACCCGACTGGCCCTGAGCGGGGCGGCCCCGCGTGGGCTTAGCGTGCGCGGGGTTGCCGTTCGCAGCCCGGCGCTTGCCTGACTGAGCACCCTGGCCCTGGCCAGGCCTACCCGGTTGCCCCGGCTTCCGCTGTCCGCCACGGCCGGCACGGGAGTTTCCGGCACCATCGCGGGAGAACGGGTTCTTGGACGGCTTGTCGCTACTCAACTAGACGAGTCTCCTGATTGTCGATCGTGATCCCGATCAGCTCTTCTCGGATCAAGTGATTCCATCTACACTTCATGCACACTTCAACGGTGTGTATCGAGAACTCAGCATCCTGTTGCACATTCACTAGCGCATCAATAACACCATTGATCTCTCTTACACTACGCGCTGTACCCGACTTTTCACCTAATACATCGCCGTGAATCCACTGCGTTTCCCTTAAATCATGCCTTCCGCACACCGGGCACGGACGGTCGACTGCCTGACCTAGAACCTCCGCGGACGAAAGGAGCCGCGGGGTGGCGTCACCAACAAAGCGCTCGACCCCACGCACCCGAGACAGAGTGCGACGGCGATCGAGTGACCTATCAATAACCCTTCGCGAAATCGACACACCCACATTCTAAACACGGCCCGGACAACCCCCACCGCGCGCAAGCTTGATCGATAAACCAGCCCGGCTTGATCGGTAAACCTGCCGACGAAGAGCGGTTTTCACCAGCCCACAACCTAGCGTTGACCGCATGACATCTAAGACTTGCAACATCGCAATCGTGGGGCTCGGCAACTGCGCGACCTCACTGATCCAGGGAATTCACCTGTATTCCGACGCCGCCGCGACCGAGAACGTCCCCGGCCTCATGCACACCCAGTTCGGCCCCTACTCGGTCGGCGACGTGCACGTGACCGCCGCCTTCGACGTGGACGCCGACAAGGTAGGCAAGGACGTCTCCGAAGCCATCGATGCGGGCATGAACTGCACCATCAAGATCGCCGACGTGCCCCACACCGGCGTGACCGTGCAGCGCGGCCACACCTTCGACGGCCTCGGCCGCCACTACCAGGAGAGCATCACCGAATCCGACGCGGAACCCGTCGACGTGCCACAGGCCCTGCGCGACGCAAACGTAGACGTGCTGGTCAGCTACCTGCCCGTCGGCTCTGAGGAGGCCGACCGCTTCTACGCTCAGTGCGCCATCGACGCAGGCTGCGCCTTCGTCAACGCCCTGCCGGTATTCATCGCCTCCGACCCAGAGTGGGCCGAAAAGTTCCGCGCAGCTGGCCTGCCGATCGTCGGCGATGACATTAAGTCCCAGGTCGGCGCTACGATCACCCACCGTGTGCTGGCCCGCCTCTTCGAGGAGCGCGGCGTGCGCCTGGAGCGCACAATGCAGCTGAACGTCGGCGGCAACATGGACTTCAAGAACATGCTGGACCGCGACCGTCTGGAATCCAAGAAGATCTCCAAGACCCAGGCGGTGACCTCCAACCTGAAGGAAAGCCCGCTGGCCGGCAAGGTCCACGACCGCAACGTCCACATCGGTCCGTCCGACTACGTGGAGTGGCTGGACGACCGCAAGTGGGCCTACGTCCGCCTTGAGGGCTCAGCCTTCGGCGAAGTGCCGCTGAACCTGGAGTACAAGCTGGAGGTCTGGGACTCCCCGAACTCCGCGGGCATCATCATCGACGCAGTGCGCGCCGCGAAGATCGCGCTGGACAGGGGAGTGGCCGGCCCGGTTGAGGCGGCCTCCAGCTACCTGATGAAGTCCCCGCCGACGCAGCTGCCGGACGATGTCGCCCGCGCGCAGCTGGAAGAGTTCATCAACGGCGCATAAGCGCTGGGCACAGGGAGCGTGGGGGCAAAACAGCCGTACTAGGCGACCCTCATGAGCATTTACTTGCAAAACTGTTGTATTTTAGTACCTATGGCTTCCACATCTCTTGAAATTGCCAAGAAACTGCGTCTCCCGTTGACGCGTCTGTACCTGCTGTACTTCCGCCAAACGGAGAGCTCGCACATCAGCATGGCGCAACTGTCGATCCTCATGATTCTCGAGGAAAACGGCCCAATGCGCATCAGCCAGATCGCGGCGACCGAGACGATCCGCATGCCCACCGCCTCCAACGCGGTCAACCAGCTGGAGACGATGGAACTGGTCACCCGCGTGCGCGACACCTCCGACCGCCGCGGTGTGAGCGTCGCCCTCACCGACAAGGGTCGCGAGGAGCTCGAGCGCCTGGGCGAAGAGCGCGCGGAGCAGCTGGCCAGCATGCTGGACAGCCTCAGCGAAGAAGAACTCAAGGAAGTTGCAGACGCCACCTCTGTCATCGAGCTGGTTCTGCGCCGCTACACTGAAGCTATAGAGGCAAAGCTGAACAACGACCAGCACTAAAGCTGGAGCTAGCGAGCAATCTTCCTTGAGCAACACCCCTAAGTCCGCCGACCCCCTCCGCCTACTCCTCACGTGGCGCCCCGAATCCGCAGGTGATGAGGCTGCGCAGGTCGCCGCCTGGATCGCCCGCACGGAAACCATTGCCCTGCGCACCGCCACGGTCATCTCGCGGTCTTGGACGGCGCAGCCGGAGCTGGAGTTCGACAGCTACTCGGAGTGGATCGAAAAGGAATCCGAGGCCGTATCCTCTGCCGCGCAGAAGGCCCTCGCTCTGGCCAAGCTGCCGGAGCAGATGCTGGACGCCGACGAGCCCTCCACCGTCACTGTTGATCACTCGGAAACGAAGGCTCTTATTGACGCCGCCGCCGAGTTCAACGCCGACATGATGATCTTGGGCTCCCACCCCGCCGCGCCGCATTCTCGCTTCCGAATCGGCTCGACGGCGGATGCACTGCTGCATTACGCCCCGCTGCCACTACTGCTGGCTCCGCGGACGCCGAGGCTG
>ERZ1673753.2869-NODE-2869-length-11791-cov-5.010907_pt1 | contig 11791 bp, 17 predicted proteins | sample MGYA00580201_ERZ1673753 | MGnify/ENA primary metagenome ERZ1673753 (study PRJEB41218, sample SAMN15661747) | gut metagenome | host: Homo sapiens | place: Canada: London | collected 2015-08-20/2019-03-30 | study: EMG produced TPA metagenomics assembly of... | reverse complement strand
CCTTGCCGGGCAGACGGTAATTCTTCTGAACATCCCGGATCACATCCATGCACTCCTTATCGGAGAGAGGACGGAGCTTTTTCAAAAGGCCTTCCGCCGTGTCCTTCATGGCCTTGTCAGGTGCATAGCGCCAGGTCATGTAAATTTCATTCAGAGCGGCCCCCTGGCTGGTGCCCTCGACCTGATAGATCATCCTTTTTTCAGCTTCACTTAAATTCATTTATCCGGCTCCTTCCTAAAATGGGCAACAAAAAAGCCACAGGTTTTTTATGCCTGCGGCTTGTGCCATGCTTCGCTTATGTGGGAGCGGAAGACAACAGAAAAGGGATACCATTCGTGAAAATAGTATCCCTGCTCTGTAAACTTATTCAATTTTTGATGGTTGCATTGTCTGTCACTGTCCACAAAGCCTTGATTTTACTTGTTTTTCTCAACCATCCTTATCAAAGCCTTGCATTTCCGGGCTTTTTGAACCATTTTGATATAGTCTGAGCAGTCGATTATCGCTTGCTGAACTGCGGAGCGCGACGAGCTGCTTTGAGACCGTACTTCTGTATGCGTGGCAAGAAAAGGCCGCTATTTTCTAGGGAGATTTCAGTTTTGAATTTATAAGTCACCTCAAAAGTCACCTCAAACTACGGTACTTGTACATTTTGACTATGCCTGAAAAGCTTTATCAATCTTGTCTTTCAGATCCTCCGGGCGGTTGTATGTAAGGTGCGCATAGATGTCCAGGGTAATCTTTGCGTGTTCGTGCCCTGCCAGGTATTGGACGGTTTTCACATCCACGCCGGCGAGCAGCAGATTGGTAATATAGGTGTGCCGGAGCTGGTGTGGGGTCGGCACGAAGTCCATGGTATAAGTCACATTGCTGTTGTGGGCGGCTTTCTCACCCAGCACGGGGGTCACGGTATGAACCTCCTTCTTGCCCTCCTTATACCGGGTGTAGGTGCGCTCCTTGGTTGTCCGGGTCACAACATATTTCCAGAGCCGTTGCCACTGGGTTTCAGACAGCGGATTGCCGTCCGAATTGGCAATGACATATTCCGATGCGGAGTTTGCTTTAGCCTCTGCCAGGTGGTCGAGCAGCGGCTTCGGGATGGGGATGTTCCGGCGGGCGGCTTTGGTTTTCAGGTCCTCGGTAATGACCGGGCGGTTATGCTCCGTGTGCCATGCCGTTTGTACGGAGATGTGCGGAGCGTCCGTATCCAGGATCACATTCTTCCATAGCAGCCCCAGAGCCTCCTCCCGGCGCAAGCCGGCATAAAGCCCCAGCATGACAAATGTCTCCACAGGCAGCCCTTCTACGGAATCCAGCAGGGTTTTCATCTGCTTATCCGTGAGGGCTGTCTTTCCCTTTGCTTCCTTGCCGCCCTTGGGATTCAGATTTTCGCAGGGGTTACGGTCTATCAGGCCGGAGTCAACTGCCGACTGGAAAATCAGTTTGAAAAGCATCTGGGTCTTGCGGTAGATGGAGTTAGACTTCTTGGCAGCCTCCACAATCGCCATCTTCACATCGTCCGGCCGGACATCGGCCATGTACATATCGCCGATCGTGCCGATGATATAGATTTTCACGCAGGAGGTGTAGTCAACCATCGTGGTTGTGCGGACATGAGCCGAGTGCATGGTCAGCCACTTCTCCGCATAGTCCCGGACAAGCGGGTTCTCCCGGCGGAAGGAGGCGTGGGCAATCTGCTCCTGGGCTTCCAGCACCTTTTCCTCCAGAAGCTCTGGTGAGGTGGCGGTGATAGCTACATACCGCCCATCGGTGTCCTTAATGCGCTTCCGATACAGCCCTCTGGCGGGAATATATTCATACGTTGGTTTCTTCTGTCGTGCCACCCCGGGCACCTCCTTCAAAGCAAAATAGCGCAACACAAATAACTGATTTCATCATAATCTCCCGAAACTGCAACAAATAGTAACAAATATGTTACATTGTCGTTACTTTCAGAAGAAGGAGGTTAGGTCAATGGAAAAGGAATTGGTTGAACTGTTCAATCGCCTGTCCGAGGAAGAGCAGCAAATGTTTCTCGAGTACCTAATGCAGCTCATTCCCGATGATGAAAGCGACGATCAGTAATTATCTACCCCATCATTTTCGTGAGGTCACGAAAATGGTGGGGTTATTTTTTTATTCAAAGGAGCTGTAAGTCATTTCCCCGGTAGTGAGGTCAAACTGATACTGGCCGTAGTAGGCACCGCCGCAGGCCTGCTTGGCATCGTGTTCCTCGCCCTTGACATACTCGGTCACATTGACAAACAGGGTGCCGGCATTCACGGTGAGGGCGTTCACGGTATTCAGCGTGAAGTTGTAGATTACATGGACTTCATCATCGGACTGGAAGTATTCTTTGTAGTAATCGACTGCGTACTTGTCAATGGTCTCGGTGGTAGCGACCAGGGCCTTTCTCCATCTGCCGGTGGTGTCGTTGCGGAATTCGGCAGAATAGGTCACATCAAAAGGCAGCGCAGAGGTTGCTTCCTGCTCGGCCTCTGTGGCTTCAGTTGTAGTTTCCGTTGTAGGGACAGTTGTAGCAAGGGTAACTGAAATTGTTGGTTCCTGCGTAGCTGTGTCTGGATCCCCGCCGAGCCCAGCCAGATTCCCGATGATACCGACAACAAAGAAAACGACCAGCGTCCAGAACCACCACCGCTTTGTGATTGGCTTCTTTGCTTCCTGCTTTGAAAACTTTCCCATGGTTACTCCTCCCCTTTCTTATCTACAATGAATCGCAGGTAGCTTATAGCTTCTTTCCTGCGCTCTTGCGGAATACTGCTGAACAAAAGCAGAAGCTCTGCGGTCCTGCCCCCATCATCGGGGGCGGGACTTTCGTTGTTTTCGCGCCCCATCAAATAGTCAATGGAGCATCCGAGATAGTCAGCTATTTTTGCCAAATTATCAGCTTTGGGCATTGAAGTTCTCATGTTTGCCATGGTGTTGTTCCCAAGCCCAATATCTTCCAGCATCTTCTTCACCGGAATCCCTTTGCTTTTGGCTGCTGCCTTTATTCTTTCAGCAATTTCAGCAGAATTGTACAAAGCGGGCACCTCCAATTTGGTGAATAGGTAGAATCTCTAAACTTAGAGTTTATTTCTATTGAAATTCTCTAAGTTTAGGTATATAATTTCACCATCAGTTAAATTTTCTCTAAGTTTATCACATTATTTCGCTAAAAGCAATAGAAGGAGGAGCAAATGCTGGGAGAAAACATCAAAAGAATCCGTTCCGAACGCCACATGACACAGACCGCTCTGGCCGAAAAGGCCGGGGTCACGGTGCAGATGATAAATCAGATTGAATGGGGCGTGAAGAAAATGAGCATTGATACGCTCACCGGAATTGCCATAGCCCTGGACTGCACCACGGACGAAATCATCTTCGGATGTAATGGAGGTACACATGGAACTACTGACCAGAGAGCAGGCGGCTGAACGCCTGGGCATATCGGTTTCCACGCTCGACAATGAACGGGTTGCCGGGAACCTCGAATACATCCAGAGGAAGCGGTACGGCAAGGTCTGGATCACCGAAGAAGCCATTAAGGCCTACCTTGCCCGTGGCACACACAGCGCCTTGCCGGAAAAACCGGCTCGTATAACCAGCCCTTACCAAACCTACAGAAAGCAGAGGAAAAGAAAATGACCCCAGATGAAGCCAGAAAATGCCGGTACGCTGCACAGCAGTACCAGGAGATGAAAGCGGAGAACGCACAGCTTCGCCGCGAGTTGGCGGAAATGCGCCGCTCCAATCAACAGATGTCTGCTGAGGATGCCCAGGTGCTTGCCCTCGTCAATACTCACCATCGCCCTAAGCACCGTTCGTCCGTTGCGGCTACCCCTTCGAAGCCGCCCTTCGACTTCGACACCGCAGAGATCGAGCCAATCCAGTTTGAACCGGCTGAACAGCCCATTTATGTCAAGGTTTCTTACCTGGTGCGGTTTGTCTTATTCCTGATCCTTGAAAGCCTGATTTGGCTTGCCCATCATTTTGGATGGGTGGATCTGGTGCTGACACTGACCATCGGCCTGTTTATTTTCCTGCTGGTCAATCTCCCCTTCGCCCGATGAAGAGGTGTCGGTATTGCCACCGGCGGCTGAAGGATGCGGAATCCATCGCCCGTGGCATTGGTCCTGTTTGTTACTCCCGGCTTGGCCGAAAGAGAAAAAGCCCTTCAAAGGGTGCTTTCCCCGCCGCTGACCCGGAAGAAGCAATAACCATTGAAGAATGGTATGAATCCCAGAAAGGAAGTGTAAACAATGAAAGCATTGGTCATAACGACCAAGGACACAGCCTATGTCCGTGATTTTGCACCGCCTATGTCCCAGACTGCCGAGGAAGTAATCGGTGACTGGGTGGAGCGGGTACGCCCCACAGGCCTCCCCGGCTACCTCATGCTGGTGGATGAAAACGGGCGACTGAAGGAACTGCCGGTGAATCTGGCTGGTTCTCTGTTCTACGGCGCCCAATTCCATGGTGAACCGATTGTCGGAACCATTGTGATTGCCGGTGACAACCGGGAAAAGGTGCCGCAGGGACTGACGGAAAAGCAGATTTCCCATGTCTTCGAGGAAGCCAACCGTCTGATGAAGCACTTTGGCTCTCAGCTCAGATGGGAGGAACCGAAATGAACATGATTCTGGAACATCCGGACATTACCTACGCCCTCCGCACCGGCTACCCCCGGCCGGTACGGGAACCAAGAGCAATCAAATGCGCCTACTGCGACAAAGAGCTGTCCGGGGATGATAAAGCCATTGACTACGACGGCGATTATGTTTGCGGAGATTGCTTCTTGAATCAGCTACAGGAGGACCTTTTAATCGGTGAAATTGCCGGAAAACTCGGCTTCATCGTCAAGACTGCAGAGGAAGCCGCCGAGGAAATGGAGGATGATTCTGAATGAGCAGATTCTACTTCACCTATGGCACAGGCGGCCAGCCCTATGTGGGTGGCTGGACAGAAGTCATTGCCGACAATCGGCAAAAGGCCGTCAGGGCTTTCCGGGCCTATCACCCGGATAAAATCCCCGGTTGTCTGAACTGCGCCACTGTCTACTCCGAAAAGGGTTTTGCGGCAGCTGGATTCCTAGAATCCGGAAATTTTGGCGTTTTCTGCCACGAAACCATAACCCTTACAGTCGAAAAAAAGAATGGGAGTGAAAACAATGTCCACTGATTTGATCGTAGTAAAGCAGCTGCCAGTCATTGAGGAGCAGCTGCGTACCGTAAAAATGACCATCCAGAACCGGGTAAACGCAGTGCTTTCCATGGAATGCACCGAGGACACTTACCGGGAGATAAAGAAAGCCCGTGCCGACCTGAATGCGGAGTTCCGGGAACTGGAATCCCGCCGCAAGGCCGTCAAGACCCAGGTTGAAGCCCCCTATAAGGCTTTCGAGAAGGTCTATAAAGACTGCGCCGCCGACATTTATGCCCAGGCAGACCGGGAGCTGGCCGAAAAAATCTATGCGGTAGAAGGTGGCCTCCGCCGCCAGAAAGCAGCTGCTGTCCAGGCATATTTCAGCGAGTACCGGGAAAGCTTGCGCCTCCCGACAGACATTGCGAGCTACGATTTCGCCGGTATCAATGTCACCCTGACCGCTTCTGAGAAGTCACTGAAGAAGCAGGCTAAGGATTACCTTGACCGAATTCAGGAGGACTTGTCCTTGATTGATACGCTGCCGGATCGGGACGAGGTACTGGCAGAGTACCGGAAGTGCATGAGTGTTTCCAAGGCTGTCCAGGCTGTCCGGGATCGCCACGCACGGATTGAGGCGGAGCGCCAGCGCCGCCTGGAGGCCGAGGAGGCCGCCCGGAAAACCCAGGAACACACCGCAGAGGTGGAGCAGGTCATTGCCGAGGAAGAAGAACTCGCCGTGCCGGAGCCTGCGGAAGCCCCTGCTGATGAATTCCACGCCCCTGTTTTGGAGCCTGATTCTGAGGAGAACGCCGCTGAGGAAGCCCCTGCGGAGCCGGAGGCCACCCCCGCCAGCCGGTTTGCTGTTGCGTTCCGTGTAGTTGGCACCCTGGATCAGCTGAAAGCCATGAAGAAATTCCTGATTGACGGAGGATATGAATATGAGCAACTCCAATAATTTGACCACACAGCCGCAACAGTCCCGTTTTTCTGTTGCGATTACGACCAAGAACTACAGGGACTTGATTGCAAATACAATTCAAGACCCCCAGCGCCAGCAGCGGTTTGTTGCTGCAATTACTTCAGCTGTTGCCGTCAATGCCGAGTTGCAAAACTGCGACCCCAGGACAATTATCGCCGGTGCCCTGCTGGGTGAATCGCTGAATCTTTCTCCATCTCCCCAGCTCGGTCAGTATTACTTGATTCCTTTTAAGCAGAAGGAGAAGCTGGACAAGGAAGGCAATGTCATACAGCCGAAGGCCGTCAAGGCGACCTTCGTAATTGGCTACAAGGGCTATATTCAGCTTGCCATGCGGAGTGGTGCTTACCGGGATCTGGATGTAATGGAGATCAAAGAAGGAGAATTCAAAGGCAAAGACCGCTTTACTGGCAGACCCACGTTCTCATTCATAGATGATTATGAAAAGTGGGAAAATGCACCTACCATCGGTTATATGGCTTTCTTCGAGTACCTGAACGGCTTTACCAAGATGCTGTACTGGCCGAAGGCTAAAATGCTTCGCTATGCTGACAAGTATTCTCCAGCTTTCTCCTCCATGGAATATCAGCGGCTCTTGAATGGGGAAATTCCCGATAAGGATATGTGGAAGTTTTCTGGCTTCTGGTACAAAGATTTCGACATGATGGCGAAGAAAACCATGCTCCGACAGCTGATTTCTAAATGGGGGCTTATGTCCACGGAAATGGTCAAAGCCATGGATGATGATGGCTCTGTAAGTGATTTTGCGAATAACGAAATTATCACAACCCCGCAGAGCGCCATCCCTCTTGAACCGCCAGTAAACACCGATGTAATCACAGACCTCAATCTGAGCGATATTTGATGATTACATACAACATCCTATCCACCGGCTCCAAGGGCAACGCCGTAATCATTCATGACTTCGTCCTGATTGACTGCGGTGTACCCTACCGGATGATTCAGCCCTACATAGGCAATTTGAAGCTGATCCTGCTGACCCATGTCCATTCTGACCACTTCCGGCCAAGCACTATCCGGCGCATTTCCGTAGAACGGCCAACGGTGCGGTTCGGATGCGGACGCTGGCTGGCCCCGGAGCTTGTAAAAGCCGGGGTTCCAGCCTCCAATATCGACATTCTGGAGCCGAGCGTTCTATACGGCTACGGCTTGCTGAATGTGATTCCGGTGCCGCTGGTTCACAATGTCCCCAACCAGGGATACAAGCTCCACTTCCGGGACGGGAAAGTGTTTTATGCCACCGATACCAACAACCTGAACGGAATCCGGGCGCACCACTATGACCTCTACCTGGTGGAAGCCAACTATGAGGACGATGTCATCCAGCAGAAGATAGCCGAGAAGAAAGCTGCTGGAGAGTACGCCTATGAGGTACAGGTGCTTCATAACCACTTGTCCAAAACCAAGTGTGACGATTGGCTATATGCCAATATGGCACCGTCCAGCACTTATGTCTACCTTCATTGCCACGAGGATAAACCAGAAAATCCAAATTTGGAAGGAGGAACCGAAGATGATAACGGATACCACACCCAGGCCTGACACGGTCACCATTTCTGTTGATGAATATGCGGATCTGGTACGCTCTGCCGCTTTGCTGGATTCCCTTGTGATTGCGGCGGTGAGCAGCGGGGCAAAGAATCCCCTGTACCGCTTCATCGCCAATGAGCGCAATATTCCCATTACCAAAACGGAGGACTGATTATGGCTACCGGAAAACGGTATTACTGGATGAAGCTCAAGGATAGCTTTATGACCTCCGAAACCGTTGATTTCCTCATGTCACAGCCGAACGGAGCCAATTATGTTGTCCTGTACCAGATGCTTTGCCTCAAGACCATCAACACCGAAGGCCGGTTTGAGCGTCAGATCGGGGCGCTCCTGATTCCCTATGACATTGAGAAAATCCAGCGGGATACGAAGTGGTTCTCAATCGATACTATCCGCATTGCTCTCAACCTCTATATGCAGCTTGGACTCATCTATTCCGATGAAAACGGTGTGATGGTTATTGCCAACCATAATGAGTTGGTCGGGTCTGAAACAGACTATGCCATTCAGAAAAGCAATCAGCGAAAAAATAATTCGCCCCCCAAAGCATTGCCTAGTGTGGACAATGTCCACACCAATGTCCCCGCAGGTGTCCACATGGATGTCCATACAGAGAATAGAGATAAGAGAGTAGAGAATAGAGATAAGAGTTTAGATACCAGAGAACAGATATTAGATTCTATTTCTATGAATGATGATGATACGCAGGCCTCGGGCATCATAGAGGAATTTGCAAAAAATAATGGTTTGAATGTGGAATCCTATGAGTTTCTGCAAAAGTCCGATGCCAGAACCAGAAAGCGTGTCACCGATACCACCAGGATCCTATTCTCAAAGGCTGTTGGAACACCACCAACCGAAATGGATGAAGCAAAGGTATACTGTCGAGTCGTTGACGAGCATCAGAAAGTCAGTAATGAGCGGATATATATGCTGACCTGTGCATTCTATAAGGCCGCTGAAAACGGGCACCGTGGGCAATGGAATTATATCGAGACCATCCTTGACGATATGGATTCCAAAGGGGTCAAAACCAAGGATGATGTCGCCGTATACTTCCGCTCCAGGAAGGGGGAATACTGATGGCCCAGATTACCAGAGTAGCCAAAGACCAGCACCAAAAGGAAATCATCAAAATCTTTGATGCTCTGCAAGGCAAGCACAGCCTATGGCAGCTCTGGGGCGATTTTGTGGTCATGGCGGCCTGCACCATTTCCAATACGGTGGACATTTCCAACCGGGAAAAGCGGGAACAGCTGTATATGAGCGTTGCATCCGGCTACGGCAAAAAGGAGCTGGACGCATTTGCCCAGGTACTTGCCCTGATTGTAGAAGCCTATGAGCGAGACCCAGACCAGGATCTCCTTGGGGAGCTGTATATGGCCCTCGGCCTGGGCAACGACAGGAACGGCCAGTTCTTCACCCCGTACGATATTTGCAGGCTCATGGCTGAAATGAACATCGACAATGCGGCTATGCAGATCAAGGAACGTGGCTGGATCTCCGTCAACGACCCCGCAGTGGGGGCCGGGGCGCTGCTGATAGCCTTTGCCAACGCCTGCACCCGGAAGGAGATCAACTACCAGCAGCAATGCCTATTCGTTGCCCAGGAGCTTGACTTCAATACTGCCTGTATGTGCTACATACAGCTCTCGCTCCTGGGCTGTTCCGGCTATGTCTATGTGGGCGACACCCTCGCTGACCCCTGCACCTGCCTGGACGATAACGCTTTGGTTCCGGCAAAGCCCGAAAAGTGCTGGTTTATGCCGATGTACTTTCACCCCACCTGGGGCGGGCGGCTTATGATCGCACAGATGCGGATGCTGGGAGATCGGCTATTCAAGGCTCCCACAGAATCCGCCGAAAAAGATTCTGCCCCGGCTGGAATCCCTGCTTCCGCACCATCTGTGCAGGAATCCGAGCCGGAGGAAATTGTAAGTACAATTGACATTACTCCCGGCGATAATCACGAAATCGAGCCTACCGATAACGATATTGCGCCGGATAATAACGAGATTGCGCTTTTTACTAACGAAAGCGGACAACTTTCATTGTTCTAGGAGGAAATCATGGAACTTATAAAACCCAGAAATTACGGTGAGTTGGCAGCGGAAAAAATTGCCAAGGAGCTGGCGGCATTCAAGGGCAACCGGTACGGCGAGGCGGTGAAAACCTTTGTGGCCTCTACGCTGACAAACTTCTGCGGGCAGTCAGAACGGTTTGCCAAAGTCGTTTTTGAGACCAAGGCCACTCTGTCGGATTGCTGCGCAGAGATTATGAAAAAATGCGGCGACCACATTTCTGACATCGATGTGTACCGTGGTGCCGTCCGGTATTACTTCCCCAATGCGGAAGTGCAGTTCACTATGACCATTGATGCAAGTGGTGACATTCCGTCAGCAGATGAAATGGCAAAGCCACGCCCCCAGCCGAAGCCTGCGGAACACCCCCCTCGTGCCCCCAAGGTGCCCAAGACCGAGAAGACGGATATTCCCGCACCTGAAAAGAAAAAGCCGGAGAAACCGGCACAGACAGCCCCGGAGAAGAAACCTGTTCAGAAGCCTAAAAAGCCCCAAAAGGCCGACAAGGACGATGGGCTGATCCAGCTGTCCCTGTTCTAAGGAGGCTCCCTATGCTTGTAAAAAAAAGAACTGCTTTCAGTGCCGGTTCTCCCGGCACCAGCACTGCCGAAGAAAAGGGGCTCACGCCAATGTGATTACATCCCCGCCGCCCAGATTGTGGAGCTGCCGAGATCCGGGAAAATCCTTGCGGTTGACTATTACAACCAGAAGTCGCTCTTTTGCCGATTTTTTTGCGACGGTAATAACTCCATCGTATACAACACCGAAAAGGATGCCTGGCGCAGCGGCTACCCACTTCCTGGCGGATTCTATGGCGCTGATGTGGCGGCGGTTGAAGCTACAGACGCAGTCTGCAACAGTTTCTTCGGCACCGGAAGCTGGCGATCAGGTATCAGCCTGGTAAATGCGTTTGTCGGTGAACAGGCAAGCAGCAAGCGTGAAATTGCACAGCACAATCTGAACGAGCTGATGAAGCGGCACATGGCAATGTTTCCCGCCTATCCTGATAACCTCCGGGAATACTGTTCGAAGCAGGTTTTCCAGCACGATTACATTTTCTTCGGGAAAAAGGAGAACGGCACCCGGAAAGCCCGGTGCGGCCACTGTGGGGCACATTTTACGCTGGACAAGGCTGTACTCCGGGACAGGAACCACCTGCCCCAGGTGCCACACAAAGGCTGTGTACCGTGCCAACTGGATAAAAGCGGATGTGTCCGACAATGCGGATATTTGCTTTACCTACAAAGTAGACGGGCAGCTGCTTCTCAGATGGGCACATATACAGCGCTCCTACTGCTTCCCGGAGTTCGGCCAGAGCTACCGCTTTGACGATTTTGCCTACAGCCTGTATCTGATGGTCAACGGCCAGCCAAAGATTTACACCTACAAATGGTTTACTTCACCATACGCCTATGAAGCAATGTGGCATCGGCTCCCGCTGGGCTCCACCTGTGATTCCAGCTCCTACATCTACACTGAGAATCTTGACGAAGTGTTCGGCCCGAACTACTACAACGTGAATCTGAAAGCCGGCTTGGAGGGAAAGCACGTTCGCCTGCAATTTGTCCACCTGTTGGACGAGCTGAAGAATAGTCCGAAAGCAGAGTTTCTTTTCAAGATGGGCCTGCCCATGCTTGCCAGCTCCGCACGGTGCATTGCGGGCGATCCTGACGGCCAGGGCGTTTTCCAGAAGCAGGTCGGGGTGAGCAAGCAGTACCTCCCCATGCTGCGGAGCATGAATGTCACGGCATCGGAACTGTCTTTTATCAAAAAGTCGGGGGAATGGGTATCCCCGGAGCTATTTCAGATATACCGCAGCGTCCAAAGCAGATGCAGATACAATAATTCTTCGCTTGAAGAGGTAATTGCAGAGGTTGGGGCATCCAAAGCCTTGAGATACATCGGAAAACAGCAGCAGCTCTACCCGAAGGTTGCACTAAGCAAGATTCTGGTGGAGTACAAGGACTATCTACATATGTCAAAGGAGCTGCGAGTTGATATGTCCCATAAATCCAT
>ERZ1673753.2867-NODE-2867-length-11815-cov-4.177296_pt1 | contig 11815 bp, 9 predicted proteins | sample MGYA00580201_ERZ1673753 | MGnify/ENA primary metagenome ERZ1673753 (study PRJEB41218, sample SAMN15661747) | gut metagenome | host: Homo sapiens | place: Canada: London | collected 2015-08-20/2019-03-30 | study: EMG produced TPA metagenomics assembly of... | reverse complement strand
ATTTTTTTCTTATTAGGCCCGGTAAGCAAGCTGCGGTCTTTTTGTTTAAAAGCAACGTAATTTTAAACGCGCTAAACAGGAAAGGCTAAATTAAACGGCTGTTGACCGGCGGCTTTTCGCCGCGCTCTTTTATCGGCGTTAAAATAAAAAGGGTGCGGCCGTCATGTTTCTTGCGTTTTTTAAAAGCTTGTGTTATAATAAGCCCGACGGGACGAAAGTCCCGGGAAAACCGTCTCTGCGGAAAAACCGCGCGTTTATCAGGTCGCGCCGGCATAAGCGGAGGCAAATATCAAAAGGAGAGTTTATCGTTAAAATGCGCAATATCCGCTGATAGAAATTTATTTCTGTTCCTGTCCGGAAACGTCGGGAGAATTTCAGCATTTGGAGATTCGGCCCGTATTTTCGGCGCGGAAAGCGGCGAAAGCGCATGTAATTTAGTTTCGGCATAACGATATTTTTTAATCGGCGGTAAGGCCGCTTTAAAATTATCTTTACGGCCGCGGAGAGAAGCAGCGTTTTTTCCGCGGTTTATTTTTTTTGAGAGGTGTTTATGTCCGAAATTTCGGTAAAAAATCTTACTTACTGTTATGAAGGCTCTTACGACAACGTTTTCGAGGAGCTGACTTTTACGATAGATACTGATTGGCGCACGGCGCTTATTGCCCGCAACGGACGGGGCAAAACGACTTTTCTCAAGCTTTTGTCCGGACTTCTGCCGCTCGAGGAAGCCGAGGGCAGCATAGCCGCGTCCGTTCGTTTCGATTATTTTCCGCGGTTTCCTTCCGATTTTTCCGTATCGACCGAGGACGCCGTGCTTTTTGCCGCTCCCGGCGCCGAGCGGTGGCGGCTTATGCGCGAATTTAAGCTTATGGGGCTTGACGAGGAGCTTTTATTCCGTCCGTTTGAAACGCTTTCCGGCGGAGAGCGGACTAAGGTCTTGATTGCGGCGGCTTTTGCGCGCGAGGACGGCTTTGCGCTTATCGACGAGCCGACGGACAGTCTTGACTTAGGCGGCCGCGCGCTTGTGCGCGAATACCTTTCCGCCAAAAACGGCTATATATTGGTTTCGCACGACCGCGGCTTTCTGGATGCCTGCGTCGATCACGTTCTTTACCTGGGACGGACAGGGGCGGAGGTGCGCAAGGGCAATTATTCCTCGTGGGAAAGAGACCGGCGCGACCGGGAAGCCGCCGAGGCCGCCGCAAAGGAACGGCTAGAAAAGGAGGCGGACAAGCTCAAGGCCGCCTGCGAGCGTACCGCTTCATGGGCGGAGGAAACGGAAAGCTCGAAATTCGGGCAGCGCGTCGGAGGACTGCGCCCGGACCGCGGTTATATAGGCCGCAAGTCCGCCAAATTGATGAAGCGGGCAAAGGTTGCCCAGCGGAGAAGGGAAAAAGCGCTGGAGGAAAAGTCGGAGCTGTTAAAGGATTTCGAGCGCAAAGAAAGCCTTAAAATATTTCCGCTTTCATGCGGCGGACGGCTTGTCGAGGCGCGGGAGCTGACGGCGTATTACGGCGAAAAGCCCGTTGCCGGACCGGTTTCGTTCGAGATTTGCTCGGGCGGCCGCGCGGCGATTACGGGCGCAAACGGCAGCGGCAAATCCACGCTCTTAAAGCTTATTGCCGGGACGGACGGCGCCGTGCGTTATACCGGTGCGCTTAACGTAAAAAACGGGCTTAAGCTTTCGTTTGTCACGCAGAATACCGATGCTCTGACCGGCCGGCCCGAGCGGCTTGCCGAGGAGAACGGAGCGGATCTTACGCTGTTTATGACCGTCCTTATAAAGCTGGGCTTTACGCGCGCTCAGCTTGACAAGGATTTAAGCGAGCTCAGCCGCGGTCAGCGTAAAAAAGCCGCTCTGGCGCTGAGCCTTGCTCAGTCCGCGCACCTGTACGTATGGGACGAGCCGCTCAATTACGTTGACGTAATGTCCAGGCTGGCCGTAGAGGAGCTTATTCTTTCATTCAAACCGACGCTTTTGTTCGTGGAGCACGACGCGGTGTTTGTAAAAAAGATAGCGGACAAAATTATCCGCCTGCAGTAGTAAAATTTCTTGTTTTTCTCTGCCGCCGACCTCGCCCGCCGTTTTGCTTGCGGCGCGGGGGGGGGAGCTTTCCCGTACATTCATGTTATAGGGCCGGGATAAATATTCCGAGCAGCCGGCTTTCGATAATGCCGATAATCCGGCGCCGCAAATCGGCCTTAAGCGCCGCGGCTTGAATCCGCTTTTCGCGTAATATTCGCTTTTATGGAAATTGCCTTTTTGCGGCCTGTCAATGAGGCGTACCTCATAAAAACAGGAGGCGTACCTCATATTCGGGCGGGCCGTCCGCGTTTCTTGTCGTGAAAGCTTTAAGGATACAAAAAACAAGGCTGCGGGTTGGGCGAAATACGGCGGTGTAAAATAAAAATATGAGGCGCGCCTCATTGACAAAACGAGTATATCTCCCGTCCGGCTTGTCGGAAAACAAGAAAACAAAATCGCGCGCGGCGAATTTTCAAACGGCGCAGATATAAATAAAAATATGAGGCGCGCCTCATTGACAAAACGCGTAAAGTTATCTTTTATCGGCTCGGCATTAAACGGAATGCAGAATATCGGCGTAGCGTTTTACGCAGTCGTATCCGTACTTATCCAAGTATTTTTCGTCCATAAACGCAGCGAAGGTAGTTATAAATCCGACGCCCAGCGATGCGTAAAAGCGGACGTCCTCGGTCACCCGGCTTTCGTCCAGATTCAGCTTTGATACGTTTTTGCGATTCCAGCCCGCGTACATGGATTCGTCCAAAAAATATTCCAGGATATGCGAGCCGCGCGCGCCGAAGATTTCCGTCAGGCGAATAAGCTGGTTTTTAAATCCGGAATTTATTTCGCAGTCTGCGGTTATGGGCAGCTCGTGGTTGCGCTTGATCGGCGCAAATTCCAAAAAGATATCCGCGGGAATCTCGGCCGACGGCAGGGAAAGCTCCTTCTCATACGCCAGAAAGGCGAGGCGCGCCTTAGAGTCCGCTCTTTTCAGTCCGCTAAGTATCGTGCGCATCATCGCCATCGTCTGGTCTGGTACGGACAAGCCGCGGCAGCGCCGGCAGCTGCATTTTCTGCCCATGGCGTTGTCGTCCTGCCACAGATAATATCTGTGAGTTGACGGCTTAAGCGTTTCAGCCAATTTTTCCGCGCCGGCGGCGACTATGGCCGCGGCTTCGTCGGACGACGGGCAGTAATTGTCGTTTTTTACCCGCGTGCCGTTTTCCTCGCGGAAAAACTCGGGAGAGGTTTCAAACAGCGACCGCGGGAGCAAGGCGCTTACCGCGTGCAGCTCGTGTTCCACGCGTACGCCGCTGCTTTCCAGCTCCGCGATAACGTCCTGCGTTTTTTTAAGCTTCAGCCATGAGGAATATTCTTCCACCGCGCCCGGCTTGTCGAGGGTGTGCAGCCCCAGCACGTTGAAATCGCATTCGCGTACTATATCCGCCCACTTGGGGCAAAGATCCTCCTTAAGTATAACGATTCCGCGTTCTTTAATCATATAAAGCGTCCTTTTTTGCTTGTTTTTGCCTTTGCGGCGGTTTTTTTCAGTATATATTTTTCCTTCGCTGCGTGTCAAGCAAGGCGTTTATACGATTGGACACTGCATTATTAAAAAAGGCAAGTAAAGTGTAAATCGGTATTTTTTATCAAAAAAACCTTAAATTTTACAAAAAAGTTGTTGACAAGCAAAATTTATTGTGTTACAATGCCTGCATATATACGCAAAATGCAATGACGGAAAAAGCGGATTTCAGCCCGTTGTCAAAGAGAGCCGGCGCTTACGGTGAAAGTCGGTACGGCGGCTGAAAATACCCATCTCGTTCCCGAGCAGACGGCGCGAAAAGCGGTTTATTCCGCCGAGTAGTTTCGTACGGCGGCTGCCGTTATAAGCCGAAAAGGATTTCCTTGCTGAGAGGGCCGGTTGTTTGATCGGCCAATCCGGGTGGTAACGCGGAAGACGTTTTTGTCTTTTCGTCCCGGGGACGGCAAGGCTTTTTTTGTATATAGGGGTATTCGCGCCGCCCGACGCGGCGAAAAAATTCATGGCAACAGGCAGGTTTAATTTATGACGCAAAGATACGTTTTATCCATACTGGTCGAAAATCATTCGGGCGTTTTAAGAAGAGTAAGCAGCCTTTTCGCCCGACGCGGCTACAATATCGAAAGCCTGTCGGTCGGAGTCACTCAGGATCCTGAGCTAAGCCGCATTACGGTGGCGGTCAAGGGCGACGAGTATATCATCGACCAGATAAAAAAGCAGGTTTTCAAGCTGGTCGAGGTCAGGAAGATAGAGCTTTTGGACGATGACGAGGCCGTCTATCGGGAGCTTATGCTCATCAAGGTCAAAAGCACCAAATCCACGCGGGCGGAGGTGCTGGAAATAGCAAATATTTTCCGCGCTCACATCATCGACGTCTCCATGTCCGCGCTGGTGCTGGAGGCTACCGGCGACTCGAAAAAGCTTAACGCTCTGATTAAGCTGCTGGAGCCGTTCACCGTGCTGGAGATCGTCCGCACCGGGCTTGCCGCCGTAAAGCGCGGACCGGATTGTCTGAAGGAAACAAAAAAATAAAAAGGTATTTTATACGAAATTTTCGGAGGTATATAAATCATGGCAGTAATGTATTACGAACAGGATTGCGACTTTAAGCGCATCAAAAACAAAAAGATAGCCGTTATCGGCTTCGGCTCGCAGGGACACGCGCACGCGCTTAATCTGCACGATTCGGGCGCGGACGTAACGGTAGGTCTGTACAAGGGCAGCAAGTCCTGGAAAAAGGCTGAGGATTTGGGCCTTAAGGTCGCTACGGCCGAGGACGCGGCCGCCTGGGCCGATATCATAATGATACTCATCAACGACGAAAAGCAGGCCAAGCTTTACCGCGACAGCATTGAAAAGAATCTTACGGCGGGCAAGACGCTTATGTTTGCGCACGGCTTCAACATTCATTACGGGCAGATCGTTCCGCCCAAGGACGTCAACGTCATAATGATAGCGCCCAAGGGCCCCGGACACACCGTTCGCAGCCAGTTTCAGGAGGGCAAGGGCGTGCCCTGTCTTATAGCCGTTCATCAGGACGCGACGGGCGACGCCAAGGAAATCGGGCTTGCCTACGCTCTCGGCATCGGCGGCGCAAGGGCGGGCGTGCTTGAGACCACCTTCAAGGAGGAGACCGAAACCGACCTGTTCGGAGAGCAGGCTGTGCTTTGCGGCGGCGTTACCGCGCTCATGAAGGCGGGCTTTGAAACCCTTGTGGAGGCCGGCTATCAGCCCGAAAGCGCTTATTTCGAGTGCGTGCACGAGATGAAGCTGATCGTTGACCTCATTAACAAGGCGGGCTTTGCCGGCATGAGGTATTCCATTTCCGACACGGCGGAGTACGGCGACTACGTTACCGGGCCCAAGATCATCACCGACGAAACCAAGAAAACGATGAAAAAGGTGCTTTCGGACATTCAGGACGGCACGTTTGCGCGTAATTTTATACTTGAAAATCAGTCCAACCGTCCGTATTTCAACGCGCGCCGCCGCATGGAGGCCGAGCATCAGCTGGAAACCGTCGGCAAAAATCTGCGCAGCATGATGAACTGGCAGAACGAGATTACCGAGAAATAACGGGATTTTATTGCAGCGTATAATATTATCGGACCGGAAGGCCGTTTGCGGCGGAAAAAACTCTTGACTTTCGGTCCGAAAATTTTTAAGCCCGCGGTGTTTTAAGGCAAACGGGCGTTTAACCGCATAAGGAGAGTTTCTATGGCAAGACGTATCAAGATTTTCGACACTACGCTGCGCGACGGAGAGCAGTCTCCGGGTTGCAGCATGAATATGAGCGAAAAGCTCCGTATGGCCGAGCAGCTGGACGCTTTGGGCGTGGACGTGATCGAGGCCGGCTTCGCAATCGCCTCTCCCGGCGATTTTCAGGCGGTCAAAAGCATTGCCGCCGTAGTTAAACGCGCGACGGTAGCGTCGCTCGCCCGCGCGCTGGAAAAGGATATAGCGGTCGCTTACGACGCGGTAAAGGACGCCGTTAATCCGCGCATACACGTCTTTTTGGCAACCAGCGAGCTGCACATGAAATACAAGCTTAAAATGACGCGGGAGGAGGTTTTAAAGCGCGCTTACGAGTCTGTCGCTTACGCGAAAAGCCTGTGCGACGACGTGGAATTTTCCGCCGAGGACGCCTCGAGAAGCGATCCCGATTTTCTTTGCGCGGTGCTCGGCGAGGCGATACGCGCCGGAGCTAAAACGGTCAACGTGCCCGATACCGTGGGATATGCCGTTCCCGACGAGTACGGAGAGCTTATTTCGTACGTGATAAAAAACGTCAAGGGTATTGAAAACGCGGACGTGTCGGTGCACTGCCACAACGATTTGGGCATGGCTACCGCCAACAGCCTGGCGGCTGTCAAGGCGGGCGCGACTCAGGTCGAGTGCACGGTAAACGGAATAGGCGAACGCGCCGGAAACACGGCGCTCGAGGAGGTCGTCATGGCGCTTTATACGCGCCGCGAGTTCTACGACACCGACTGCGGCGTGGATACGACTCAGATTTTCAAATCCAGCAAGCTTTTAAGCATGATTACCGGAGTAAAGGTTCAGCCAAATAAGGCGGTCGTTGGCGAAAACGCTTTCGCGCACGAGTCGGGCATACATCAGCACGGCGTGCTGGCAAACAAAAAGACCTATGAAATCATGACGCCCGAATCCATCGGACTAAACGAAAACAAGATGGTTCTCGGCAAGCATTCCGGCAAGCACGCGCTGGCCGACAGATTAAAGTCTTTGGGGATGTCCGTTTCCGACGAGGCGCTGGCCGATATATTCGACGAATTCAAAAAACTGGCCGACAGGCAGAAAAGCGTGTCCGACCGGGATTTGGAGGCATTGGTACATAAAAAATCGGTCTGCGTGCCCGAGAGCTACAAGCTGGACAGATTCGTCATCAACGTTGGCAATACCATTACGACTACGTCCGCGGTAAAGCTTGACTGTCCGGACGGACAAAAGCGGGAGGTCGTGTCTTCTTCCGCATTCGGACCGATAGACGCCAGCTATAAGGCCATCAACGAGATTGTCGGCGGAGAAAGCTTCGAGCTTGTGGATTTCCTCATAGACTCGGTTACCGGCGGCACGGACGCTCAGGGCGCCGTTACGGTCAAAATCGAATCGGGCGGCAGCGTGTATAACGGCCACGCGATAAGCCTGGATATTGTAAACGCGGCCGTAATGGCTTACGTATCGGCCATAAACAATATGATTTACGATAAAAGTCTTTTAAAGGACGGACAATAATTGAAGGATAAAAAGCTGACAATTCTGGATTCTACGCTGCGCGACGGCTCGCAGGGCGAGGGCATTTCGTTTTCCGTACGCGACAAGCTGGCGGTCTGCCGTACTCTGGACGAGCTGGGCGTGGATTATATCGAAGCGGGAAATCCGTCGTCTAATCCTAAGGACGCCGAGTTTTTCAGGGAAACCTCCGGGCTGAAGCTGGTCCGCTCCAGGCTGACGGCGTTCGGTTCCACCCGGCGGCGCGGAGTTTCCGCGCAGCAGGATCCCGGTCTGAAGGCTCTGCTTGACGCCGGAACGCCGGCGGTTACGGTTTTCGGCAAAAGCTGGGATTTTCACGCCACGGATATTTTAAAGGTTTCGCTTGAGGAAAACCTTGAAATGATTTTCGACACCGTCGCTTTTCTTAAAAAGCAGGGACGGGAGGTTATTTTCGACGCCGAGCATTTTTTCGACGGCTTTAAACGCAACCCCGATTACGCTTTGCAGGCGCTTAAAGAGGCGGGGCGCGCCGGCGCAGACAGCGTTTGTCTTTGCGACACCAACGGCGGCTGCTTTCCCGACGAGATCGAAACGGCCGTGCGCGCGGCTTTGGCAGTGTTAAGCGTGCCCGTAGCCGTTCACGCGCATGACGACGCCGGTATGGCGGTGGCCAATTCGGTTACGGCAGTGCTGGCCGGCGCGTCGGGCGTGCAGGGCACTCTGATAGGCTTCGGCGAAAGATGCGGCAACGCCAATCTTTCCGCGATTATAGCCAATTTGCAGCTTAAGCGCGGCTACGACTGCATAGACGACGCCAGCATGAAAAATCTGACCGTCGTCTGCCGCCGCATTGCGGAAATCGCCAACGTCAAGCTCAACCGTTCCATGCCTTACGTCGGCAAATCGGCATTTGCTCACAAGGCAGGCATGCATATAGACGGCGTAAACAAGGCCTCGTACAGCTTTGAGCACGTTTCGCCTGACGAGGTGGGAAATTCCCGCAGGTTTCTGATGAGCGAGGTAGCAGGCAGGAGCACCGTCCTCGATAAGGTCAGAAAAATCGATCCGTCGGTGACCAAGGACAATCCCGTCACGGGCGAGATCGTCGGCAAGATCAAGGAGCTGGAGTACAACGGATACCAGTTTGAGGGAGCGGAGGCCAGCTTCGAGCTGCTTATAAGAAAATTGCTGGGCGCCTACAAGCCGTATTTTACGCTTGAAAAGTTTAAGACCATAGGAGAGCAGATTTCGGGCGAGGAGTTTTCTCCGGCGACGGCGGTGGTAAAGGTAAGCGTGGGGGGCAGCTCGGAAATCAGCGCGGCCGAGGGCAACGGCCCCGTCAACGCGCTGGACGTGGCGCTGCGGCGCGCGCTGGAGCGCTTTTATCCGACCTTGGGAGAGTTTTCCCTTGCAGATTACAAGGTGCGTATTCTCGACAGCCGTGAGACCAGCTCGGCAAAAACGCGCGTCCTTATAGAGTCGGGCGACGGCAAGGACAGCTGGAGCACGGTCGGTGTGTCGCGCGATATCATAGAGGCTTCTTTGATCGCGCTTAAGGACGCGATAGAATATAAGCTTATAAAAGACGGAATAAAAGCCTGATTATATAAATTAAGGAGATTTAAACGCTATGGCAATGACAATGACGCAAAAAATTCTCGCCGCGCATGCCGGACTCGATTCGGTAAAGGCCGGCCAGCTTATCGAGGCTAAGCTGGACCTTGTGCTCGGCAACGACATCACAAGCCCCGTTGCAATTAAGGAATTCGCGCGATTTAACTGCGGCAAGGTTTTCGACCGCGATAAAATCGCTCTCGTGCCCGACCATTTTACTCCCAATAAGGATATAAAGGCGGCCGAGCAATGCAAGATGATACGCGAATTTGCGTGCAAAATTGATATTACCAATTATTTTGAAATAGGCGAGGTCGGCATAGAGCACGCTCTGCTGCCCGAAAAAGGCCTGGTGGTCGCGGGCGACGCGGTCATCGGCGCCGATTCCCACACCTGCACTTACGGAGCGCTGGGCGCGTTTTCCACGGGCGTCGGCTCGACGGATATGGCGGCGGCCATGGCGACGGGCAAGGCCTGGTTCAAGGTGCCGTCGGCGCTTAAGTTCAACCTGACCGGCAGGCTTAACGGCTACGCGTCGGGCAAGGACGTGATTCTGCATATTATCGGTATGATAGGTGTTGACGGCGCGCTGTACAAGAGCATGGAGTTTACGGGCGACGGGCTTAAAAATCTGTCCATGGACGACCGTCTGTGCATGGCCAACATTTACAAGGCTGACGCGGACGCGGAATACGAAAAGGTTTACGATATCGATCTTAGCAAAATACGTCCCACGGTCGCTTTCCCGCACCTTCCCGACAACACCCGCACCATCGACGAGGTGGGCGACGTGAAAATCGATCAGGTTGTCATCGGCTCGTGCACCAACGGCCGTATCGAGGATTTGCGCGCGGCGGCGGCAATTCTTAAGGACCGGCATGTCAAAAAGGGCGTGCGCTGCATCGTAATTCCCGGCACTCAGAAGATTTATCTTCAGGCTATTCACGAGGGGCTTGTCGATATTTTCGTAAACGCGGGCGCGATTTTCTCGATGCCTACGTGCGGCCCGTGCCTTGGCGGGCATATGGGCATACTGGCTAAGGGCGAGCGCGCGGTATCCACCACCAACCGTAATTTCGTCGGACGCATGGGACATCCTGAGTCGGAGGTTTATCTTGCTTCTCCCGCGGTCGCCGCGGCAAGCGCAGTCGCCGGAAAGATTCAGAACCCCGAAACGCTGTGATTTTAAGGAGAGTAAAAATTATGAACGCAAAAGGCAGAGTTTTCAAATATAAGGATAACGTCGATACGGACGTTATCATACCGGCCAGATACCTTAACACCTCCGATCCCGCAGAGCTGGCAAAGCATTGCATGGAGGATATCGACGCGGATTTCGTGTCAAAGGTAAAGCCGGGCGACATAATCGTTGCGGACAAAAATTTCGGCTGCGGCTCCTCGCGCGAGCACGCTCCGATTGCAATCAAGGCGGCCGGAGTTTCCTGCGTGATAGCAAGCACCTTTGCGCGGATATTTTACCTCAACGCCATAAATATAGGTCTTCCCATAGTCGAGTGTCCCGAGGCCGTAGCCGGCATAGACGCGGGCGACACGGTTTCGGTGGATTTCGGCACGGGCGTAATCACAGACGAAACCAACGGCAAAAGCTTTAAGGGCGAGCCTTATCCCGAATTTATGCAGAAGATTATTTCCGCGGGCGGACTTGTCAATTATATTAAGACGGAAAAATAAACAGGAGAAGAAATCCGATGAAGTATAATATTGTTACGGTTCCGGGCGACGGCATAGGCCCGGATATAATCAACGAGGCGGTCAAGACGCTTAACCGCGTGGGCGAAATTTACGGACACGAGTTCGCGTTTACCGAAAAGCTTGCCGGCGGCATAGCTATAGATAAGTGCGGCTGTCCCTTGCCGCAGGATACCATAGACGCATGCAAGGCGTCCGACTCGGTGCTTTTAGGCGCGGTCGGCGGACCTAAATGGGATCATCTCGGCGGCAACGACCGGCCCGAAAAAGCGCTTTTGGGGCTTAGAGGAGAGCTTAAGCTGTTTGCAAATCTGCGTCCGGCGCTGTTGTTCCGTCAGCTTAAGGACGCCTGCCCTCTGCGTCCGGAAATCATAGGCGACAGCCTGGATATACTGATAGTCAGAGAGCTTACCAGCGGTATTTATTTCGGCAAGCGCGGACGCGTCGCGGAGGATAAGTCCGCTTTCGACACCATGTATTATTCGGAGGCGGAGATAGAGCGCGTGCTGAGAGTAGGCTTCGACGCGGCCGTAAAGCGCAGCAAAAAGGTCTGCGTAGTCGATAAGGCAAATATACTGGAAACCTCCCGGCTGTGGAGAGAGGTGACCGCCCGCGTCGCAAAGGACTATCCGGAGGTGGAATATTCGCACCTTTACGTGGACAACTGCTCCATGCAGCTTATCCGCAATCCGCACCAGTTCGACGTTATTATAACGACCAATATGTTCGGCGATATTCTGTCCGACGAGGCCAGCATGCTTACCGGCTCCATAGGTATGCTTGCGTCCGCTTCTCTCGGCGAGACTAAGCTTGGCATGTACGAGCCGATTCACGGCTCTGCGCCCGATATTGCCGGCATGGACGCGGCAAACCCCATTGCGACTATTCTGTCAGCCGCGATGATGCTGCGTTACTCATTCGGGCTTGAGACGGAGGCGGCGGCCGTCGAGGCGGCGGTAAACAGCGTGCTTGACGAGGGCTACCGCACGGGCGATATTTACAGCGCGGGTATGAAAAAGGTCGGCACGGTGGAAATGGGCAGGCTGATTACGGCGGCGATTAAGTAAACCGTCAGGATTATATAAAATTTATTTCAGAGGCTAAAATTATGCAGTATGTTTATTTAAACGGAGAGTTTGTGGAAAACGATAAGGCTACGGTGTCGGTGTTCGATCACGGCGTGCTGT
>ERZ1673753.2865-NODE-2865-length-11825-cov-3.781054_pt1 | contig 11825 bp, 7 predicted proteins | sample MGYA00580201_ERZ1673753 | MGnify/ENA primary metagenome ERZ1673753 (study PRJEB41218, sample SAMN15661747) | gut metagenome | host: Homo sapiens | place: Canada: London | collected 2015-08-20/2019-03-30 | study: EMG produced TPA metagenomics assembly of... | reverse complement strand
AGGCACTAGAACTCCGTCAATGGAACCCCAGTGGCTTGCCGCTGGGTTAAGTCAGGAGACCAGATGATCGTCCGCAGTTTATTACCTACGCAATTTCAATTTGTATTTGCTGTATCATGTGCCCAATAATGAGCCTGATCGCAACAATTCTTTTTAAGGATACAAAGGATTTCCCAACATGGGTACAGACCTGGGGTATGAATTTCCCGATGGCAATTTTGTATCAGATGTTTTATTGTGGCCCGCTTGTGCGACTGATTTTCCGTACAATCTTCAGAGAGAAGAAATAATACTACTATAGAAAAGGAGCCTGTCATGGGTATGCATCAATTTTACGCATACTTATGGCAGGTTCTTATGTTTGAGTAAAAATATCACTAGATGAAATTGGAAAGTGTGGTATACTGAGATTACAAAATTTTACGAAGCAGAAAGGATTGCTCAAGCAAATGGAATCGCGTTTAATGGATGTGCTGCAGGGGAAGGAAGATAATTATATTTTACCCTTTTTCTGGCAGCATGGAGAATCAAAGGAATTATTAGAAGAGGGAATGCAGCGAATTTATGATAGTGGTATTAAAGCAGTTTGTGTCGAATCACGTCCGCACCCAGATTTTGTAGGAGAAGGCTGGTGGAGAGATTTGGATATAATTATGGCAAAGGCAAAGGAATTAAATATGCGTGTCTGGGTTTTAGATGATGCACACTTTCCTTCTGGCTTTTGCAACGGAAAAATTGAACCAGATTCGCCATATGGTAAAGTATATTTGACACAGTATGGTGTTGATATTGTTGGACCAAAGCAGGGAAGAAGCGTGTTTATTATATTGGAACCAGGGGAAGAATTAGTTGCAGTAACGATAGGAAAACGTGATCGCAATAATCAGGATAGCCTTACAGAAGTAAAGGATCTGACGAGTCAGGTGTCAGATGGAAGAGTGTTTGTAGATGTGCCGAATGGACTTTGGTGTGTCAATGTAATAAAGACAACTCGAAAAGGAACTGGAAGAAAAAATTATATTAATACGATTGATCATGATGCGGTGCGTTATTTTATTGATCAGATATATGAGCCTCATTATGCACACTATAAAGATGATTTTGGAAAAACTTTTGCAGGATTTTTCTCAGATGAGCCTGAAATCGGAAGCTTTGGCGGCGAATATGGTCATGATGCTAATATTGGAAAATTCAATATGAAGATGCCGTGGAGTCAGACCTTGCATGAGAGACTAAAAGAGCTGTGGGGATCTGAGTTTGCAGAAAATTTAATGGCACTTTGGACAACACCTGATAGAAATTCAAACGAAAATAAAAGTGGATTGTGCCGCATGCAGTTTGCTGATATTGCAGCTCGTTTATATGGCGAGAATTTTTGTGAACAGATTGGAGATTGGTGTCGTCAACATGGTGTGGAATATATTGGTCATGTAATTGAAGACGGCGGAATGCATGCACATATGGGAATTGGAGCAGGTCATTATTTTCATGCGCTTTGGGGACAGGATATGGCTGGAATAGATGTTGTGCTTCAGCAGATTCGTCCGGGATTAGATGACTGCAAATTCCATAGTGTTGGAGGAAATCTTGGCTATCATGGCGAGTTATATCATTATGCACTTGCAAAACTGGCAGCATCTCTTGCACATATGGATTCTAAAAAAAAGGGAAGAGCGTTGTGTGAGGTATTTGGTGCATATGGATGGGCTGAGGGATTAAAGCTTATGAAATGGCTGCTGGACCATATGCTTGTTAATGGCATCAACTATTTTGTTCCACATGCATTTTCAATGAAGGACTTTCCAGATCCAGATTGTCCGCCGCATTTTTATGCACGTGGAATGAATCAACAATTCCCGTATTTTAAAAATTTGATGGAATATTGTAATCGTGTCAGTCATTTGATTTCAAATGGAGTACATATTCCTGCTGTGGCAGTTGTATATCCAGCTGAACAGGAATGGGCAGGAGAATATCTTCCAGTAGAGGCAATTGGAAAGCAATTGCTTAGAAATCAGATTGATTATGAGATTTTGCCAACTGATGTATTGATGACAATGACAGTAGTGGAAGGAAAGCTTAAATGGGAAAATGAGCAGGTTCCAGTGCTTATTTTATCAGGAAGCAGATGCATTACAAAAACGTTGGCAGATTGGCTTTGCAAGGCAGCTGAAAAGGGTCTCAAAATTGTTGTAGTAGGACAAAAACCACTTGCAATGGATAGTAATGGTATTTTGGGAGAGTGGACTAGTCAAATAAAAGACAATTTGACAATTTGTGAACAGGAAGGTTTAGCAGATATATTATATTCATTTGGAGTTGGTGAAATTAAAACAAAAAAATATGAACCGTGGCTGCGCTATTATCACTATAAGCATCAAAACGGAGAATTTTGGCTATTTATGGATCAGTCAGAGACAGAAGGAATTGATACGTCACTTTGCTTTGAAGATGGGATGATGGATTCATACAAAATAGATAAAGAATGTAGCTGTTGGTATCAGGCATGGGAAAATACTGTTGAACCTTGTGAATGGGGTGAAAACAATGATTTAAGTTTGCAGCTTGCGCCGGGTGAGATGAAGGTTTTGTATATGGGAGATTGTACGCCTTATGCTAAAATTCTCGCAGAAAAACAGGAGATAATGAAGCTGAAAAAAGCAGCTGTTTCACAGGCTGGAAAAATTAAGATTGCACCAGATGCATGGAAACTTTGGATAAAAGAGACGGGAACAGAAAAATATGTTTTGCAGGAGAGAGAAAAAACGGGAGATTTCTGCCGCAAACATCCGTATTTTTGTGGAGTCATGCGATATGAAACAACTGTATTTTTACCAAAGGTTAAAAGCTGCGAGTTAAATCTTGGGGAAGTATATGAAACTGCACATGTGCTTGTTAATGAAAAGGAGGCAGGTGTAAGGGTAGCTTTGCCATATAGTTTTGAGATTGGTAAGTTGCTTCATGAAGGAGAAAATCGTATAATTGTAGAAGTCGTAAATACATTGGCAAACAGACAGAGAGATTTTTTCTCAATGACAATGCCAATAGAGCCATCTGGCTTAATTGGACCAGTAACGTTAGATTATTTTTAAAAACTATATAAATCGTTAGATGATCAGGAGAGGTATATATGTATTACACAACATTAGAAACTTATAAGAAAAAATATCAACATAGGTCGTTAACACACGCATATAGTGCGAAAACAAAAGAGGAACATGAGGTTTGGAAAAAGAGTTTACGTGACCGCTTATGGGAAATTACGGGCATGAATAAATGTGTGTATTGTGAACCAGATGCACAATATCTGCGCACTGATTGCGTAAACGAGTTGATTGCGGAATATTGGGTTATAAAAACTGAGCCTGAAATTGAGATGCCATTTTATTTGCTGCGTCCAGAGCAGCAAAACCCAGATTGTAAACAGAAAAAACATCCGATATTGATTGTTCCGCATGGACATGGTGGAGGAAAGGAAAGCACTATTCAATCTCAGACTAAATTTATTCGCGACGCACTTGAGGATGGCTTTTTGTTAGTTTGTCCAGATGAACGAGGAAGTGGTGATCGCAGAGAGTTTCCAGAGCAAGGAGACGAACCAGAGAAAATCCGTATGAATTCACATCGTGAATTACTTCAGGTCTGCATTGGATTTGGTCAAAGTGTAATTGGAATGGCAGTTTGGGATTTGATGCGACTTGCAGATTACTTACTTGCACTTTCAGAAAGTAATGGCTTTTTAGCTTGCGCAGGTATGTCAGGAGGCGGACAGCAAACTGTATGGTTTTCTGCTATGGATGATCGGGTAAAGGCAGCTATTACAAGCGGATATTTTTATGGATTTAAAGAATCACTAATTGAGCTTCCACAAAATTGTGCTTGTAATTTTATTCCACATATGTTTGAAACAGCAGATATGGGTGAATTAGGAGCATTGATTGCACCGCGTCCGTTCTTTGTCGAGAGTGGAGAAAAGGATGGACTAAATGGAAAATCAGGATTGAATAATGTTACCACACAATTAGACGTTACTCGTAAGGCATATCATATTTTTAATGAAAATACATATCCGATTCACAGTATACATTCAGGTGGGCATCAGTGGGTTGGAACAGGAATGCGGACGTTCTTAATAAAAGCAATGGAAAAAGAATAAGCTAATATTATCTCAATCTAAGAAGATAATCAGGATAATTCGTAAAAGAAGACCAGCGAGAACTCTCGCTGGTCTTTTTTAAACGCAAATTAGATATTTAACAGATCACTGTAAGCCTTTAAAGCACCGTCTGTATCATGTGCCAGAACGCGCTTTGCAAGAACCTTTCCAAGCTGTACACCTTCCTGATCGAAGCTGTTTAAGTTCCATACAAATCCCTGGAACATGATCTTGTTCTCGAAGTGAGCAAGAAGTGCACCTAAGGAAGCAGGAGTCAGCTCGTCACCGGTGATGATACTTGATGGACGATGTCCCTTGAAGTTCTTGTTTAAGTTATCATCTTTCTTTCCGCAGGCGAATGCAACGATCTGAGCAGCAACGTTTGCGCACAGCTTCTGCTGGCTTGTGCTGTTTTCGATGTCAACATCAACACCTAACTGGCTGTTTCTAAAGCCAATGAACTGCAGCGGAACGATGTCAGAGCCCTGATGAAGAAGCTGATAGAAGGAATGCTGTCCATTTGTTCCTGGCTCACCAAAGATAACAGGACCGGTCGGGTAGTCAACTGGCTCACCGAAGCGGTTTACAGTCTTACCATTTGACTCCATGTCACACTGCTGTAAATGAGCAGGGAAGCGGCTTAATGCCTGAGAGTATGGTAAAACAGCAGTAGCCGGATAACCCTGAACGTTTCTCTCATAAATACCAATCAGTGCATCGAGCATATCTGGGTTCTGGAAGATGTTCTTGTTTGCTGCGAGCTTGTCTTCCTCGGCAGCACCGTCAAGCAGCTGTGCGAAAACTTCTGGTCCAAATGCAAGAGACAGGATTGCACCGCCAACACCAGAAACGGAAGAGTAACGTCCGCCGATGTAGTCATCCATGAAGATAGCAGTCAGATAAGAATCACTCTTTGCAAGAGGAGATGTCTCACTTGTAACAGCTAACATATGCTTGGATGGATTTAATCCAGCCTTTACAAGTGCGTCCTTTACGAATGCCTCATTAGTTAAAGTCTCAAGTGTTGTTCCAGACTTGGATACAACGATAAATAAGGAATGTGCAAGATCAACGCTTGCTAAAACTGCTGCTGCGTCATCTGGATCAACATTGCTGATGAACTTTGCTTCCATCTTGAAGGTGTTGTTTGCCTTTGCCCAGTTCTCAAGTGCGATATAAAGAGCACGAGGACCAAGATCACTTCCGCCGATACCGATCTGAACAACGGTGGTGAACTTCTCGCCATTTTCATTGGTGATTTCACCTGCGTGAACCTTGTTTGCAAAATCAGCTGCCTTCTTCTGCTGTGCTACATAAAACTCGCGCTTGTCAACGCCGTCTGCAACAACAGCCTTTCCAAGCTGTACACGTGCAAGGTGATGAAGAACCATACGGTTTTCACCGGTGTTGATAACGGCACCGTTGTAAAGCTCCTCAAATTTTTCAGAAAGCTCAGCTTCGTTAGCCAGCTTTTCAAGAGCGGCAAGAACAGTCTCGTCAACCTCTTTTGCAGCGTAATTGTAGCATAATCCAGCTGCCATCGGTACGCTGTATTTTGCAACACGCTCAGCTCCGTTTTCACCGGACATTGCCTCGGCGATATCGACATGATTTTTCAGTTTGGAAAGCTCACCATAAGAAGCAAGTGTATCCAGGTTTTTCCATGCTGCCATAATAAAATCCTCCTTAAATAGGATGGTACCGTACATGACACATTGTAAGAAAGTGATTTGTGGTCATGCCAAAGGCCATCTCTAAGACTGATTATACATAAAAACATCAAGGATTTCAACTTGCTTTTTACTTGCGTTTTTAATTTGTGTGTGATAAGCTGAGCGTAGAAACTGGCAGCAATCCGAGAAGATCGTGCAGATAAAGATTGCTCTTGGTTTTATCGGAAAATGAAAGGGGAAAAACAATGGAGGAGAGAAAAAAAGTTCTTAGGGTGTATAACAGAAAGCCGGTAGAAGGACAGTATCCGAATGGGTTGGCATACAGCGTGCATATGTCGGTAAAGGAAGATGAAGAGGAGTGTCCACTGCACAACAATTATGGTTTGGTATTTCCAAAAGCATGGGTGAATGCAGATAATGTGATTGTACCAAGCTTTGCTGGCAATCTAAAAGTGGCAGCCGTAAAAAAAGATGGAGCAGATACATATTTGATTACGGGAGAAGACTGGAAGTCGGATGGAAGTGTGAACGGCGAAAACAAGGGATTTTTTTGGAGTTGGAGTACAACAGATTTTCTGACTTTTGACGAATGGGGGCTTTGCTCAGGAGCACAGCTGTGTGAAAAAACAGGTTTGACGCTTGAGGCAATTCGAATGTCCGATCAGATTGCAATACCAGATGAAATGGCACAATGTATTAAGCATCATTGGAATGCACTTCATGCAAAAAGGCAGATGACAGAGCCAAAATTAAAATTCCCACTTGCGCGGGGACTTGCAGATCCGGTGGTTCTTTTATGGAAGGATGACTATTATTTTATTGCAACGAACGACAATGAGAATGACATTGGTTTCTATGTGAGAAAAGCGCATGAGCTAGAGGATTTGTTTGCAAAAGATGTAAAGACGTATAAGATTTTGGATAAGGATACGGAAAATGGGTTTGTTCAGCTGTTTTGGGCACCAGAATTTCATGTGCTGAATGGAAATTTGTATTTGCTGTTTACAGTAAGTGATTCTGAATGGAATCCGCAGTGCCATATCATGAAGCTTAAAGAAAATGGTGACATTTTAAATCCGATGGACTGGGAAAAACCAATCCGTGTAAGAAGAGCGGATGGAAGCTTTTTGTCAGAAGAAGGCATTAATATTGATATGACACCTGTAAAGTCGGGAGAACGCTATTTTTACGTGTGGTCTCATCGAAAGAACATTGGAACACCGCTTGATACAGGCTCAATGCTAATGATTGCCGAATTTGATCCAGTGCATCCAGACCGGCTGACCAGCGAACCAAAGTGCCTGTCCAGACCACTGTATGGCTTTGAAAATACGGAGCATACAATTAATAATGAAGGACCGTATGCATTTTATTATCATAACAAAATTTATTTGGCATATTCGGGAGGCGATGCGAGAGGATATCTGTATGCAATCGGAATGTTGACGGCAAATGATGGAGATGATCTTTGTGATTTGTCTGTGTGGGAAAAAGCGAAGACACCGATAGCCAGTTTTGCAACCATTCCAGGCGAGTATGGTCCGGGGCACAATTCTTTTTTCTGGGATCGGGATCAAAATTTGTGGATAGCTTATCACGCAGTTACAAGTTTCGAGGAAAAGATTGTGTCAAGTGGAATGAGACGTGTCTATTTTGAGCAGGATAAAACACCGAGATTTGATGTCATCGTTGAATAAGGAAACAATAAAAAGTGGAGGAGCGAATGAGCTTCTCCACTTTTTGTATGAAAAAATTATACACGCTTAAATACTGGCATTGAATCAAGCGGTGCGTCAGCGGTGATAGTCTGGCCACCATCGTAAACTTTATGGTCTCTTGTATCTTCCCACTTTCCAGCTGGCAGATAAACTTCGCGCTCAAACTGGTTTAGGTGGAAGATTGGTGCAACTAAGTACTCGCTTCCAAACATATACTGATCCTGCAGCTCCCAGCACTTTGAATCCTCTGGGAACTCATAGAACATTGTACGAATTAATGGAGAGCCATTTTTAGAAGCTTCTTCGTAGAGCTGTTTGATGTAATCATGCATCTCGATACGGATATCATAATATTTCTTCATGATGCGGTAATTTTCCTCACCGTAGCTCCATAGCTCATTTGGCTGTCCTGTATGAAGGTAGCCGCCGCCCCAGTCGCGTGTATCAAGCGGTGGAATGTTGTAAGGACCGCGGTCGCCGTGCATACGAAGAACTGCAGAGTAAACAGCAAACTCATACCAGCGAATTAAAAGCTGCTGGAAATCTGGATCATTTACATCATCAGTCATGAAGCCGCCGACATCTGTTGTCCACCACGGGATTCCGGCAAGACCCATATTTAAGCCTGCCTGAAGCTGGTCATAGAATGCCTCAAAGGTACTAGGAACATCGCCAGACCATACAACATTGCCGTACTTCTGGCTGCCGGCCCATGCACAGCGAAGTAAATTAACAACATTGCCATCGCCAAGATCCTTCATGTTGTCATAGAAAACGCGGCTGTACAGCTGTGGATAAATATTAGAGCAGGAGAGAGCAGGACCTGCAATGTAGCGGTAATGGTCGAAATCGTATACACCGTAATCAGGCTCGGAGTTGTCAAGCCAGAATGCGTCGATGCCGAAATCATAATAATTTTTCTTACAGATTTCCCATACATATTTTCTTGTTTCAGGATTAAATACATCAATCTCAACACAGTCACCCTGATAGTCGTAAGTTTGTGCTGCACCGCGCTCAGTGCGGATCAAAAGACCGCGATCCATCATTGGCTGGAAGTTTTCGCTCTTTCTGTCAACTGATGGCCATACAGAAACTATTACCTTAATGCCCATGGAGTGGAGTTCATCTACCATTGCCTTAGGATCAGGCCAGTAGGTGGTATCAAATTTCCAGTCACCCTGAACAGTCCAGTGAAAGAAGTCGATTACGATCTGGTCAATATGGATGCCTTCCTTCTGGTACTGACGTGCAACGCTAAGAACCTCATCCTGTGTGCGGTAACGAAGTTTGCACTGCCAAAGTCCCATACGGTCCTCAGGAAACATCGGTGCGCGTCCTGTCACGGCTGTATAATTTTCCAAAATCTGCTTTGGTCCGTCAGCAACTGTAAGCCAATAATCCATCTGCTTGGTGGAACGTGCAGTCCATTCAGTATAGTTCTTTCCGAATGTAACCTGTCCGACAGCCGGATTGTTCCACAGCATACCATAGCCGAGATTTGATACTGCGAAAGGAACACTTATCTGGGAATTTCTCTGAGCAAGCTCAAGTGTACAGCCCTTTAAATCCATGTAAGCTTGCTGATACTGACCCATACCAAAGATCTTCTCGCCGTCATTGCTGTCAAATTTCAGATTCAGACTGAATTCGCTTCCGCCAATGATGCCCTTCCACTCGCGGTTTACAGTTTTCAAGCAGCGGCTTTCGCGGCTTAATGTGCCATCGTAGCTGCGATAATATTCGCGTAAAAACTGTTTGCCGTCACGGTAAAATGTGATAACGCCTGCAAAGTTAACAACTGCGCATATGCGTCCATTTGTGATAGAGGCAGACTCACGCTTATCAATAGTGCCGTCACCAACCCAGTGGTCAACTTCGTGACACTCAACCTCAGCATGTGAGCTTTCTGGTGTTTCTGTAAGTGCCCAGTCTTGATTTGATAATTCTGGAAGCATGGTTGCACGAACACGAAGAGAATTTTTGCCCCACGGCTCAATACGAAGTATTTCGCCGCCATTTCTGGCGATTAGAACGCCATTTGCTGTTTCAAATTGCATAAAAAACCTCCTTATAAATAGTACGATAAGTATCGCAATTTTCTTCTGCTTGTATTATACTAACAAAAGAAAGAAAATACTTGACCATTTTTCACAGATTCTAACACAATGTTGATCGTTACAGTTCACGGGGAGGTTTACGAAACGCCCACTCGGTGAAGTGACTTTGCCGACGGGCTTGGCGAGTATTGCGTCCTGTGAACTGCAACAAAGAAGGAGAAACATATGAACCAACTAGAATTTGCTCGTATCCACGAGATGCAGTTTCATGGAGATATTCGATTTCATCTGAGGCTACATGAAATGACAAAGGAGCCTTTTTGGCCAGAGCCGGTACCACCTCATTGGCATGAAGAGTATGAGTTTTTGGTGATTACAAGAGGTACTGGAACAGCTTGTCTTAATACAAGAACAATGCATATTGAGTCTGGGGATATTTTGTTTATAAATGCAGGGATTGTGCACTCCTTTAGAGGTGATGAAAAAAATCCATTGGCTTTTTATGCGCTTGATTTTGGAAGAGAGCTTATAAGCAGCTATGGCAATGATGACATTCAGCAAAAATATATCAGCCGTCAGGCAAATGGTGAGCTTATTTTCAGAGACCATTTCAAAAAGGATGATGCTATGTGGCCGTATATTGAAGAACCGCTAGAAGAAATACGTGTTCTTTGCAGTCAGGAAATGGCAAAAAATGAGCTGCTGATTAAATCAAATCTGCTTCGTATATGGCATTATCTTTGTCTGGACGCAGAAGCAACGTCGTTTACTCTAAAGAAAAAGGATGATGAACGAGTGCGTATGATCAAGCAGATTTTGCAGTATATACAGGAAAATTATGCAAGAAATTTAACTTTGTGTGGCCTTGCAGCATATTTTCATATGAGTGAGGGACAGTTTTGCCGTTTTTTTAAATCACAGATTGGCATGACGGCAATTGAATATTTAAATTATTACCGTATCGGTGTGGCTTGTGACATGTTAAAGGATGGCATTTTGCAAATCAGTGAGGTTGCGACAGAATGCGGCTACAATAACATTAGCTACTTCAACAGGACATTTAGAAGGTACATGAACTGCACACCGGGAGAGTACCAGAAACGGTAATTGAGACTAATATTCTGGTAGAAAATGGAGAAGAAGAGATTTATTATTTTACCGGGCAATATCCAGAAAACTGCACTGACGCCAACCTTCGTGCATTAACTGCTGTGCAGGGATGCAGACTATATGCAGAGGATGATAAACTTTGCTGTGTGGGATGATGTTACAGTTCACGCGTCATGCTACGAAAGCCCTTCGGTGCAATGGTTTCGTCGCCGGACCAAACTCCGCAGGTTCCTTTTATGTTCTTTATTATCATACATTACTTTGAAAGACCTGCTCCAAGTGTCCGGCTCGTGAAAGCCATTCACCTTCGGGCTTTGCTGTAAATATTGTACTATCCGTGAACTGTAGCGAGATGATTGGGAATTAAAAGAGAATTTTTGGCAAATACTTGATTTTGCCAATGGGATATGATATACTACCTCTAGGCAAAAGATGTTATCACGATCATGATTGGTCGTCAAAACGAAAACCCCCAGTGCTGGCACACTGGGGGGTTTCTATTCCGTTTTTAGAGCAGGTCCACTGGCTTTTTTAACAAAACAAACCAACAAAACTAAGAATAATAAGCGATTTTGCACAGAAACGAACGGAAAATAGATGGAAATGAAAGAAGTGCTTTGTTATAATTGTTTCAAACAAAAGTTTAAGGGGCAATAAAAGGCCAGAAAGGGAAGAATAATGACAAAGAAAGAACGTGTACTTCATGCATTCCACAATGAACCGGTAGATCGTGTGCCAATCGCATTTTGGTATCATTTTTCACCAGATGATGATTTTGGACAGGAGACGATTGATGAGCATTTGAGATTGTATCGTGAGGCAGATTTTGATCTGATTAAAGTCATGTGTGATGGATATTTTAATTATCCAAATCCGGGAATTGCTCAGATTAAGAACCCAGAAGACTGGTTTAACTTAAAACCGATGGGAGCAGATCATCCATATATCCGTAAGCAGATTGCCCGCGTAAAAGGTGTTGTTGAAGCGGTAAAGGATGATTGCTGCGTATTTTATAATGTATTTTGTCCAATGTCTTTGATGCGCTTTGGTACAAGCGAGGAGCTTCTTATGAGCCATTTAAAGGCAAATCCAGAAGCAGTATGTCATG
>ERZ1673753.2855-NODE-2855-length-11858-cov-5.337118_pt1 | contig 11858 bp, 11 predicted proteins | sample MGYA00580201_ERZ1673753 | MGnify/ENA primary metagenome ERZ1673753 (study PRJEB41218, sample SAMN15661747) | gut metagenome | host: Homo sapiens | place: Canada: London | collected 2015-08-20/2019-03-30 | study: EMG produced TPA metagenomics assembly of... | reverse complement strand
CCGTCAGGGTCCGCAGGGCCTCCAGCAAATCGCCCTTGCCGACCATCAGCGAAATCTCATAGTTCAGGCCGAAGCTGCGCATATCCATGTTGGAGCTGCCCATCACGGCTACCTCACCATCGGCGATGGCGAACTTAGAGTGCAAGACCTTCGGGTAGGGGTACAGGTACATGTGCACCCCGGCCTTCAGCAGCTCCGAGTAGTACGAGGCCTGTGCGTGGCCCACCATCGGCTGGTCTGACTTTTCGGAGACGTACAGCTCCACCCGAACTCCGCGGTAGCAGGCGGTGGTCACGGCTTCCATGAGGGACTCATCGGGGATGAAGTACGGGCTAATCAGCTTGAGCGTGTGTTTGGCGTGGTGGGCCATGGAGGTAAACAGACGCAGGTTCGGCTCCGTGGTGAAGCCGGGGCCGGAGGGCACGATCTGCATGATGTCCGCGCCGGTATCTTGGTCGTGCGTATCCAGCCACTGCTTGGCATCTGTGGGGTTGATGAGGTCCAGTTCCTCGTCGGTTTCGGTGAACCAGTCCACGGCGAACACCGAGTTGATGGTGCTGACGATCGGGCCGGTGAGCTCCGCCATTACGTCCACCCATTCGCGGCCGATCTTGTGGTTCTTCGGCTTCTGGTACGGGGCCTCGATCATGTTCTGCGAGCCCATGAAGGCCACTCGGCCGTCCACGACCACCAGCTTGCGGTGGTTGCGCAGATCGGGGCGGCGGAAGCGCCACTTGAGGGGCTGCAGGGGCAGCATGACCTGCCAGTCCACGCCCATGGCCTGCAGCCTCTTACCCAGCTTCTTGTTGCCCTTGTATTTGTGCGCGCCGATGTGGTCCCACAGCACGCGTACGGTCACTCCGCGTTGCGCGGCCCGCCCGAGCGCTTCGAAGAAGGGCTCGGTCGTATCGTCCCAGGCCATGATGTAAATTTCGACGTTCACGTAGTCCTCGGCCGCGTCGATCGCGCGGGTCATCGCCGCGATCGATTCCTCGTAGTCCGAATGCAGGGCCTGCATGGTGCCGTTCACGGCGGGCAGTGCCGTGAGCTCCCGGTTGAGCCGCACCAGGGAGCGCAGCTCGTCGCTGAGCTCGCTGCCCTCGGGAACGTCAGGCTCGTCGTCGCTCATCGTGCGGATCAGTTCGTTCGCCTGGTTCTGGATGCGGTGGCGCCGCCGGTTGATTGCTGGCGATCCCATCAGCAGGAATAGGAAGATGCCAATGAAGGGGATCAGGAAGATGGCCAGTAGCCAGGCCATGGCGGACGTGGGGCGTCGTTCCTTAGGAACCCAGCCCAGCGCAAAGATCTTCAGCGCGTAGTCCAGAACGACCAGTGTGACCTGCCACCACTGCAAATCGTCCGTGAACTCGCTAAACAGGCCGAGGAGGTCGGGGAAGGGCATGTTTTAGGCCTCGCCATCCACGCTGTAGTCCACGATCACTGGCGCGTGGTCGGAGGCCCCTTTGCCCTTGCGCTCGTCGCGATCCACACGCGCGGCAGTGGGGGTGATTCCGCGGGCATACTGCAGATCGATGCGCATGCCTTCGCCCTTCTGGAAGCGCATGGCCTGGTAGTCCCAGTAGGTGTATTCGTCGGCGATCAGGTCCGTCGCGGCGGTCATTCCCGCGTCCTCCAGGGCACGCAACCGGGCGCGTTCGTTGGGAGTCACGTGCGTGCGGCCGTCGAAGAAGCTGCGATCCCACACGTCCTCGTCGCGCGGGGCGATGTTGTAGTCGCCGACCAGGCACAGCTTCTCGCTGCTCTTTCTTTGGGACGCCCCCACGCCCGAACCCGCCGCATACGCCGTGAGGGCGTCGAGCCACCGCAGCTTGTAGGAGTAGTGCGGATCCGCGATCTCGCGGCCGTTCGGAATGTACAGGCTCCATACCTCCACGCCGCCACAGGTTGCGCCGATCGCGCGGGCTTCCAGCGCCTGTTCGGCATCCAAGTCCTTGTCGAAGCCGGGCTGGCCGAAGTCGGTCTGCACGTCCGCAAGCCCCACGCGCGACAGGATGGCCACGCCATTAAAGCTGTGCAGCCCGAAGTGGGCCTGCTCGTAGCCCGTGTCAGTGAAGTCTGGGAACTGCTTGTCTGTGCATTTGGTCTCCTGCAGGCACAGCACGTCCACGTCGCTGCGCTGCAAAAACTCGCGCACCCGCTCCTCGCGAGTGCGTATGGAGTTGATGTTCCAGGTGGCGATGCGCATGGTTAAGCATTCTAGCGCGTGCGCAGACTACGGCTGCGGTGGTGTTCGCTGAAACCCAGCTTGTGGTACAGCGCCTTTCCGGCGGTGTTGGAATCGATAACATCCAGGTAGGCGTGATCGGCACCGTTGTCCGCACCCCAGCTAAGCAGGTGTTGGCACAGGAGGGTGCCCAGGCCGCGGCGGCGAAATTCCGGGGCCACCGCCACTGCGGAGTATCCCAACCAGCCGTCGGTGATGGTGGCTCGGGTGATGGCCGCGAGTTGGCCGTCTACGGTGAGGCGGGCGAAGCCCAGCTGGCCGTCGATGCGGTGGCACAGCAGGTCCAGGGCCTTCTTCGGCAGGGGCTGGCCGCGGAACTTGTACATGGAGAACCAGTCGGCATCCGGGGTGTCGTCGACGGCCAGCTCGATCTGAGCGCCAGCCAGGGGCGTGTCCAGAGCCGGAGCCGAAGCTTGCGGCGAGCCCTTCGCCGAGAGCCGCGCCGAGTCGTCGAGCTCCTTGCTCATCACCAGGATCTCCGGGCCGCGTTCGCCCGGCAGGTGTTCGGCGGGTCGGCCGATCCGGTCGGGGAGCATCAGTTGGCAGGGCAGGTCGTGGGAGCGGTAGAACTCCTCCAGCTGCGCCAGCGGAACCTCCTGCAACCCGGCGCTCGGGCCGATGGGCACGGCGGAGTTACTGCGCTCGGTGATGCCATCGCCCGCGCGCGCCAGCCACCCGCCGATCATCTGGTTTTCGATGCCGGGGAAGGCCGCGGCTTTGGCGGCCTCGAGGGCGCGGATGTCGCTATTGCGCACTGGCTTGGCGCTGAGGGTCTTCAGCACCACAACGTCCTCGTCGGCGATAACCAGGTCGTCCACCTGCAGCGGGCTTACGTTGCGCAGCACGCCGATCGCGTCGGTGACGGTGCCTGCCCCGTGGCCGGAAGCAGCATCGCCCGACACACGGTAGCGCACGACCACCCGCGTGCCTGGGCGGACGCTCACGGGGTCGGTGCGGCGGCTGATGGGGAACCCGAAGCCCTCCACGCGCCGGGCACCTGCGTGGGCGGCGGAGAACGTCGTGTCTTTATTCATGCCCGAAAGGATCCTCGTCCACGCCGGGGGTCCAGGTGTTGCCCGCGTGGTCCCAGCCCTCGGCCTTGATGGCCTTCTTGGACTTGCGCTTCCACCGGCCGATCAGGGTGTCCGTGTACAGGAAGCCATCCAGGTGGCCGACCTCGTGCTGCAGGCAGCGGGCGAAGAAACCGGTGCCCTCGACGGTGACCTCCTCACCGTTTTCGTCCAGGCCGGTTACCCGTGCCCAGTCCGCGCGGCCGGTGGGGAAGGAGTAGCCAGGGACGGACAGGCAGCCTTCCTCGTCTTCCTCTTCGTCCGGCATAGTTTCCGGGATCTCGCTGGTCTCGAGCACGGGGTTGATAACGCAGCCACGGCGCATCTCGCCACGCTCGGTATCGGGGCAGTCGTAGACAAAGAATCGTTTGTTTACTCCCACCTGGTTGGCTGCCAGGCCCACGCCGTTGGCAGCGGTGAGCGTTTCGTACATATCCGCAATCAGCGGGGCGAGGTCGGCGATCTCGCTGGGGTCCACCTTGGTGGTGGGGTTGTGCAGTACAGGGTCGCCACAGATGACGATAGGCATGATGGTCATAACAGACAGTCTAGAATCTAGTTCCATGTTGTCAGACCGAGAGATCGCCATTTTGGAGTTCGAGCGCCGCTGGTGGCGGGATGCCAGCGCGAAGAACGAGCACATCCGCGGCGAGTTTGGGGTCGATCCGGTCCGCTACTTTCAGCAGCTCAACCGGCTGATCGAGCGCCCGGAGGCGCTGGACTTCGACCCCGTCCTGGTACGCATGCTGTTGCGTCGCCGTGATGAAGAGCTCTGATGCAGCGCGCTGACTTAGTGCGGGGATGAAGGTTAATGACAAAGAGCTCTAGTGAAGCGCGGTAGCGAAGAATGAAGTACAGCGCGTGTCAGATTTGTTACCGATGTTACGGAAGTTAAACTTTGTGGCGTGACTGAACCGAATCGACCACGCCATGCACTCTACGACGACGCGGATAATGAGAACCTCGGCCTCCCGCTGCGCGGCCTGGCCATGATCCTGATTGCCGTAGCCGTTCTGCTGATTGGCTGGGGCGTATTCTCCCTGTCCGGCAATGATTCCGATGAATCCGAGCAGGCCAGCCAGACCCAGCAGACGCAAGGTCAGCAGGGCCAGCAGGGCGAGCAAGCCAAGCAGGATGAGAAGGCTCCCGCCCCCGAGGGTGAGGATCCCAAGCGCCCGGACGCGGAAGATGCCGAGAAGCCGAAGCCGGAAGGCGAGCGCGAAAACCGGGAGGGTGACCGCGCTGACGAGCGTCGCGATGGTGATGCGGCAGCGGCGGAAGATGGCGTCAATAAAGAAGAAACCTACGTAGCCGTCCTCAATAACAGTCCCATCAACGGCCTCGCCGGCGACGTCGCCAACAAGATGCGCGACCAGCAGTGGAACAAGACCGGTGTGGGCAACCTACCGGACGAGTCGGGTGTCTTCCCGACGTCTGTGGTGCTCTACCCGAAGGGTAATGACGCCGAGCGTCAGCTGGCCGAGCAGCTCGCCAAGGATCTAGGGATCCAGGCGCGCGAGCGTGACGAGGCCACCGACCGGGCTATCGACGGCGTAGAGATGCTGGAGGGGGAGCGCCCCGCGGGTGTTGTGGTTGTGACAACAAATGACATGCCCCGCTAAAGTAAAAGCGTTCTTTTAACTTCTGTCTACATATCTTCTAAGGGGCCACAATGGACTTCCCGGGTTCCGCACCTTCCGTCGGTATTGAGTGGGAAGTCGCCCTCGTCGACCCCGAAACCCGCGACCTGGTTCCACGCGCTGCCGAACTGATAGAGCGGATGGACGAGGTGCACCCCGGCCACAAGGTCGTCCGCGAGTTCCTGGCCAACACCGTGGAAATGGTCTCCAGTGTGCACGACACGATCCCGGAGGCGGTCGAGGACCTGCACGTGCAGGCGAAGCAGCTGCTGGAATGCGCGGACGACATCGGTGTGAACCTGTTTTCCGCGGGCACACACCCGTTCGCGCACTGGGGGGACCAGAAGCTCAGCGAGAAGAGTAGCTACCAGGAGATCATCGAGCGCACCCAGTACTGGGGGCGCCAGATGCTGATCTGGGGGATTCACGTGCACGTGGGCGTGGGCTCCAAGGAAAAAGTGTGGCCCATTATCAATGCGCTGATGACGCACTACCCGCACATCCTGGCCATGTCCGCCAGCTCGCCCGCCTGGGAGGGGCTGGATACCGGCTACTCCTCCAACCGCACCCTGCTGTACCGACAGCTGCCGACCGCGGGCACGCCATACCAGTTTGAAAACTGGGAGCAGTGGGAAGAATTCAACCGGGATCAGGACCTATCGGGAGTGATTAACCACACCGGCTCCATGCACTTCGACGTGCGCCCCACCAAGTACGGCACGGTGGAAACCCGCTTTGCGGACGCCACGATGGAGCTATGGGAGCTCGCCGCCATCGCCGCCTACACCCACTGCCTGGTGGTGTACTTCGAGCGCCGCCTGGACGCCGGTCACGAGCTGCCGACCCTGCAGCCCTGGCACGTGGCGGAGAACAAGTGGCGTGCGGCCCGCTATGGCCTGGACGCGCTGATCATTACCGACCGGGAGACCAACGAGGCGCTGGTCACCGACGAGCTGGACGCATGGGTGGATAGGCTCGCCCCGTTGTCTGAGGAGCTGGGATGCGCAGCGGAGCTGCAGGATGTGCGCAAGCTGATCGCCCGCGGCGGAGACTACGCTTTGCAGCGCGCCGCGGCCCGTGAGCACGGTGCCGCGCCGGAGCCCGGCACCCGCACCCGCGGAGACGATGGGGTAGAGGGTGGCTTCACGCAGCCGGAGGCGTGGATTGCCGCGGTGGACCTGACGGTCGAATCGCTGCGGAAGTCGCTGTAGTTACGCGGCAGTTACGTGACAGTGGCGTGGCCTAGCCACCATTACGCGGCTGAGCTTAGAGGCGCTGAGCTTAGATGTGCAGGCGGGCAGCTGCGTTGCACAGGGCGCTGGCGATGGAGGTATCGCGGTCCGCACCGAAGCCAACTGCCCACACGCGCTTGGACTTGTGCACCGCGTAGATGAAGGTCACGGTGGCCTCGAAGATGTCGTACTGGTGGAACTCTGCGATCTCTACGGGGAAGCCGTGGTCGGCCAGGGTCTCCGACATTGCCGAGGACGCACCCATTGCGGTGATTTCCACGCGGGTGGACTGCCCGTCGGCGCGCAGGCCACTGACCTGCATGTCGAAGTTGTGGCGGCCCAGAGAAAGGCGGGTGGCCTTCAGATAGTCCACGCGGATCGCGCCGGGTGCATAGGTGCGGATGAACTTCTTCCACTCCATGCCGCGGGCTTCCTGGCGCATGCCTACCGGCAGGCGCTGGCCGAAGCGGGCGCGGAACGGATCTTCCGCGAAGGTGCGGGTGCGCTTGCGGCGCTTCTCGATGCGGGTGTGCACCGGCTCGCTATAAGTCTTCGCGGTGGAGCGGCGACCGCTGGGTAGCGGGGTGTATACAGGCGCGTCTAGATCTAGGTTCTGGTCCGAGCTGGCGAAGCGGATCAGGGTCGTGGTGTTCGTAGAGGAAACGTTCATGATGACTCGATTTTTCTGGAACAAGATCTAGTTGGCCGTGGGCACCCGTTGAATGGGTGCTTATATAGTTCGGTACCTATATAAAGTACTGCTAGTTAAATAATGTAATCCGTCTCACTCTGAGATTCAAACTGTTGTCTATTTCTCATTAAGTGAGATTTTAGGCGTTTAGCTGTGCGCCTCTGCGGTGCGCAGCAGGAACAGCAACTCGGCCGTTGCGATGGCCTCGATCTCGCCCGGATCCACGGACTCGTCCGCGGAGTGGATGGCGCACTTCGGCTCCTCGATGCCGTACAGCGCAAGCTCCGCCTGTGGGTACGCGCCTAGCAGCTTGTTGGTCAGCGGAATCGACCCGCCGGAGGCGACCTCCATCGTCTCCTTGCCGTACACCTCGCCCAGCGCCTCGCCGAGCCGCTGCAGTGCCGGGCCGGAGGTATCCGCCTGGAATGCCTCGGCCAGGGAACCGCGCTCGATCTCCACCTGCGCGTTCGTCTTCTGGTTTTCCAGGTGCTTTACCAGCAGATCCTGGCATTCCTGCGGCTCGCGTCCCGGGGGAACGCGAAGGCTCACCACGGCCGCCGCGGTCGCAGGCACGGAGTTCACCGAGTCCGCCACCGATAGCGCATCCAGGCCCGTGATCGTGATCGACGGATTCATCACCGTCAGGTCGTTCGGCTGCCACTCGCCGGCGCCGTACAGCTCCACGCCGTCGGTTACCCCGGCGTTGTCGCGGAATGCCTGTTCTGTTGGTCCGACGCCACCCCAGCGCTCCTTCGGCTCCAATCCCGGGACGGCCACCAGACCGTTTTCGTCGTGAAGGGTGGAAAGAAGCTGCACCAGCTCGACCAAGGCATCCGGCGCCGAGCCACCGAACTGGCCGGAGTGCATCGGCTGTGCCAGCGTGCGGGTGCGCACCGTGACCGGCGCGGAACCGCGCAGCGCGGTGCACAGGCTCGGCTCGCCTAGGGCGTCATTGCCGGAATCGGCAATGAGGAAAGTGTCGGCAGCGAATAGCTCCGGCTTTTCGGTCAGCAGGTCCTCCAGGCCATAACCGCCGCGCTCCTCCGAGCCCTCGACGACGATCCGGATGCCGAGATTCTTGGCGGCGGGGAAGTGGGCGTCCGAAAGAATAGAAAGAGCACGCAGCACAGCAACGTGCATGGCGACGTGGCCCTTGCAGTCGGCGGTGCCGCGGCCATACCAGCGGCCATCGCGCTCGGTGAGGGTCCACGGGTCATCGGTCCACGCTTCGACGTCGCCGGCGGGCTGCACATCGAAGTGGGAGTACAGGAGGATCGTTGGGTAGCCCTCAGCGGGTTCGCGCACGCCGATGACGGAGGTGGAGCCGTCGGTGGTGACGTGGCCTTCGACGGGGATGCCCACGCTGGTGAATGCGTCGATGACCCACTGCGCGGCGGCGGCATTGGCCTCTTCCAGACCCGGCGTGGAGTGGACCGACTCGAAGGAGACGAGAGTTGTGAGGTCTTCCTTGAGCTGTGGCATCTGCTCCGCGATGGCGGTACGGGCGAGGTCTAGCTGCGAGGTATTGGATTCACTGTTGGTATCGCTCATAGATAACTACTGTAGCGACCGGACGGGACAGTCGATTCGCATGTATGGCACCTTGCAGACGATGGGGGAGAGTGCTAAAAACGGGGTTAGCACTTGAACTAAGGGAGTGCCAGAAAAATAACCGTCAGATGAAGTGAGGGTGAATGTCGCGACATTCATTCATCCGTGCCGTCGCGGGCGCTTGATCTGAGCCGTATGTGTCGCCAACTCTAAACGGAGGATCCAAAAGCCTCATGGCTAAGATGATTGCATTCGACGAAGAAGCACGCCGCGGACTGGAAAAGGGTCTGAACACCCTGGCAGACGCGGTTAAGGTAACCCTCGGCCCGAAGGGACGCAACGTCGTCCTGGAGCGCAAGTGGGGCGCCCCGACGATCACCAACGACGGTGTGACGATCGCTCGCGAAATCGAGCTGGAAGACCCCTACGAGAAGATCGGCGCTGAGCTGGTTAAGGAAGTCGCCAAGAAGACTGACGACGTCGCTGGCGACGGCACCACCACCGCTACCGTCCTGGCGCAGTCCCTGGTGCGCGAGGGTCTGCGCAACGTTGCCGCTGGCTCCAACCCGATGGGTATCAAGCGCGGCATCCAGGCTGGCGTGGAGAAGATCACGGCAGAGCTGCTGAGCCACGCCAAGGAGATCGAGACTCAGGAGCAGATCGCCGCTACCGCCGGTATTTCTGCTGCTGACGAGAAGATCGGCGAGCTGATCGCCGAGGCTATGTACAAGGTCGGCGACGGCCAGCTGAACAAGGATGGCGTGATCACCGTCGAGGAGTCCAACGCCTTCGGCGTGAACCTCGAGGTCACCGAGGGTATGCGCTTCGACAAGGGCTACATCTCCGGCTACTTCGCCACCGACGTGGAGCGTGGCGAGGCTGTGCTGGAGGATCCGTACATCCTGCTGGTTAGCTCCAAGATCTCCAACGTGAAGGACCTGCTGCCGCTGCTAGAGAAGGTTATGCAGTCCGGCAAGCCGCTGCTGATCGTTGCCGAGGACATCGAGGGCGAGGCTCTGTCCACCCTGGTTGTTAACAAGATCCGCGGCACCTTCAAGTCCGTCGCCGTGAAGGCGCCTGGCTTCGGCGACCGCCGCAAGGCACAGCTGCAGGACATCGCGATCCTGACCGGCGGCCAGGTTATCGCTGAAGAGGTCGGCCTCTCCCTGGAGACTGCTGACCTGCCGATGCTGGGCACCGCCCGCAAGGTCGTGGTGACCAAGGACGATACGACCATCGTCGACGGCGCAGGCTCCGCAGAGCAGCTGGCTGGCCGTATCAAGCAGATTCGCCAGGAGATCGAGAACGCGGACTCTGACTATGACGCAGAGAAGCTGCAGGAGCGCCTGGCTAAGCTGTCCGGCGGCGTTGCAGTGCTGCAGGTTGGTGCCGCTACCGAGGTGGAGCTGAAGGAGCGCAAGCACCGCATCGAGGATGCCGTGCGCAACGCTAAGGCAGCCGCAGAAGAGGGCATCGTCGCCGGCGGTGGCGCAGCCCTGCTGCAGACCGCCAACGTGCTGGACGACAACCTGGGCCTGGAAGGCGACGAGGCTACCGGCGTACAGATCGTACGCGCAGCCCTGGCAGCCCCGCTGAAGCAGATCGCTCACAACGCTGGCCTGGAGCCGGGCGTAGTTGTGGACAAGGTTGCCAACCTGCCTGCAGGCGAGGGTCTGAACGCTGCAACCGGCGAGTACGTGGACCTGCTGGGCGCTGGCATCTCTGATCCGGTGAAGGTCACCCGTTCCGCGCTGCAGAACGCTGCCTCCATCGCAGCGCTGTTCCTGACGACCGAGGCTGTCGTCGCGGACAAGCCGGAGCCGGAGGCACCGGCAATGCCGGGCGCCGACGAGATGGGTGGCATGGGCGGCTTCTAGGCCTCATGCAAAACAACTAAAAATAGCTAGTTTCCCTAGATTTAACCTAGGTAGACTCGCCGTAAAAACAACCCCTGAGCTGGATCTTTACCGAACTGTTACCCCCTGGTGGGGGGTGACTTTGAAGAAGGTTCCGCCCAGGGGTTGTGGCTTTTCGCAGATCCGCTACTCTATTCTCCAGACGGCCTAGAGGGGGCGTCACTACCACAGAAAGTTTTGGGCCCAGGGAACCTGGCGCCCCCGATCTCTTAAGAGGAGAACACAATGATCGATCAGATTACCGAGATCTTCGGCCAGCTGGGCACCTTCCTGGGTGGCTTCGGCAACATCTTCAAGGGCCTGAAGGACGATATCGAGACCATCGTTAAGTGGACCGCTGCTAAGTAAGCTTCCGCTGAACAGTTAAAGCCCCGGCTTCGGCCGGGGTTTTTTCGTGCCTTTCCTACCCCATGTGGTTCCGGCATATCTGTATAGCTGGGCCAAAACCACTAGACTGGGAAGTGCTACTAGAATTGAAAAATCTTCAGGCGAAGGAGAACCCAGGCACATGGCCGAAGAAGAATTCCACATGGTTGATCTTGCCGCCACCGAGGGCTACTTGGTGGACGACTCGGATGAAGACGATCCGGTACTGATCACTCCGGACGGCCATCGGGTTGATACCTGGCGCGACCAGTACCCCTACGACGAGCGCATGAGTCGCGACGAGTACGAGACCACCAAGCGCGCCCTGCAGATCGAGCTGCTGAAGTTCCAGAACTGGACCAAGGACACCGGCCAGAAGCACATCATTATTTTCGAGGGCCGCGACGCTGCCGGTAAGGGCGGCACCATCAAGCGCTTCAACGAGCACCTGAACCCCCGTGGTGCCCGCACCGTGGCTCTGGAGAAGCCCTCCGAGCGCGAGTCCACCTCTTGGTACTTCCAGCGTTACGTACAGCACTTCCCGTGCGGCGGCGAGATCGTCTTCTTCGACCGCTCCTGGTACAACCGCTCCGGCGTGGAGCGCGTGATGGGCTTCTGCACCAACGATCAGCACGCAGAGTTCCTGCGTGAGGTTCCGATGCTGGAGAACATGATCATGGGCTCGGGTATCTCCCTGACGAAGCTGTGGTTCTCCGTCACGCAAAAGGAGCAGCGCACCCGTTTCGCCATTCGCCAGGTGGACCCGGTTCGCCAGTGGAAGCTCTCTCCGATGGACCTGGCTTCCCTGGACAGGTGGGATGACTACACCCGCGCCAAGGAAGAGCAGTTCCGTTACACGGACACCAACGAGTCCCCGTGGATCACCATTAAGTCCAACGACAAGAAGCGCGCCCGCATCAACGCGATGCGCTACGTCCTGTCCAAGTTCGAGTACGCAGACAAGGACCACGAGGTCGTCGGCGAACCGGATCCGAAGATCGTCAAGCGCGGTCGCGACCAGATCGGCGACTAATAGAGGTCACCCGGGCTGGCCAGAATAAGCCAGTACGCGAACAAGCCCCGGCTGCCCTGCTGAACTGGCCCCCGAAAGTTGGACTAGTTTAATTCTAGGCGGTTAGGGCTTCAA
>ERZ1673753.2852-NODE-2852-length-11866-cov-6.551435_pt1 | contig 11866 bp, 10 predicted proteins | sample MGYA00580201_ERZ1673753 | MGnify/ENA primary metagenome ERZ1673753 (study PRJEB41218, sample SAMN15661747) | gut metagenome | host: Homo sapiens | place: Canada: London | collected 2015-08-20/2019-03-30 | study: EMG produced TPA metagenomics assembly of... | reverse complement strand
GTGTCTGGTTCGGTGACATCGTTCCGCATGTCTCATGAGATCGTTCCGGTGCCGAGAACCATCATGTCTCGTCACATCGTTCCGGTAAAAAACCACATGCCCTGCAACACACCAAAGTTGCCCCAAACACGCTGAAACTGATGTCTCGCGACATCGTTCCTCCATGCTGAACCCATGGAGAAACCAGCGCCGAAAATCATCATCGAAACCATGCTCGCTACTGGTATGACTCAAGCCGAAGCAGCCCAACATTTCGGCGTGACAACCCGTTGGATCCGAACACTTCAAAAGCGTTACAACGAAGGCGGCGTGGAGGCACTGACCCCCAAATCAAAACGCCCTCATACAAATCCACGCGCCACCACCCCTGACACAGTCGACCGCATCCTCCAACTACGCAACGAACTGACCAACCGCGGCACCGACGCAGGAGCCCACACCATCCGCTGGCATCTCGAACAAGAAGACACAACCCCACTGCCAGCAACAGCAACGATCCACCGCATCCTCAAAAACAACGGACACGTCACACTCCAACCACAAAAGCGTCCCCGCAGCTCATGGATACGATTCCAAGCAGACCAACCCAACGAAACATGGCAAATGGACTACAGCGACTGGACCATCGCTGGCCACCAACGCGTCGTTATCCTCACAATCCTCGACGACCACTCACGCTACGTACTACGCTGCCAAGCGTTTAACAGCGCAACCGTCACCCACGTCATTGAAGCCTTCGCCTACACAGCCGCTATCCACGGTTACCCACAATCAACCCTGACCGACAACGGACGAGCATTCACAACCAGCAACGACCGCACCAACCCAGCACGCAATGGCTTCGAACAACTCCTCCTAGACCTAGGGATTGAACAGAAAAACGGCAGACCCTATCACCCACAAACCCAAGGCAAAGTTGAACGCTTCCACTACACGCTCAAACTGGCACTACGCAACAAACCCCAAGCTAGAGACATCGACAACCTCAACGAACAACTCGATGACATCATCGACTACTACAACAACAAACGCCCCCACCGAGCGCTCAACCGATGTACCCCTGCAGAGGCCTACAACGCTTTACCCAAAGCGCACCCCCGCCCTGGCGCCAAGACTCATGACTACCGCCTACGCACCGACAAAGTCGCCAAAAACGGCAAAACAACACTGCGATGGGGCGGACAACTCAGACGCATCTATATCGGACGCCGATGGACCGGAGAACCCATCACCATCATGTGCGTAGACAACACAGCGGACATCAAAATCACCGCCACGGGGCAACATATAGCCCACTACACACTGACACCCGACAAGATCTACTACAACCAAAAAGACAACGAACTCAACCCCAACCCGGGCAACAAGAATAAAGAAAGCCCCGAGACATAACCGGAACGATGTCTCGAGACATCACATGGCGCCCCAGAGAGGAATCGAACCTCCGACACCGGCTTTAGGAGAGCCGTGCTCTATCCACTGAGCTACTAGGGCAATCGCACGGAATCCGTGCGAGGTACATAATACAAGCCCGTCAACGCTCCCCGTTAACCAGCCCTTTTGGTCACCGCACCCCAGTCCCCCAGCGCACCGGAACGTGTGGGCGTCCACACCAAAGAACCCCTACACCACACCCGCAGCGAGGCTACGATTAAGAAGCATGGGCGACGCAGTATCTAAAGATACCTACACACCGAAACAACGCACCCGCTTCCGCGAGCGCCTCAACGCCGAGCTGGAGGTCTTCGACAAGCACCTGCAGAGCGCAGAGTTCATCAACCAGGGCACCATCGGCCTGGAGCTAGAGATGAACCTCGTCGGCGACGACATGCAACCCAAGCGCTGCAACGTCGGCGTGCTGGAGAAGCTGGAAGAAACCCACCCGGGGGAATACCAGTCCGAGATCGGCTCCTTCAACGTGGAGATGAACCATCCCCCGCTGGCCATCACCGGCCGCGGGCTCGAGCAACTGCAGGAAGGCCTCGACGAGCGCCACCGCGCAGTGCAGAAAGCCGCCAAAGAACTCGGCTCCCACGCCGTGATGATCGGCACCCTTCCGACCCTGACCACCGACTTCCTCAGCGATCCCGCCTGGATCACCGACGAGAACCGCTACAAGGCTCTCAACAACGCCATCCTCGAATCCCGCGGCGAGCTCGTCCGCATCGAACTCGAAGGCGCCCTGCCCGGCCGAGTGCTCGGCACCGTCGATTCCTATAGCCACGACTTCGAGGACATCGCGCCGGAATCCGCCTGCACTTCAATGCAGCTACACCTGCAGGTCGCGCCAAACCTCTTCGCCAACGCCTGGAACGCCTCCCAAGCCATCGCTGGCGTGCAGGCAGCGCTCAGCGCCAACTCCCCACTATTCGTCGGACACAAGCTCTGGCACGAATCGCGCATCCCCGTCTTTGAGCAGGCCATCGACACACGCACGGCAGAGCTCGTCAACCAGGGCGTGCGCCCGCGCGTGTGGTTCGGCGAACGGTGGATCACCAGCGTGTTCGACCTCTTCGAGGAAAACGGCCGCTACTTCTCCCCTCTCCTACCGGAGGATCGCCTGGAGGCCGGCACCCCCATCATGTCCGGTGACAGCCCCGGCCTGCACTACATGAACCTGCACAACGGCACGATCTGGCGCTGGAACCGCCCGATCTATGACCCGAACCTGGAGCTCTCCCACATCCGCGTCGAAAACCGCCTGCTACCCGCCGGCCCCACCACCGCCGACATCGTCGCGGACGCCGCCTTCTACTACGGGCTCGTCAAGTTCCTGGGCACGCAAAATCGCCCCGTATGGTCGCGGCTTTCTTTTGAGGACGCCCACAGTAACTTCCTCGCCGGCGCCCGCGAAGGGCTGCGCGCCAGCATGCGCTGGCCGCGTGTAGGGACCGTGCCGGTTCGGGAGTTGATTACGGAGCACCTGCTCGACCAGGCCCGCGAAGGATTGGAACTGCTGGACGTTGATCCCGAACTGATCGACACGTACCTGGGGATCATCGAAGGCCGTGCCCGCAGCGGACAAAACGGTGCAACCTGGCAGCTGGATACCCTAAACCGGCTGGCCCCGAACAGCGAGCCGGATTCCCCAGAGCGCGCCGAGGCGCTCGCCACCATGATGCAGCGATACATCGCCCACCAGGCCAGCGGTCAGCCGGTGCACACCTGGTCGGTGGAAGGCCGCGACTAGAACAGCTGGGATTTTAGCGGCCTCTGAATTGCGGCGCGCGTTTCTCGGCGCGAGCCCGGCGCGCCTCCTGCACGTCCTCACTGGCCCAGATGTCCACCATCATCTGCTGCAACTCCGCATCCGCGTGCATGTCGGGGCTGTTGAACACGCGCTTTGAATGCTCCATGGACAGCGGAGCCTGGCGCGCCACCCGATGCGCGAGGGCGGTGGCGTTGGGGGTGGCGTCATCAAGAACCACAGAAAAACCCGTTGCCTGGGCTTGTTCGGCACCTACCCGGGCGCCCGCCAAGAACACGTTGCGGGCCAGCGCGCCGCCCAACAGTTCGCGGGCTCGGGCGTGGGTCCACAGATCCAGGGCGAAGCCGTGCTCGGCAACAGGTACCCAGCAGGCACCCTCGTCGGCGAATACGCGCAGGTCGCAAGCCAAAGCGATCTGGCAGCCCGCGCCGACCGCCGGGCCGTGAATATCGGCGATCACCGGCACCGGGGTGGTCTGGATGGCCGAGAGCATGTCCTCCATGGCGGACCAAAAATCATCGGCATACACGCCACCCGAGAGGTCCGCTCCGGCGCAGAAAACGGGCCCCTCACCGCGAATCAAAATGGCGCGCACCCCGGCGGCAGTGAGGGCGCGGACGGCCTCGGCGACGGCGGTGGCGATGGCGGCGTTGAGGGCATTGCGCTTCTCCGGGCGGTTAAGGGTGATCACGCCGACCTGCGGGGCGGCGGCATTGCTTGCACTACTGGCATTGCTTGCTTTGCCTGCCCCGACGGTCTCTAGATGAGTGATGACGTGCCCTGCGCTCATGGCTAGCAATGTACCGCAGGCGCGGTGCCATACGCGGGTGTTTCGCGCGAACCCGCGCGGAGTTTCCCTAGCCCTCCAGGCCGGCGTGGAAGGTCAGCGGGTCGCCGCCGATGCGGCCGTCTTCCACGTCCAGAGCCTCGATGGCGGAAACCTCGTCGGCGGAAAGCTCAAAGCCGAAGACGTCGAAGTTCTGGCGCACGCGCTCCACCTTGGAGGAACGCGGGATAACCACGTCGCCACGCTGGATGTGCCAGCGGATGATGGCCTGCGCCACGCTCACGCCGTGCTCGGCGGCGATCTTCGCGATGGTCGGGTCGGTCAGGTTCTGCCCCTGCCCCAACGGCGACCATGCCTCGGTGACGATCCCGCGGTCGCGGTTGTCCGCGCGTTGCTCGGCCTGGCTAAAGCCTGGGTGGATCTCGATCTGGTTCACGGCCGGGGTGTGGCCCGACTGCTTCAGGGCATCCAGCGCCTCGGGGTAAAAGTTGCACACGCCGATGCTGGTCGCGCCGCCCGCCTGCTGGATCTCCGCCATAGAGTCGTATGCCTGCACGAACTTGTCGGCCTGCGGGCACGGCCAGTGCAGCAGGTACAGATCCACATAGTCCATCCCCAGCTTCTTCTGGGATTCCGCGAATGCTTCCTTACCACGCGCCTGGTCGGCGTTCCACAGCTTGGTGGTGATGAACAGCTCCTCGCGCTGCACATCCCCGGCCTTCACCGCGTCGGCAACGGCGCGCCCCACGGCCTCCTCGTTGCCGTAGATCGCGGCGGTATCAATGTGGCGGTAGCCGGTCTCGATCGCGGCGCGCACCGAGGTGTAAGTGTCCTCGTCGCTCAACTGCCACACGCCCAGCCCCAGCTGAGGAATGGCCTTGCCGTCGTTCATTTCAAGGGTCGGTACTGCATTGTTCTTTTCGCTCATGGCCTCTTTTGTACGCCACTTGCGCCATTCCCGCGACGGCACTGGCACAGGCTTTATCACCGACCTAATGCATTCGCATATGAGACAATAACCGGGATCCTTCTTATTTCGACTAAGGATTCAAACCAACAAAATCCACAAGGAATATATGGAAGCTCTCTATATCAACAACCTCAATAAGAGTTACGGGGACCACCAAGTCCTCCACGACATGACGCTCCAGGTACAGCCTGGTGAGATGTACGGTTTCGTCGGCTCCAACGGTGCCGGCAAGTCCACCACCATGCGCATCGCACTGGGGGTGCTCGCGGCGGACAGCGGCGAGGTGCTTCTGGGGGATCGGCCGATCGACGATGATCTGCGCCGCCGCATTGGCTACATGCCGGAAGAGCGCGGCCTGTACGCGAAGGAGAAGATCGGTGACCAACTGCGCTTCTTCGCCCGCCTCCACGGCTTGAGCGACAAAGCGGCCCGGAAGAACGCAGAAGGCCTGCTGGAACAGCTCGGCCTGGCCGAGCGCTCGGACGACAAGCTGGAGGAGCTGTCGCTGGGTAACCAGCAGCGCGTCCAGCTGGCGGCCTCGCTAATCCACAACCCGGAACTGCTGATCCTGGACGAGCCCTTCTCCGGCTTGGACCCCGTGGCCGTGAACGTGATGAGCGACCTGCTTGTTGAGCGTTGCAACGCCGGCGTGCCGGTCCTGTTCAGCTCCCACCAGCTGGATCTGGTGCAGCGCCTGTGCGACCGCGTGGGCATCATCGCCAAGGGACGTATGAAAGCCGAGGGCACCGTCGACGAACTGCGAACCCGCGGCCCCATCGTCTACGAGGTGCGTACTCCGGCGCGCGATTGGTACCCCCAGGGCACGCGCCTGGTCGAGGACTTTGGCGAGGGCGTGCTGCTCGAGGCTGAGACTACGGACCTGGATCAGCAGATCCTGCAGGCTGCGCTGGCCACCGGCCCGGTCCACTCTTTCTCCCGCCGTATCCCGCACCTTGCAGAGCTCTTCCAGGAGGTCGTCGAATCATGAGTTATTCTTCCCCGAACACCATCGCCACCGTCGCCAAGCGCGAGATCCAGGTGGCCTCCCGCAGCAAGGCGATCATGTTTTCCTTGATTGTCGTCATCGCCGTCATGCTCATCGGCGTGTTCGTCGGCGCATGGTTCGCCGGCAAGGACGACGGCAACGAAACCCCGAAGCTCGGTCTTGTGGGGATTGAGAAGGAGTTTGTTGACGCCGCCTCGGCCTCCACCGAAGGCACCCCAGAAGGGACTGAAGGTTCCGGTGGCGTGGAGACGGAAACCGTGGGCTCCCGCGACGAGGCTTCCTCTAAGGTGACCGACGAAGACCTCGATGCAGCCCTGGTGAAGACTGATTCCGGCTACGAGCTTCTCGCCGAAGGAAAGCCCGACCCCGTGATCCTCAGCACCGTTAGCGCTGCGATCAATGCGCACGCGCAATCCGAAGCGCTAAACAAAGTGGGCGTTTCCCCCGAGGAGTTCGCCGACGCCACGCCCTCCGTGCAGTTGGAGACCGTGGACTTAAAGGCAGATGACGCGATGGAGGCCAACGGGCCGCAGATTGTCACCGCCATGGTCGGTGTGATGCTGATGGCCTACTTCATCATCCTCTTCGCCGCGAACGTCGGCGGACGCATCACGGAGGAGAAGTCCTCGCGCGTGGTGGAGATCATCCTGGCTTCCGCCCGCCCAATGGATTTCCTGGCTGGCAAAATCATCGGCAACACCGTCTTCGGTTTCATCGGCACCGCAATCATCCTGGTCATCGGCGCGGTCGCAGTGTCCGTCTCCGGGCTGTTGGGGGACGTGGATTTCGACTACACAGTGGTGGCTCTAATGCTGCTGGCCTTCTGCATCGGCATGCTGTTCTTTGGCAGCCTGTACGCGGCAGCAGGCTCTTTGGTTTCCCGCACGGAGGATCTGCAGTCCACCCAGGCTCCGATCCTGCTGTTCATTATGGGCATGACCTACGCCCCGCTGTTCGGCCTCAGCAACATGGAATCCACGTTCATGCAGGTGCTAGGTTGGGTGCCGCCGTTTAGCCTGACGGTCGCCCCGATGAACATGGCGGCGGGCACAATGAGCCTACCGCAGGTTCTGCTGAGCTTCCTCATCGCCACCATCGCGACGGTTCTGGTGATTCTGCTGGTGGCCCGCGTCTACCGCAATTCCATCCTGAACAACGGCAAGAAGATGAGCTGGACCAAGGCGCTAAAGGGCGCCTAGCGTCTTAGTTCACGGCGATCAGGTCAATAATGAAGACCAGCGTGCGGCCAGATAGCTGGTGCCCCATACCGGCCGGGCCGTACGCCTTCTCCGGGGGAATGGTCAGCTTGCGGCGACCGCCGGCACGCATGCCCGGGATGCCCTCCTGCCAGCCCTCGATCAGGCCAGAGAGGGGGAACTCAATGGACTCGCCGCGATCCCAGGAAGAGTCGAACTCCTCGCCAGTCTCGAAGTCCACTCCCACGTAGTGCACCTCCACCATGCCACCCGGCACGGCCTCTGCACCCTCGCCGACCACCAAATCTTCAATCACCAGGTCCTGCGGGGCGGGGCCATTCGAGAGGTCGATCTGCGGTTTACTCATGGGGGAAGTCTCCTTTAAGAACTGATAGCTTCTCGAAGCTCCACCCTAGCAAAACGCGAAACGCCCCCTTGGGGGCATACGCATTGCGTAGCTGAACCCAAGGGGGCGTCACCAAGAAAAGAACAGAGAGTTCTTAGAGCTTGCGCGCACCCTCGCCGGTGTAGATCTGGCGCGGACGGTTGATCTTTGCGGTCGGATCGTTGACCTGCTCCAAGTAGTGAGCGATCCAGCCCGGCAGGCGGCCCATGGCAAACAGGACGGTGAAGAAGTCCGTCGGGAAGCCCATGGCGCGGTAGATCAGGCCAGTGTAGAAGTCAACGTTCGGGTAGAGCTTGCGGGAGATGAAGTAATCATCAGCCAGCGCGATCTCTTCCAGCTTCATAGCCAGATCCAGCAGGTGGTCACCACCCAGGTGATCCAGAATCTCGTGTGCGGACTCCTTGACGATGGCCGCGCGCGGGTCGTAGTTCTTGTAGACGCGGTGGCCGAAGCCCATCAGCTTAACGCCCGGCTCCTTGTTCTTCACGCGGTTCATGAAGTCGGTAGCGTCGCCACCGTTAGCGTGGATCTCCTCCAGCATCTCCAGAACGGCCTGGTTAGCGCCGCCGTGCAGCGGGCCGGACAGGGCGTTGATGCCTGCGGCGATGGAGACGAACATGTTGGCCTGGGAGGAACCAACCATGCGGACGGTGGAGGTGGAGCAGTTCTGCTCGTGGTCAGCGTGCAGGATCAGCAGCTTGTCCAGAGCCTTGGTAACCACCGGGTCGTCCTCGAAAGGCTCGGTCGGGTAACCGAACATCTGGCGCAGGAAGTTCTGGCGCGCGTTCATGGAGTTATCCGGGTACATGTACGGCTTACCCTTGGAAGCGCGGTAAGCGTAAGCAGCCAGCATCGGCACCTTCGCCATCAGGCGGTAGGTGTTCAGCTTCTGGTGGTCCGGATTCAGCGGATCCAGGGAGTCCTGGTAGTAGGTGGACAGAATGTTCAGGGAGGAAGCCAGAACGCTCATCGGGTGAGCGTCGCGCGGGAACACGCGGAACTGAGCCTTGAAGTCCTCATCCAGCAGGGTGTGCTTGCGGATGTTGCCGTTGAACTCCTCTGCCTGCTCCTTGTTCGGCAGCTCGCCGTTGATCAGCAGGTAGGAAACCTCATTGAATGTTGCGTTGTTAGCCAGGTCGGCGATGTCGTAGCCGCGGTAGCGCAGGATGCCGTTTGCACCGTCGATGTAGGTGATAGCGGACTTGGTGGAACCGGTGTTCACGTAGCCGGGATCCAGGGTGGTCAAGCCGGTTTCTGCCAGCATCTTACCCAGTGCAACACCGTCGTTACCTTCGGTGGCGTGGACAATGTCCATCTCGTACTCTCCACCTGGGTAGTGGAGAACGGCCTTGTCCTGATTATCAGTAGCCATTGACATCCCTTTCTGAAATGTTCACGTGCCTGCCCGCAGCGAATGTTGTAGCGATTACTTTTGGTAGAAGCTTGCGCCGGCACCGATGGAGCGGAACACAGATTCACGGTTTCACTTGTAAATTGTAGCCGCTTTAGGGCTTCCCCGTATGGCGTTACTTGCATAGCAAAGCCGACGGGGGGATACGGCACACTGTAGTGCCTATGTGACGCGCACGACAGACTGCCTGGGTTAAGCGGGGGTAAAACACTGCGCCACCACCCACGATTCTTATATTTTTGACACCTTTAGGCCACGTAGTCCGCGTGAAGGTCTACCCTATAAAGTCAAGCGCAAAAAATACGAGCGATCAGAGGGAAAGATGAACGCACCTGCCAACGACCAAAACACCCTGCCCACCATCCCCGCGGAGTTCATTCCCGCCGATGGCCGCTTCGGCTGTGGCCCGTCCAAGGTTCGCCCAGCCCAGCTGCAGGCCATCCAGGACAACGCCGCCATTCTGGGCACCTCTCACCGCCAGGCTGGCGTGAAGGACGTCGTCGGCTCCGTACGCGAGGGTCTGTCCCAGCTGTTCAACCTGCCGGAGGGCTACGAGATCGTTCTCTCCCTGGGTGGCGCCACCGCTTTCTGGGATGCCGCTTCCTTCGGCCTGATCCGCAACAAGTCCGCGCACCTGACCTACGGCGAGTTCTCCTCTAAGTTCGCCAGCGTCTCCAAGAAGGCTCCGTGGCTGGACGAGCCGCAGATCGTCGCGGGCGAGCCAGGCACCGCTCCGTCCCCGAGCGAGCTGGATGGAACCGATGCCGACCTGATCGGCTGGGCGCACAACGAGACCTCCACCGGCGCAATGGTTCCGGTCACCCGCCCGAAGGCCGCTTCGGACGACACCCTGGTCGCCATCGACGCAACCTCCGGCGCCGGTGGCCTGCCCGTCGACCTCAACGAGGCTGACGTCTACTACTTCAGCCCGCAGAAGTGCTTCGCCTCTGACGGTGGCCTGTGGCTGGCAGCCTTCTCCCCCGCCGCCCTGGAGCGCGTGGAAGAGATCGCCGCTTCCGACCGCTACATCCCGGCCTTCCTGGACCTGAAGACCGCCGTGGATAACTCCCGCAAGAACCAGACCTACAACACCCCGGCCGTCGCTACCCTGTTGATGCTGGACGACCAGGTGAAGTGGATGAACGCCAACGGTGGCCTGGACGGCATGGTGGCCCGCACCACCGAGTCCTCCAAGACCCTGTACAGCTGGGCCGATGCCCGCGCAGAGGCCACCCCGTTTGTGCAGGATGCGGATGCCCGCTCCCTCGTTGTCGGCACCATCGACTTTGACGAGAACATCGACGCCGCCAAGATCGCCAAGATCCTCCGCGCCAACGGCATTCTGGATACCGAGCCCTACCGCAAACTGGGCCGTAACCAGTTGCGTATCGGCATGTTCCCGGCCATCGACCCGGAGGATGTCAAGAAGCTGACGGGCGCCATCGACTTCATCCTCGACGGCGGCCACGCTGCCAAGTAAGGCGCTATCCAGCTACTGTTTCGCCATCATTTAGCGACTGAATCCGCTCACCCTCCAACCGAGCTTTTAGCTAAGGTTGGAGGGTGATGTTAATAACACCGCCGTCATTTGCCGCATCATCCGTCAGGAGGCCACGTTGCAAGAGCTGAAATTTGTCGTCGCCGATAGCGATGCCTCGTCGCTCGTGCTGCGCGCCGTTGACCCCGCCGTCGGCGGCCCCATCGCCGAGTACTTTCTTCCCGTCACTGACGAGTTGCGCTCCTTTCTTAGTGAGGCCCCCATGGACAGCGCGGGCAGCGCTTCCGTAGAAACTGAAGGTGCTGAACACCCCGCGGCTTCCGAAAGTTCCGACTCTGACACCACCAGCGCGGCCAGCGCCACCAGCACGCCCAGCCCTGGCGGCTCTACCGATGCCGCCACGGATGCCGCAGATGCACACCGGGAGGAGGAGCAAGCAGCAACCCGCGCTGAGGAGGAAGCGGTGGAGGCCGAGGTGGCGTCACTATTCCAGGGGCGCGGACAGGACCGCCCTAACGCGCGTCCGCACCGCACCCGGATTTCGATGTCCCCGCGCGTGATCCAGGATCGCATCCGCCACGGCGCTACCGTCGCCGAACTGGCAGACGAGGCGGACACGGACGAGTCCCGCATCGAGCCCTATGCGTGGCCGATCCTGCAGGAGCGCGCACGCATCGCGGAGCTCGCGCACGCGGCGCTGCCGGTAAACGGGGATGGCGTATCGAACCAGCCGCTGTGGGAGGTTCTGGCCACCGCTCTGGCGGCGCACGGGGAGTCTCTTTCGGACGCCGAATGGGATGCCTACCAGAACTCCACCAAGCAGTGGATCGTCACCGTGTCTTGGGAAAAGGACGCGGCCGGGCGCACCAACACGCACGTCGCGGAGTTCATCATCGAGCTGCGTGGCTCGGAGAAGGCACTGGCACACCCGCACAACAGCATCGCAGGCGACCTGGTGAACCCGCGCTACGGGCAGCCGGTGCGCAGCGTTTCCCCGGTGACGCCCCTGCTGCACTCAACGCAGGATCCCGAGGATCAGTACTGGGAGGACGACCAGGCCGATCAAAACCGGCAGAGCGACCGATCCGCTGGGGCTGGAGCTCCCGGGGCTCCCGGGGATCCCGCCGCGCAGGGCACTCCCCCCGCTGGCGACGATTCCCCTGCGGAGCGGGGCGACCGCGGCGATAATGAATTCCTAATGCACCCCGACGCAAAGGCTGCGAAGCCGAAGCGGAAGCGCAAGGCCGTCACCCCGCACTGGGAGGACGTCCTGTTGGGCGTGCGCACCAACCCCAAGAAGAAGAACTAGGCGATAGAAGGAGCCACAGCTGTGACCCTGGTGACCCTTTGGTTTGTGAATGCTGCCAACCCCAGCACCGTGGTG
>ERZ1673753.2837-NODE-2837-length-11945-cov-6.638015_pt1 | contig 11945 bp, 5 predicted proteins | sample MGYA00580201_ERZ1673753 | MGnify/ENA primary metagenome ERZ1673753 (study PRJEB41218, sample SAMN15661747) | gut metagenome | host: Homo sapiens | place: Canada: London | collected 2015-08-20/2019-03-30 | study: EMG produced TPA metagenomics assembly of... | reverse complement strand
GGATACAGCTGCAGGCCGTCGATAACGCGGATGAGGCACTGGAACATGTGGTCGAGCGCGATGAAGCTATCGGCCTGGGCGACGCGCTCGGCGGAAGAGTGCGAAATGTCGCGCTCGTGCCACAGGGCAACGTTGTCAAAGGCGACCTGAGCGTTGGACTTCACGACGCGCGACAGGCCGCAGACCTTCTCCATGGTGATGGGATTGCGCTTGTGCGGCATGGCGGAGCTGCCCTTTTGGCCCTTACGGAAGGGCTCCTCGGCCTCGAGTGTATCGGTCTTCTGCAGGTTGCGGACCTCGGTCGCGATGCGCTCGCAGGTGGCCGCTGTGGTGGCAAGCACGCCGGCAAGGTAGGCGTGGTGATCGCGGCTGATGACCTGCGTGGACAGCGGATCGTGGACCAGGCCCAGGTGCTCGCAGACGTACTCCTCGACGAAAGGCTCGATGGAGCTGTAGGTGCCGACGGCACCGGAGATGGCACCGAAGGCAACGTTCTTGCGGGCGTCCTCAAGACGATCGAGATCGCGCTTGAGCTCCCATGCCCAAGAGCCAAACTTCATACCGAAGGTCATCGGCTCGGCATGGATGCCATGGGTGCGGCCGGCGCAGAGCGTGTTGCGCTCCTCGAAGGCGCGACGCTTGCAGATCACGCCGAGCTTCTTGACGTCCTCAATAATCAGGTCACACGCCTGAGTAAGCTGATAGCACAGAGCCGTATCACCCAGGTCGGAGCTGGTCATACCGTAGTGAACCCAGCGGCTAGGCTTGGGCTCGCCCTCGGGAACATCGGCGTCAATGTACTCCTTCATGTTGGTCAGGAAGGCGATGACATCGTGGCGCGTGACCTCCTCGATCTCGTCAACCTTAGCCTTCTCAAAGTTGGCGTGGTCGCGAATCCACTGGGCCTCTTCTTTGGAAATACCGATCTTGCCGAGCTCCGCCTGAGCCTCACAGGCCAGGACCTCAATCTCCTGCCAAATGGCGTACTTGTTCTCGAGGGAAAAGATGTGTCCCATCTCCGGGCGGGTATAGCGATCGATCATAGCGTCTCCTTTTTGGTTATTGGCACGTTGGTCGTAACCCAACCATTGTACCGTGCGCGGGTGCGAGTAACGATAACGGGCATTAACCTAACATTTTGAAACAGGAGCGGCCATGGGGACGTCCGCGTATTTGCTTTGCAAATACGCACCGGCTGCGGTCGGCATGCCCCGGTTCACGAAACCGCCGAAGGAGACCAGATCGAGCCGAGTGTCCCAGCATCCCCCTTGGCTGATGGAGCGGGCAACGGGACGTCCGCGTATTTGCTTTGCAAATACGCACCGGCTTCAGGCGCCTGCCGGCGCCTTCGCCTGCTCGCTACAAACGCTTCGCGTTTGCTTTACGCTCGCACCCTGGCGGGTTCGAATCCCGGCACTTGGTAGTAAAAAGCACGGCAACATAACGCTGCCGTGCTTGTGCTTTTTACTGGAGCGGGCAACGGGATTCGAACCCGCGAGTGTCAGCTTGGGAAGCTGATGCCTTACCACTTGGCGATGCCCGCTTGTGTGTTGGCTAGTATAACGCGGTTGTCTTGTTTGATACAAGGGTGTCGATGCTTGTTTTAGCTGTGGAGAATCGTTTGAAAACCGCGCCAATTGTGGAGATGAGGACCTTTGTCTTTCTTTTCTTACCATCTTCTACCTGCGCTTTTATCTGATTCTTGTATTTGAGCTCGATTTGTCAGAAATCGGGCAAGCTTTTGGTCAGCTTCTGGTACTTACCCGCATGACCCATGGCGGTAGCCTCATCCCAAGCGCCGCGGCCTCCCCGTGCGGCGCACGAGGGATAAGGAGCAGCCATGTCCAACGCACCCACGCACTCTGTCCACAGCGCAATCGCAACAGGCCCGCTGCTCCTGCTCCTCTTTTTTCTGATCGGCTGCCTGGTCCCAGGGGCCGCACTCGCCGTCGACGGGAGTGACGCCCTTAATTTCCGCACCATAAGCGACGGTTGCGGCCCCTTCGGTGTCGGTAAATACGAGGCACAGGACACGTCGATTTCGTACTGCATGAATCAAGACTGCCCCGGCCCCAGCAAGCCGGGAGGGCCATGGCGCACATATAACCAGGGCTGGACATGGCTCGATGACGAATTTGCCGCCATCGTCTGCCACGGATACCCCTCCAGTACATCCTTTGGCGGCCACAATCTGTCGCCCGATCTCGCCCGCGCCGCCACCCAGATTGCCGTGTGGATGCTCAACGGAACCACGCACCCCGACGGCACCTATTCGTATACAAATAGCAAGGGAGTTGCCAGGAGTGGTAGGTTTTACGAAAACGCCGAGGCCGTAGCGGCTGCACGTTGGCTCTACGACAGCGCTAAGTCCGGATCCATTAAGGCAGCCCCACATCGAGCCAGGCGTTATCACGGCCCGGTCTCGGGTGAGGGTCGACACCAGGACATGCTCTATGTTCTGCCCGCCGTCTCCGTATCTTTTCAAAAACAATCGTCCCAGGCTGACATCACCGCCGGCAACGACACCTACAGACTCGGTGGCGCAACCTTCGATATCTTTGAAAGTGTGGGCGATACACGTGTCGGCACTATCCAGATGGACGAAAACGGGCGTGCACAAGCAACGCTTTTGCCCAATACGGCATATTACCTGGTCGAAACCAAAGCCCCGGCAGGCTATATCCCTCGAAGCGACCGAATAGCCTTCACCACACAAAACAGTGGCGAACATGTCACTATTAACGAGCAGCCCGGCACCATCACCTTGCGTATTGCAAAAGTCGATGCCGCCACGAATGCCGGCACCCAGGTTGGGGCGTCGCTTGCGGGCGCTGAATTCACCTGCGTCTCGCAATCAACCCCCGGCTGGACTCGCACCCTTACGACCGACGAAAACGGACGGGCGATCCTCAATGACGTTCCTCTGGGTACCTTTACCATCTACGAATCGAAAGCGCCCGAGGGCTACCTGATTTCAAACGACTGTTGGAGCTACACCGTCGGTGCCGAGCAGCTCGGAGATACGGGCATCATTGAGCTCGAAAGCCGTATTCCCAACATCCCCATCGCCTTTGACCTTGAAATCTCGAAGTTTAAGGACCATGGCGATAACGATGAGTCCGGCCTTGAGCAGCCGGCGGGAGGCGTCGTCTTTGAAGTTGTCAGCAATAGCTCCCAACAAGTCGTCGGCACGTTGACCACAAACGTTTACGGCTTTGCCTCCACCAAAGACCAGCCCGAAGCATGGTTTGGCGCAGGCAAGCGACCCGCCGGCGCCCACGGTGCCATTCCCTACGACCGCGCGGGCTACACCGTTCGCGAGGTTGCAGAAACGGTCCCTGAAGGATTTAAGCAAGCAGGGGAATGGACCATCACAGCAGAGCAGTCCACAGACGGCGCCGAGCTTCAGTACATCATTGACAACCATGCCCTATCGACACACCTTCAAATCGTAAAGCGCGATGCTCAAACCGGCGGCACCGTACCACTTGCCGGTTTTACGTTCCAGCTGCTCGATAGCCACCACGAGCCCGTCTCGCAAACATGTTGGTATCCGGCCCACAATGTAATGAATACCTTCACAACCGATACAGCCGGAGCCGTCACGCTGCCCGAATCACTTAATCCCGGAACATACTACGTGCACGAGGCATCGGCCAAGGAACCGTATCTGCGCGGAGAAGACCTGGAAATAACGATTCTCGCCGACAGAAATCTGACGCCGGTCGCCGTCGCCTCGTTCTATGACAACGCCGCAACCGGAAGCATCGAAATCATTAAGACGGATGTTGTAGATGGGCGCGCCCTCGCTGGAGCCACGTTTGACATCCGCGCTGATGGCGACATCGTGCGAACCGACGACAGCATCGTCGCCCTGGATGGCGAAACCGTCGCCACCGTCACAACCGACGAACGGGGGCAAGCGCGAGTCGACCATCTTTCGCTGGGATGCGGTACCGCCACCTACGAGGTCGTCGAAACACAAGCGCCCGAAGGCTACCTGCTCAACCCGACCCCACATACTGTGAAGTTGTCGTACGCTGACCAGCAAACGCCCGTGATCGAAGTGCGCCTTGACGTTTCCAACGACTACACCAAGATCGATGTCTCCAAAGTCGACGCGTGCGGAGATCAGGAAGTGACAGGCGCCGAGCTTGTCCTCTGCGACTCCAATGGCAACGAAATCGATTCTTGGACTTCATCCGGCAAACCGCACCATATTGAGCACCTTTCGCCTGGCACCTACACCCTGCGCGAAACGATGTCTCCGCGTACCTACGACCTCGCCGAGGAGATAACGTTTGAAGTAAAGGCCACGGGAGAAGTTCAAACCATAGACATGAAGGATACCCCCATCGAGATCAGGGGAAGCGTCGATAAGCGCCAAGAGATTGCACAGCCAGTCGTAAGCAAACTCGTTGCCAACGGTGACGGAAAAAACCGAGCCAAAGCACGGGCCAACACGCAAGGCGCCTTCTCCTATACCATCGACGCCAAAAATGAGTCGAGCACCTGGGTCGACGAGTTGACCATCACCGACGACCTTGAGTGCGCCAAAGATGGCGCAGCGAAACTCGTTGCCGTTGAAACCCCTATTGCGGTCGGTGATCTAAACGGGCTGTGCAACGTGTGGTATCGAACGTCTCCGGCAGGAACAAGCGATACGGGCAGGCAGGTCAATGCAACGCTTGACGACGGGCACCACAATCCTTGGCTCGAAACGGAAGAGGTTGCAAAGCTGCTGGGCGACGATGTGCGTCTCGTCGATTACGACGGGTGGCACCTATGGAAAGCAGATATCCCGACGGACTTGTCCGTCACGCTCGATACGAAAGAGATTGATCTTACAGACGACGCCGTCATCACGGGCATCCGTTTTGAATACGGTGCGGTAGCCGCCGACTTTACAACCAGAAGCGAGGCGGACTCTTGGACCCGGGATGACCTTAAAGACGAACACGACGATCTTGACGATGCCAAGGCGGCCCTTAACTCGGATGCCCGAGGCGCAGTCGTGCATATGCAGGCAACGTCGTCCTATACGCCCCAAACCGCACTTGCCAACAGCGCGCGCGTCGATCTTTGCCGCAACGGCGGTGGCGATAAACTCGAGGCGCATGATGAGGACCGCGTCATCCAACGATGCGCCCTGCCTCAGAACCTGCCGGCAACGGGATCTGCTACCGTCGCCGCATGCATCACCGCACTCCTGACCTCGGGCACGGCAGCCATATGGTTCGCTCGCCTTAGGTCAGCCTCAAAGAAGCGCTAGCACGATGAAAAAGCAGGCGAGCCAGTCTCCCGGCTCGCCCGCCTTGGGCATAAACGATGAATCGGCTATTCAGCAGATGACGAACCGCCATCGATGGCTGCCTGATCGGACTCGGAAATACCGTCGGCACCCAAACTTTGCTCTTGCTCCACCTCTTCGTTCATTGTTGTCTCGGGCGTCGAGCCCTTAACGCCAACGACATACGCGGCCCCAAAACCCAATGCGACAGCGATCAGGATCAAAATCAGATAGATGGGCCAATGGCGCTTGATGTACGAAAACACGCTGACTCCTTAGCGGGTCTGTCTACGAACGACGAATGACCTCGGTCACGACCTCGGACACCGTAGCGATATTGGTCGGATTGACGTTGTACGGCAGGTCATCCTCGGTGCGAGCGCAGGCAAGGCGCGGGCCGTCCACACCGGCGATCGTAAGGGCGCGACGGCTCGCCTCGAGCGCTGCGGATGCATCGGTTTTTGCATAGGGCATCTCGAACGCACCGCAATCGACGTGGAACGACTTACACACCTTGTTGACAAGATTCATGATGCGTCGGTCGCCCTTAAACAGCTGCTGCTCGCCCTCGACCGTCACCACCGAAAGCCTACCGGCACCGATAGACTCGAGGTTGATGAAGAACACACCGCGGAGCTTGTCACGATGCGAGGCCAAAAACGCCCTCATGCCGGCGCCGTCGCAATCGGACGCGCCCGTTGCGACGAACCAGATATCGTGGCCGAGCAGCTCGTCGTCACCCATGGAGGCAACGGCCGAGAGCATATCCTCGGCAGAAGCACCATCGGAAGAGGTGGCGCCGCCCTTCCAACCGTCGTCATCCTCGAAGTTATCCCACGAGCCAATGCCACGGCCAGACTTCTTGGCATCGTAATCGTCCTCGACGCCCAGCCAGTCGCTCATACTGTCCTGCTCGTTCTTCTTTTTGCGACCGAACAAGCCACCCAGGCCACGCTTCTGCGGCTTGGCGCCCGTCGAAGCAGGAGCCGAGATGGTCTCGAGCGGCTGTGCGCCCGAGGAGATGGGCATGGGGGTCGCGACCGGTGCCGATGTGGGCTCGGGCCCCTGCGCCGTCGCAAAGGGATCATTTGTCTGTGCCGAAGGATCGGGAAGATCGAACAGCGACGTGCGGGACGCGACGTTGGCCTGTTGCATCGAAGGCAGCGACGGATCGGGGACCGAGGCCAGCGGCGACGAAGAGGGCGCAGGCGCGGAGGCCGGATCGGGGATATTCATATGCTGGCGCGCAGGCACCTGAGACGAAATCTGCGCCATGAGGGAGTCAACTGTCTCGTCCTGCGTGGGAGCGACATTGGCCACCGTGGCACCGGGGTCGCTCGGCGCGGGCATGGTAAAGATCTGCGTAGAATAAGGCCTGGACTCATCCGTCTTGGGAGCCTCGTCAATCGCAGGGGACTCCTGCTTCATAGCAGGAGCCTCGACCTGCTCGGGTGCGCTGGCCTCAACGGAATCGGCCTCGTCAACAACCGAATCATCGGCGACGTCCTGGGCATCATCGGAGATGGGAAGGGGCTCGGCAATTGCGGTGCCCTGCTTCTCAAACGTCATCGTGGCATCGAATGACATGGTGCCATCGACCGGCTGCTGCGCTTCAAAGGACGTCGTAGCCTCGGCAACGTCAGCGGATGTCGGCTGCGGAGCCTCGAAGGACGTCGTGGCGTCGGCAACATCGACAGGCTCCGGCTGCTCGGTCTCGCTCTGCTCGAACTCCTGTGCCGCACGCTCACGCTCGGCCTCGGCGGCCTGCTGCTGGGCGATGGCCTCCCGCTCGGCGGCCTCGCGGGCAGCGGCACGCTTTTCCTCAAAGTCGTCGACGAACTTCTTGCCCTTCGCAAAGGCGCCCTTAAAGAAGCTAGAAGCGCTGGCACCAATCGAGGAGAACGCAGAAGCGATATCGGCATGGGGCGTTGTCGAGGGAAGCTCGGCCGAGAAATCGGTGTCACTCTCATAGGACACGCGCTGCGGATACTCGTCATAGTCTTCGTCGGCGGTCTCGTCTTCAACCTGTGCCGGAGCGGCAGGCGCCAGAATATCCAGACCAGCTGCAGAATCGAGCACGGGTTTATCGTCAGGCTCCGCGGCAGCAACAGGGGCAGCGACCGGCTCGGCGGGAGCAACAGCCGTATTGGCCGCGGGCGCAGGCTCCTGTGCAACGGGAGCAGGCTCCGGCTCAAACGTCGGCTCCTCGCCCTCTTCGTAATCGAGCGTGCAGGACTCGGGAAGCATGCCGAGCGCGCGGATGGCATCCGAACCAAAGCGGATATTGCCGGCGGCATTGCGATAGAGCTTGGGCTCGGGTTCGGCGGCTTCGACCACCGCAGGCTCCTCCGCCGGCTCGGCGGCAGACTGTTCCTCGGTGGACACTTCGGCCTGGGCAGTCTGGTCTTGAGCCTCGGGGGCGATAACGCCGATCAGCGTCTCGTCGGCAGAGGCACCCTCAAAACCATCGATCTGTCCATCAAAAGCCTCGTCCTGCTCGGGTACATCGACAGGCGCCACCGGCTGGCCAAACTCATCCTCGTCGTAGGAAGGCTCCTCATATTCAATGGTGTTACCGTAGTCGTTTTGCTGCTGGGCCGCGGCATACTCGGCCGCCGCGCGCGCCATTTCCTCGGCGCGACGCTTCTGCTCGCCAAAATAGGTATCGAACGGAATGTCATCGGGGAACTCGTTTTCGCCCTGATAGGGGGCAACGTTGTCCATGACACCGAGCATAGCGGCAACAGAGGACTTGTTGCACACCGCGCCAGACGTGTAGGGAAGCACAAAACGGTTGGAGATGATATTGGCGGCGTTGGCCAGTGCCACAAGGGAGGCCAAAATCGCGACAACCCACAGCAGTACCTTGAGCACGCCGGGGAGCGGCAGGATACGCAGGATGGCGACAGCCGCGGGCGCGATCGTGGCGACAGGCAGGAGCTTGGCGATGAGCGCACGATACGGAGCGTAGGGCTCGCGAGCAAGGAGCTCGGCACGGGGGGAATCATAGTGGGCCACCACGACGACCGGGCGGTTGCGAGGAGACGCAAGCGGGCCCGAGGCCTTGTGATAGGCGATGACATTTTGGCTCACACCGGTCTTTCCCAGGCGCGAAACCACGGGATGCCCTGTGCGCTCGAGTACGTAGAGCACGGCACCGACAATGGCCAGCAAGGTGCCGACCAAGCCGATACCGCCGCCGATGCCCATCAGCAGGGCGCCGGCAAACGCCAGGATACCGGTAACGGCAAACGCCAACCTGCTGGGCGCGGGAGCATTAAATTCCTGCACCTCGGGGTCAAAGCCGTGGTTGCGGAAAATCTGAGCGATATCCTCGGCAGCCAGGCGCTCTTCTTCACTGCACGCCGGCGTAATGCCGGTGTTCTGCAGCAGGTGGTTAATATAGTTCTGGGTGTTCGCCATGTGCGCTCCACATCCATAATCCGACAAATAGGCCCAATGCATGCACATTAGAACCGTATATAGTCGAAAGTATACCCCGAGCGAGCGCAAACGACCGAATTCGGGCCATCTTAACGCCGCGAGCGGACAAGGATATAGCCTAATCTCCATATCGGACTAAAATCATGGCATCAAACGACCTTCTCATGCGAGGATTCTATGACGGCAAGCGACGCGACCGCGACAATTAAAAAGGGGGCAGCCGAGCCCGGTTTCGATAAAACGGCCCAGCGCATCCTCAACCTTTTCTTTGTACTCAACAGTTCTCCCGAACCGCTGACGACCGAGCAAATCGTCCTGGATTCCGATTTGGGATACGGCTCGGGCAATATCGACTCAGACAAGCGCAAGTTCCGCCGCGATCGCGACAAGCTGCTCGAACGCGGCATCGTTATCAGGGAGGTTCGTGCTGCCGGAGCGCAGGAAACCGAGGAGAGCGCGTGGACGATCGACCGCGAGCACACGTTTGCCGCGGGCGGTCTCATCACCGCAGACGATGCCGACATCCTGCTCAATGCCATCGACCAGACACTCGCGGCAGGCTCATCCACCTTTGCCGCGCCGCTTGCCGACATTCGCTCCAAGATTGCCTACCTCACCGGCGTGTCGACGACAGGAGAGGCACCGATCCGCCGCTCTCCCGCCGTCGATGCGGTATGGAGTGCCTTTGCCGAGCGTTGCGCGCTGCGCTTTTTGTACCAAAACGGACGCGGCGAGCAACGCGAGCGGACCGTTTGCGTCTACGGCATGTTCGAGCGCGAGGGTGCGGCATACTTCTGCGGCCTCGACAATGCCACCGACAATATCAGGACATTCCGCTGCGACCGCATCATTCGCGCCTGGAGACCTTCGAAAGCCTACGCCATCCCTGCGGATTTCAACCTCAACGATTACTTATTCTTTGAGTTCGATTTTGCCGACCGCCCACCCGTTGAGGCTACGTTCTCGTTCGCGCGTGAAGCGCAGGCCGATATGATCAGCGGTCTCACACGCGGACGAGGCGAACTCACGCGCACCGAAGCAGAGTGGACCTGGACCGTTGACGTGCGCGACTTTGAAGCCGCAGCCTCGTTTTGCATGGCCCATGCCATGGATGGCATGAGGCCCGTCGCCCCCGATGCTCTCAAGCAGGCGTGGAATCGCCTCATCGAAAGGACGGTGCACGAGCATGCCCGTGCGTAAACTCACCAGAGAGCAAAGACTCTCGCGCGCCATCGACATCATGGAGGCCCTCTACGCCGCCGGCGAGAATGGCATGACACGAGACGAGCTTTGCAGCCGCTTTGATATCACGGGGGCATCACTCGACGAGATTCTCGAGATCGTCTCGACGCTTGCGGACCGAGAATCTGGCGCACGTATTATCTGTGAACGCCGCGGCGAGTGCGTGGTCCTCACCGGTGATGCGGGGCGCGTGCTGCCGCTACGCCTGAGTGCCGCCGAGGGCGCTGTGCTCAACCATGAACTTGAATCATTGGGGATCGAACCCCAGGCGGCGGCTCGAATACGGCGAGCTCTTCTTCCCAAAGAGCTCGGTTACAACCAGCGCGTCTTTGACACCGTCGCCCACGGATCGCACTGGCAGCAGCTGAGCTGCGCCATTCGGGACGGCGTTCGCTGCCGCATCTCGTATCGCTCGATGGATGACACACAAGCGCGCGAGCGTTTGGTCGACCCCTTGCGCATCACAACAAACGGCGACCAAACGTATCTGATTGCCCGGGATGTCGCGGTCGATGAACAGCGTACCTATCGTATGGATAAAATCGAGGGCTTGGTCTTGACCGACGACTCCGTCGTGCGCCACGCACCGGAGCCCGCGACCCTCCACGACTCCCTCGCCCAGGCGGAGCGGAGCGCGAAGCTTCTCATGCCGCGCGCCTTGGCGGGGCGCCTAGACTGGCCCGGCATTATGTCGATTGAACCCAATGGGGCGGACAGCTCAACAGTGAATGTGCGCTACGGCTCCGAGCGCTGGCTGTTAAGCCAGGTAATCGCAGCGGGCGGGGCCATCCGCATCCTGGATGACCCCGCCCTGTCAGAGCGTCTGTGCGATATGGCAAAATCCCTCGTCTGTCCGCTTTAGCGGCGCCGCTCGTGGCGTGCGCGCCACAGCTGTAGATAGTGCCCGATTTGTGCCGACTCGATGCGCTGATAGGAGCTCGTGGGCAGCGACGTTAAGAATTTCTTGCCGTAGCCCTTCGTCACCAGGCGCGGGTCGGCCAAGATGAGTACGCCACAATCGGTCGATGAGCGAATGAGGCGACCGGCTGCCTGCTTGACCTCGAGCACGGCCTCGGGCAGCGAATAGCGCGCCCAAGCGCGGTCTTCGCGCAGATTGCGCTCGCATGAGAGCGGGTCTGTGGGGCTCGAGAACGGCAGCTTGGGGATGATGACGCAGCGCAGCGTCTCGCCGCTGGCGTCAAACCCTTCCCAAAAGGCCTTAAGCGCAAAGAGCGATGAGGTTGGCTCGTTGATAAACCGATCGCGCAGGCGACGCGGGGACGAGTTGCGTTGTTGGCAATTGAGCTCCAGGCCCGCTCGTGCCAATTTGGGCTCGACACGGGCATACAGGTCCTCCATATCGCGCCTGTTAGTGAAGAGAGTGAGCACCGATCCACCCATGGCGAGATGGGCATCGACCAGCACGCACTCGAGCGCTGACAGATAGCGCTCGCGATCGCGCGGATCGGGAATGTCCCCCGCCACAACCACGGCCATATTCGAGTCAAAGTCATAGCTCGAATCCAGGTGCAGCGATGAGGATGTCGATGCACCGATGCGATCGAGGCCGACAGCATGGTTGAAATGCTCAAAACTCTTGGACACCGTCATGGTCGCCGAAGCGAAGATGGCCGTGTGCACCTCGGGCAGCCACTCGTTCGCTAGGGCCTCGCCGATATCGATGCGCTCGGCGGTCATAGACTCCCCGCCCGCTCGCAGCCGGCGGTTCACCTGCAGCGAGTACACGTAGTGTTCGTCGGTACCGTCAATGATGAGCTTGAGGTTCTCGACCAGCTCGTGTAGGCGGCGCGAGATATCACCCAGGTCGACAACAACCTCGGGCTTGTCGGCGGCAACTGCTTGTACCAGCGCGTCGACGCTCTTGTCAGCTTGTCCCAACGCGTCGATGGCAGTGTAGGCCGACTGTAAGAAATCATGCCAGTCGTCAGATTCGCGCAGCTCGGGGCCA
>ERZ1673753.2836-NODE-2836-length-11947-cov-5.904053_pt1 | contig 11947 bp, 11 predicted proteins | sample MGYA00580201_ERZ1673753 | MGnify/ENA primary metagenome ERZ1673753 (study PRJEB41218, sample SAMN15661747) | gut metagenome | host: Homo sapiens | place: Canada: London | collected 2015-08-20/2019-03-30 | study: EMG produced TPA metagenomics assembly of... | reverse complement strand
ATTTACGCATTTGAACATTTACACATTTGATTTTTATTTATAATTTTGCCGGAATTCAGGGGAGAGGGAAGGAGAGAATGGGTTGTAATATGAAGGTATATGTCCAAGGATAAATTATTATCTCCGAGTTTTTGTTATATTCTGGCAGCTAATTTCCTGCTTTTTTTTGCATTTTACTTACTCTTACCGGTATTACCTTTTTATCTGAAAGAAGAGTTTATGGCAGGGAAGTCTATGATTGGGTTTATCCTATCCTGTTATACGGTCGCTTGTTTGTGTATCCGTCCGTTTTCGGGCTATTTATTGGATACTTTTAGCCGGAAGCCCCTTTATCTGCTGGCTTACTTTGTATTTACTGTTATTTTTGGGGGATATATGCTGGCCGGAGCATTGGCTTTATTTTTAGCTTTACGGATTGTACATGGGTTTGCTTTCGGTATGGTTTCTGTTGCGGGGAATACTATTGTGATCGATATTTTACCTTCTTCACGCAGGGGGGAGGGGTTGGGATATTACGGTCTTGCCAATAATATTGCTATGAGTTTTGGACCGATGACGGGTTTATTTATGCATGGAACTTGTTCGTATGCGCTTATATTTAGTTGTTCGCTGATTTCCGGTAGCCTGGGATTCATTATGGCCAGCTTAGTCAGGACTCCTTACAAGCAACCCGTCAAGCGGGAACCGCTTTCACTCGACCGTTTTTTCTTAATAAAAGGCTTGCCGGCCGGGATTTCTCTCTTATTATTTTCAATTCCTTATGGAATGACAACCAGTTATGTCGCCATGTACGCAGAAGAAATTGGGATTCAATTCAGTTCAGGCCTTTATTTTACTTTTATGGCTGTCGGTCTGGCCGTATCTCGCATTTTTTCCGGTCGCCAAGTAGATAAGGGACGGATCACGCTTGTCATTTCGCTGGGGATGTATCTGGCTTGTGCCAGTTTTTTTGCTTTATCGGCTTGTGAAAAGTTGATGCATTGGAATCCGGCTTTTACCTCTTATTTGTTTTTGGGAATTGCTCTTTTTCAAGGAGTTGCTTTTGGAACCATGTTTCCGGCGTTTAACACCTTATTTGTAAATTTGGCTCCCAATAATCAGCGCGGGACAGCTACTTCTACTTATCTGACCAGCTGGGATGTAGGAATCGGAATCGGTTTGATGAGCGGCGGTGCGATTGCACAGGCTTTCAGAGGATTCAATCATGCCTATTTTTTCGGAGCTTGCCTGACGGTCATTTCTGCTTTATATTTTGTATGGAAGGTCGGTCCGCATTTTAACCGGAATAAATTGAGGTAAACGACTTCGGACAGAAACATAAAAATTGCTAAATCCTGATCTTTTCTTTTCTGTTCCCGTTTATATCTGAAATAACAGGTTAAAAAAACGATTATGAATAAAAATACGAAACCCTCAGATAAATTGACAGCAGAAGAAAGGAAAGAATTAAAGGATTCTGACTTCGGTATTCCCGAGACCCGGGAATTTCCGATGCCTGATGCTGCTCATGTCCGGGCTGCAGAGGCTTATTTCAGATATGCTCCGGAAGATAAAAAATCCGAATTGGCTCACCGGATTTTGCTGAAAGCTCGTAAATATGGGGTTCAGGTCCAGAGTCCGGTCATCTGTGAATGGGCTGGAAAATGGCAAAAACATTGATATTTTGACAATAAGAATAAATGGCTCCGGTAAAGGCAGATCGACTATTTAAGAATTGACAGGACGAAAAGCACCGGAAAATCTTTTTTAACCTGCAGGCTTGTCCATCCATGTCTGTTCAGCCGGGTGGTGTGCCAATCTGTACTTTCCTTTATTCCGGATTGTTACTTATTCTTTTTCTCATTCCTATATTCCTGATTGTGTGAGCTTTTGCATTTGTATACAAAAAATGATTTAATTTTCCGGAATCTGATTCCGGAAAATTAAAAAACATTACTATTTTTGATAAAATACAAATGTGTAAATATGCGGTTTCCTAAAAGAAAAATTCGGAAATTATAACATCCGGATGAAAAAGCGTATAAGGGGAAAATATTGTTGATCTGAAGAATTTTGCGTGTTATTGAATAGAGATATACTTTCATCGAACAACGAAGGTAAGGGACTTTAATCAGTAATTTTAAAGAATATAAATAAAGACAGTTAAATTATGAAACAAACGCTAACTTTTAATCTATCCACTATCGCTTCGACAGAAAGTAAAATAAAAATTGAGGCTTTCGATGAGAGTGTTGATGCTTTTGAGAAGAAAGAGTATTTGCATTCTTTTTATGCATTATTGGAGTATTTGAATCCGGATTTCAGAACAAAGTACGGAAATATACAGGGAACTGAATTTAATATTCCTCATGGTTCTATTGTGGTGAATTTGAAATTGACAGAGGATCGGTTGACAATAACAGCTCCATTTGTTGCTTTACCGGAAAAAGGCCGGATTCCGATACTTCGGCAGGTGGCGGGATTGAATTTCAATGATATGGATTTGGCAATGATTCGTTTGAAGGATGCCTGCTTGTATTTTGAATACAGTTGTCCTGTCGTGTTAATGAATCCTTATAAGATCTATTATGTATTGGAGGAAATTTGTCGTACGGGGGATAAATACGATGATGAATTTGAAACGAAATTCGGAGCCAAACGGATATATGAACCGAAGATAGAATCCTACGATACGCAGACGATAGATGAGATATACAAGGTTATACAACTGAGTTGCCGCGAATGCCTGGATGCTGTTAAATATTTTGAGCCCGGTCGAAAATTCGGTTATATCTGGAATATTCTGGATACCACTTTGCTGAAAATAATGTATTATGCTCATCCGCAGGGGCAGTTATTGAACGAATTGAACAAGGCGGTCGCAGACATGGACCGGGAGGATATTCCTTTACCGGACGTAACAGCCCGCGGAAAAGAAGCCGTTTTGCGCTTGCAATCCCTGACAAGAGAACAACTGTCAGGGGACCTGTATTATGTAGAGACTTTTGTTTCGGGTAAGCGTCGTTCAAACTTAAAAAACATACAGGAAAATTTCGAAAATACTTATGATAAAGCTTCTGCGGCTTTAGAGGACGGTGATTTTATGGGATGTTGTTTGATGATCACTTATAAATTTTACGAAATGTACTACTATAACAATGTACAGGACGATATAAATAATGTAGTGGTGAGGGCAATGCAGAAAGCTTCAGCTAAGCCTTTTGATGAGGCTGCCCCTATTTTACAAGAAGCTATGGAGGATATTATGGAAGGAAATCTGGAACCGGATGAGGAAGAATTAGGAGGGAGTCTGGATATGAGTGAGTACCTGAAAAATGTACAGGCTATGCAACAACAGATGATGCAGGCTATGCAGGGGGCGAATATGGGTAATTATATGCAGCAAGTGCAGTTATTACAGCAGCAATTGGCTAGCGGACAACTGAGTATGGAAGAATATACGCAAAAAGTGCAGCAACTGGCCGCTAATACTTTTGGAAAATAAGCAGGAATAATAAAAAATAATATACTATGGAACAGAATATATTTAATACAGTATATAAAATAAATCATGCCGGAGGGGCCGGCAGTTGTTTTTACATAAAGCCATACGACCTTTTTGTGACCAATTATCATGTTGTGGAAGGATTCCGTCAAGTTGCTCTTCAGGATAATGACAAAAACCGTTTTCTTGCTAAAGTCGTTTTAATAAATCCGGCTCTCGATTTGGCTCTGTTGAAAGCGGAAGGAGATTTTTCAGCCTTACCGGAAATCCGGTTGGCAGCTACAGAAGACGTGACTATCGGACAGCGGATTAAAGTGGCAGGTTATCCTTTCGGAATGCCTTTTGCCGTGACGGAGGGAACAGTATCCTCTCCCCGTCAGCTGGTTCAGGATAATTATTATATTCAGACCGATGCGGCAGTAAATCCGGGTAATAGCGGGGGACCTATGTTTAATGAAAATAATGAAGTCATTGCAATAACCGTCAGTAAAATGAGGGATGCTGACAATGTCGGTTTTGGTATACCCGTGGCTTCATTGCGGCAAATTCTGGAACAGACGGAAGGATTGGATACCACTATTTTTAATGTGCAATGCAGTAGTTGTGAAGAATTTATCACGGATGAAGAGGAGTATTGTCCTTCTTGTGGGGAAAAGTTGCCGGAAAATATTTTTAAAGAAAGGGGGCTTACCGATTTAGCTGTTTTTTGTGAGAAAGCTATTGAAGCAATGGGTATTAATCCTGTATTGGCGCGGGTCGGATATGAAAGTTGGGTATTTCATAAAGGAAGTTCTGAAATCAGGATGTTTGTTTATCAGCGTTCTTATTTATTCTGTACTTCTCCTATCAATGTATTGCCTAAGAAAAACCTGGAGCCTGTGTTGACTTATTTGCTGGGTGCGGAAGATATAAATCCTTATCAGTTAGGATTAGACGGTAACCAGATTTATCTTTCTTACCGGGTACATATTTCCGATGTTTTCTCTGATTATGCCGGAGAAATTCAGCGACAAATCACTCACATGGCTTTTAAAGCAGATGAGCTGGATAATTATTTGTCGGATACTTTTGGATGCGAATTTTCGGAATATGCTAAAAAAGATGCGGTATAAAGATTAAAACGAAAAAAAGAATTGAAAATGTTCGGATGTTCGGGTAAAAACATTCGGACATTTTTTATTTTAGATTTGGGAGGCCTTGATTATGGTCCATACAGAAATGGAAACAATTCATTCCAAAGCAGACAGCGTAGTTCTCATTATTTAACGCTATTTTTCTTTAGCAGTCAGAATGTTAAAAGAAGCATATCTTTTGGATGTCCGGATTTTTTATCGTAAATTATAGCGTTGCAACATGTGTGAAATAGGAATAACTGTTATTTCAAAATTCAAATCCTTAAAATGTATGTACCATGAAAACAAAAATTTTTAGTACGGGTGTTCTGACTTGTTTGGCAATCTGTCTGGCTTTTCCCATAAAAGCCGGTTTTTCCGGAGTTGCCATAAGTGGTATGGTGTATAGTAGTACACTGGGTCAGCCTTTGGAAAGAGTGTCTATAGAAGAAGCGGGGTATAAAAATGAACATTTTACCACTACGGATGAGAGGGGCTTTTTTAGTTTAAAAGTCTCCGGTTTACCTGCAACCTTGGATCTCCAGAAAAGGGATGAAGACGGTATGGGTGAAAAAAGGACTTGTAGAGTTGAGCACACAGAATCCATGATCGATTGGGATGCTCTTCCGACTCAGGAAAAGAGATAAGTATTTTGATCAGCAATGAAGTGCAGACCGGTTGCCATGGGACCGGTCTTTTTTTTAATTATTTTCCGACTGACAGTCTGGATTTAAAAACAGAGGATCGTTTAGGAGACCGTTTTTTTACCTTGGATCTTTTTGTATTCCTGTATACAATTTTCCGGAAGAGGAGAAGGTGGAAAAAAATCGGAGAGAGAGCAATTCAGAATTTTAGCAATTTCATTCAGGTGATTAAGACTATACTTCGTTCTGGTTTTAGGGTTTTCCACCAATCCTACAAAACTTTCTTCCAGGCCTATGCTTATAGATAAGGCCCGGGTTGTTATACAACACTCTTTTCTTCTTTTGCTCACGGCATCGATTACATAAGTTTCTATACTGGTTAACTTTTCATTCATAATCTCCAAAATTTTAGCATAAGTTTAAAATTTTTTTTGAAATAATTTTGTATAGTCATGAATATACTATATATTTGCATTGTTGGATTATGTAATCCAATTTTGATTTGTGGAATCCGGAAGACCTTTTCCGGCTATTCTTTCCTATCCGACTACACAATAAAGCAATATACACTTTTAATTGGGATTTTGTAATAAAAATGTACTTTATTTTAGTGCAAAATTGTAAAATTACATAAAAACAAGGGCGAAAGCCCCGGTTGGCCGCCTGGCAATCGTCCCTTGTCGTTAATTAACCTAATGTTTAACTAACAACTACAAAATTATGAGGAAACTTTTTAGAAAAAAAGTTTTGAGGTATAGAAAACCTCTGAAAGGTAAAATGAGGTATATTTTATACTTTAGTGTATTTTTTCTTGTGACAGGAATACCTTCTGTTTCCCGGGGGCAAGCTGCAGGGGAAACTTCCCGTCAGCAACAGACTGCTTTTCTGCTTCAGGGCAGGGTAACGGATGTAAAAGGACGTCCTTTGCCGGGAGTGACTCTTCGTTTCGAAGGAACTTCCCGCGGGGGAGCGTCTAACAATGAGGGGAATTTTACGCTTCGTGTTGCTGAAAAAGAGGGAATTTTGATTGTTTCCAGTGTCGGATACAAAACACAAAAGATTGCTTTTCAGGCGGATAAGTTTTTGAAAATCCGTTTGGAAGAAAGCGTATCAGAGTTGGAAGAAGTTCAGGTCATTGCTTATGGTACTCAGCATAAAAAAGAGGTTATTGCTTCCATTTCGACTGTAAAAGCAGAAGATATAAAAGGCATTCCTTCTCCTTCAGTTGCCAACCTGTTACAGGGGCGGGTGGCCGGTATGAATGTTATCAATTCTTCAGGTTCTCCCGGGGGAGGCGGAATTAATGTAACGATCCGGGGCTTTAACAGTTTGTCCATAGAAGCCGGAAGACGGTATAGTGATCCGCTTTGGGTGATTGACGGAATTCCGGTCCAATCCTTTACTTCTCCCATTACCGGGACAAACAGTCTGGCCGAAATAGACCCGAATGATATAGAGAGTGTAGAAGTATTGAAAGATGCGGCTGCGGGAGCAATTTACGGTTCCAGGGCTGCCAATGGTGTTATTCTGGTCACTACCAAAAAGGGAAATAAAAATCAGAGGGCCCGTTTTACGGCCAATGTTTCGCGGACCCTGATTTTTAATCCTAAACTTCCGGAATTAACCGGGGGGAATGCCGAGAGACGTTTTCGTATGGAGGCTTTGAAAAATTATCGGGCAGCCTATTATGATGAAGCGACCAATATATATAAATATCCGGATTCTTATATAGAAGCGTATAAGAATCGGGTACCTTATGATTTTTTTTGGAATGAAGGGAAGGGAGCTGCTCTTCCGTCTTATCAGGATAGTTTAAATCCGTTTTATAACAACAGTACGAATTTGTTTGATTATTATTTCCGGACAGCACAGGTGACTGATGCAAGTTTGCAAATCAGCGGAGGGGCGGAGAAAGTAGCTTATAATGTAGGGTTAGGGTATTATTCAGAAAAGGGGGTCTTGCGGAAAACCGGTTTTAACCGGATAAAACTGATGACCAATTTATATTTTCAGCCCTTGAAAAATATTGAAGCCAATCTCAGATTTTATTTATCGAGGACGGGCAGAAAGAATACTTCCCGTACACTCGATAATGAAGGGGGATACAGTGCGGTAGAATTGGAACAGATCCCTTCGGAAATTTTGGAAACTTCTACTGTTTTACCGGGACCGGGGAAGCCGGCTTTTGAAGAAGTCATCAGACGTTACGAAAAAACGTTGGAAAAAAACGAAACTTATCGTTTGCGTTCCAGCTTTGATCTTGCCTGCGAAATACTTCCCGGCTTAAAATTAAAGTCGTCTCTGGCTGTCGATTATTCCCAGCATCAATCCAACTATTTCAAACCTTCGGACCTGGACGAATATAATGAAACCTATTCTGCCGCCCAGTTGGCACGTTCGATGATGTTGCTCAATGAGAATATCCTGAGTTATAAGCAAGTTTTTAAAGAAAATCATTCGCTGGAAATTTTAGCAGGACTGGCTTTTCAGTCAGACGAAAATAATCTGATAAAGGGATGGGGAAAAAGGGCTCCCAGCAATCTGATCCATTACATTACCTGGCCGGGAAGTGTCTACGATACGGATAATAACCGGAATTTAAAAGATTTTATGAGCGGGAAAGAGAAAAGTACAATGGTCGGAGTCTTTGGGCGGATCAGTTATAATTACAAACAAAAATACCTGGCTTCGGTTACTGTGCGGCGGGATGCATCCAGTAAATTCGGTGAAAATAGCCGTTGGGGAACATTTCCTTCTTATGCTTTAGGATATGCTTTTTCCGAGGAGAAATTTATGCAGGGAATTAAGCATGTGCTGAATTATGGAAAAATCCGGGTAAGCTTTGGAAAAAGCGGACGTCAGTTTGAACAGCCGTACATTGCAGAAGGGATATTGGGACCGGATGAAGAGTTTATGGGGCGTCCAACGGTAGCTCCCGATTGGCAAAACGGATTGATCAACCGGAAATTGACCTGGGAAGAAACAAAACAGTGGGATGCCGGTTTAGACCTGGATTTTTTCAATTACAGATTCGGCATCGTAGTGGATTATTATCATCGTCTGACAGATAAACTGCTTTATTTAATGCCTCTTCCGGGGGATTATTCCGGTTTTTATAAGCAATGGGGAAATTATTTTGCGATTGCTAATTCCGGTTTGGAAATACAGCTCAAAGGAACTTTGATCCGGAAAGAGGATGTAGACTGGACGCTTACTTTCAATTTTGCCCGTAACTGGAATAGATTGAAAAAAAGCACATTAGGGAAAGATTTTCAAACAGCCCGGATCTATTATGACGGATTTCCCAACAATATTAATGTGATTGGGAAGCCCTTAAACGGAATTTTAGCTTATCGTACGGGAGGGATATATCAGGATAACAAGGAAGTTCCTGTTTATTACATAAACGGGAAAAGAAGGCCTTTAGGGACCGGAAATTCTTTTTATAGAGCCGGCGACCGTATTATGATAGATTACGATGGAAATGGGCGGATTGGTACGAATTTGCCTTTGGAAGAAGACCGGGTATATTGTGGTTCTCCTTTACCGGTCGCGCAGGGAGGAATTGTGAATACGCTGAATTGGAAAGGTTTCGATTTGAATATTCTTTTCAATTATGTTATTGGCCGGCATATCCTCAATGCCGGGAAGGGCGCTTCCCTGGGAACATATATGAGTGCCAGGGTGGAGGATATTACCCAACCGTTTTTAATCGATCTTTCAAAAGTTTCCTTTTGGCAGAATCCCGGGGATAAAGCCGATTATCCGGCTAACCGTTTGGAGACCGGACTTTTAAATTTCAGTACCTATCTGAGTAGCAATATCGAAAGAGTAAATTATCTCAAATTGAAGACTTTGACGTTAGGGTATACTTTGCCTGCTAAATGGAGGGAAAAATTGGGTTTCGGGGCCCGGATATTTGTCTCGGCGGAAAACCTGTTTACCATTACCAATTATTCCGGTCCGGACCCTGAAAGTGTAGATATCCTGACAGGAGTAGACCATTTGGGAAACTATCCTCTGGCAACTCGAGTGACTTTTGGTTTAACCCTTAATTTGTAATAAGGATGAAAAAGAGAATTATATTCAAAACTATCTTTTGTTTTTTAGGAATAGCTTTATCTGCTTGTGAAGAATTTCTAACGGAAGAGCCGGAAGGACAGGTGTCTTACAGTAATTATTGGAAAACGGAACAGGATGTGGAAAATGCTGTATACGGCATGCACTCGTATTTGCGTTACGCAATGACCGGCTCAGAGGTGTTGTACCGTGACCGGGGATTACCTTTTGATGAATTCAGTAGTGTATGGATTGATATTGAAAATAATGAGTTGGAAAAGAGATGGAGCAGAGACGATGCTTCTCTCTCGTGGTATAATTGTTATAAGGTTATTGCCTGTGCCAATATGATTATCGAAAATATCCGCCGGGCGGATTTACAGGAAGAAAGGTATAATTTTTATCTCGGGCAGGCATATACCGTCAGAGCCTGGGTATATTTTAATATTTGTCAGACCTGGGGAGATGCTCCGCTGATACTGGAAAGTGAGGACGTAGGAGAAAAAGCGAGAATTCCTTGGCCGGAAATTTTAAATGTTGTCATAGGCGATTTGAAAGAAGCTGTCCGCTTGCTTCCAACGGCGGATAAACTTGTCGACAGTGAAGGAAAAGCAATACAAAGTAAGCAAACGCCAAGTAAGGGAATGGCTTGGGCTATTCTGGCCCATGTTTATGCCTGGAAGGCTTCTTTGAATAAGGAACCGGAATTGTATGCCCAGGCTTTAAATGCAGCTAATGAAGTGATAAATAGCGGGGTTTATTCTCTGGTATCCGACCCGGAGGAAGTATGCACGACTGTCTTGTTGGGCAATAGCCGGGAAGGAATTTTTGAAATTGAATGCCGCAATACCGAATCCGACTTATTGTTGAGTGGACGTATTAATCAAATCTGCCAGACTTGGCCTTTGGAACGTTTAGCTACTCCTGCTAAAAAGAGAAATCTGAGGATAAACAATTCTACAGTAATGGCATTATATTCTGATCCCCGGGATAAAAGACGGGATTCCTACTTTTATAAACTGGATTCCATGGCCAATGTCAGTACATCGATCACCCAGGGAGCCGCTTATATTTACAAATGGAGGCATATCATTTTTTATGAAAGCGGATTTTTAACGGGTTATTCTAAAGGATATGAAGACAATATCATTCTGATTCGTCTGGGAGGACTTATGCTTTTAAGGGCGGAGATCAAAGCTCGTCTGGGAGATATACAGGGAGCTGTTGCCGATGTAAATCTTGTGCGGAGACGAGCGGGGGCCAGAGATTATTCTCCTGCAGAAGGGGACTTACTAAAATTTATTTATCAGGAAAGAGTACGGGAATTGTTTTTAGAAGGAATTTCAATACGTTATTTCGATATTGTGAGGAATGGTTTTTATAGGGAAGAATTGAGGGGAAAATTCCGGACACTGACAGACGAAGATGTCGCTAACGGAGCGCTTTTCCTTCCGGTGAGAAACAGTGCTTTTCTGAATAATACACTTATGAGGCAAACCACTTATTGGTTACAAAATGGTTTTGACAATTAACTTAAAAAAGCAATTATGAAAAAATATTTATTTTGGCTAGGGATTATTCTGGCTGTATATGCCTGTGAAAATGACAATTACCATGATACAGGTCTGGCAGATGGAAAACACGATTGCAGTATGTGGGACTATTTTGCGAAAGATCATGAAAATTGGGATTCTGTTGTCATAATGATTGAACGGGCCGGCTTGATTACTATTTTCGATGGTACTCATCCGCAATATAAAGAGATTACTTTTTTCGGGATAACAAATCTGTCTGTCATTGAATTTTTAGTGAATAAGTTAGATGAAAACCAGGAAATGGTGTACAAAGGTGTTCGGGACATACCCGAAGAAATGTGCAGGCGGATTTTGTTATCCCATATTGTCCCGAAGAAAATCAGGATGGAAGAAGTCGATTATGAAGTAAAGGGTACTTTAACGGGAGGTACTATTGTAAAAACCCTTTCCGGTTGTGATTTACGGGTATACCGGGCCAGAACCTCCTTTATGGGGGTACCGGATATCGGTGCGGAAGAATTGAAGATTCATGCCTTGGAGAGCGGGCAGCAGGCAAGTGTGGGTTCATCCAATATTGAAGTAACCAATGGAGTGGTACATGCTTTGGCTTATACTTATCAAATGACAGAACTTTAAAAGGAAGAACGATGAAAATTTTATTTAAATTAATGGGGATGCTGACCGGAATTATGGCGCTAATGGGTTGTGATCATACCCCTATCGGTTATTTGGATGTACGGAATGCAGTCTATCATCCGGATACAGTGTATTTTAAAGCGGTGCTGAATCCGGAGGACCCCGAAGATGCCCGGCGTATTCAATTTGAAATTCCCTGGCAAACTACTACCATTGAAGGGGTGGAAGGGACTTTACCTATTATTTACCAGATCCGGAGTATTGCCTGTAAACAGGGGCAGGAAGAAGCGGAACGGCAATTCCGGATGATTCGGAAAGGGGTAATAGAACTTCCCTGGAATCATACCGTTCCTCCAGGGGACTATATATTCAATTTACAACTTAGTAATGAAGGTCATTCTTGTGCGAAAGACTCTCTCATCACCATAGTAATATATTGATTACAGAAGATGAACGATACTAAAACGAAAGATAGGG
>ERZ1673753.2833-NODE-2833-length-11958-cov-6.273208_pt1 | contig 11958 bp, 8 predicted proteins | sample MGYA00580201_ERZ1673753 | MGnify/ENA primary metagenome ERZ1673753 (study PRJEB41218, sample SAMN15661747) | gut metagenome | host: Homo sapiens | place: Canada: London | collected 2015-08-20/2019-03-30 | study: EMG produced TPA metagenomics assembly of... | reverse complement strand
ACGATTATTTGCGCCGAACCGCGCAAAGTCGAGGAGTTTATCGTCAAGCATCTCAACCGCACAGCAACAATCAGCCGTGGTTACGGCGCCTTCTCGGGCAGGTGCGTCACGGTGATTATGAGCGTGCTGAGCCGTCGCGAGGCAGTACAACTGCGCCGCTATACCCGCGATATCGATCCGGGTGCCTTTATCACCATCGTCGATAGCTCCGAAATCGTCGGCAAGGGCTTCCGCGGTACGAACTAGTCCGGGTGCGCGCTTCGAATCATTGAATAAAGCCACCTACGTTGCAAATCGGTCGTCTTGGAGTATTTGTCCCCACATTGGGCGATAATGATGCCAAAGACATCGTTTGCGATCCAGGTGATTCGCTCTAGATACGAAGGGATGATTTCGATGTTCTGTTCGCAGTGTGGCGCCCCCATGGGCGATAACGACAAGTTCTGCGGCGCGTGCGGTGCCCCTAATACCGAGGCCAAGGCCGCCGGCCCCGCCCCCCAGGGACAGTCTCAGCCCCAGCAGTTTGTTCCGCAACCGCCCGTGGCGAATGTGTCAAAGGGCTGTGTGGCTCAGGCGTTCCAAGATATGACCAAGACTCCGGGCGTGCTTCAGCGTGTATGCCAAATCGCGTTTTTGCCGGCGTTGATTTGCGTTGTGTCAGTGCTCGTGTTGTTTATTCCCGTTATTGGCGGCATTGCGGCTGCCATCGGCTTTTTGGCAGCTTGCATTGCGAGCGTATGCGGTTCCGGCTTTGGTATCGAGTGGGGCCGTGATCTTTCGCTCAAGGTCGATGACGGTATGGACCGTCCACTCATGCGTTCCACGTCGTTTGGCCTCGGAGTCTTTTCGAGCGTTATTTCGGTCGTGCTCGAGGTTATCGCTGTCATTCCCGTTATTGGTGTAGTGCTTTCGCTGGTGGAGAGCGTGGTAATTGGCACCGCGGGCTCGTATTCGTATTACGGCTCTTATGCGCTCGAGGCTGCGCTGTTTGGGTCGCTTGGCTTGCTTGTCCTGGCTATGATTGCCACGGCGGTCCTGGGAGTCTTCTTTAAGATGTTCGCCGACATCGCCGTGATGCACTTTGCGGTGACCGGTCGCGTCGAGAGCGCGTTTTCGCTCGATAAGGTCTGGACGGCCTTTAAGAACAATAAGACCAAGCTGTTCTGCGCTTCGTTCCTTCCCGAGTTTTTGACGGGCTTGGTCGCCAACGTTGTTACATGGATCTTGACAGCCGTCTTTGGCGCCATTGCCTCTGTCGGTTTGTATAGCTACTACTATCGTCCTACGGGTATTGAGGCAATTGTTACCGGCGGCGGCATCACGCTCGTGCTGTTCCTAGTGCTGGTCGCTTTTGTCACCGTATTTCTTACGGTCTTTGGCAAGATGCTCAAGCACCGTGCCGTTGGCTACTGGGCCGCACGTTATGCAAGCGAGTGGGCCGAGGAGAACAAGGACGACGTCCTGACTTTTGTATTGCCCTTCGAGAAGAAGTCCGTTCCCTCGGGTTACAGCGCTCCGGATGTCGCGCCTGAGCCCGAGCCCAAGCCTGAGCCGGCACCTGCACCCGCTCCCGCGACCGAGCCTGAGCCGGCGCCCGAGTCTGAGACGGCATCTGAGCCCGAGCCTGCGCCTGAGCCTGAGCCTGAGCCGGCACCTGCACCTGAGTCGGCGTCCGAGCCAAGCTCCGATGAGGAGCCTCAGGACGAGTAGCCACGCCGCCTGCTATTTGGGGACGGGGTAGAAATGGTAGAAATAGCGCTTGAAGAATGAGCGGGGGCGGACGTTTCGATACGTCCGCCCCCGCTCTGCTTTAGCCAGGCTGTTATGGATGGGTGTGACGACTACTCGTCGTGTTTCTCCTCACGGCGTGCAGCAGCGCGTGCGTCGTGGATGCCCTTGATCGCGGCATGGCGAGCCGTTCGGGCATCATGGATGGCGTCGCGAGCCTCGGCGGTCGTCGCCTTGGCAGAGCGCAACTTGGCGGCCAGATCGGGGTTGGTTTCGGCGACTGCGGTAATCGCGGGGCCGTCGAGCTCCTCTTGCGTGGGCTCGGCCAAAAAGTCGATAGCATACTGGGCGGCCACCATGGAGCCCTTTGCCAGCACGGTCTCGTCAATCTTGTAAAAGCAGGAATGCTGGGCGTACGTGGCGCCAATCTTGGGGTTGCGCGTACCTACAAAGGCGAGCACGCCCGGTACGCGGCGCAGGTACTCCGAAAAATCCTCGCCCGAAAGCGTGCCGCGATAATGGCCTTGGCCGGTGGGGCCCAGGCACTTGATTACGGCCTGACGGCAGCGCCCGCTCGAGGCGGCGTCGTTTTCGACCTTGTAGTTGGCGATGGTGTAGTCGGTGAGCTCTGCCTCGGCGCCCAAGGCGGCCGCGGTATGCTCCACGATGCGGCGCATAAGCTCCGGCATTTCCTCGTGGGTCGAATCTCCGTAGGTGCGCACCGTGCCGGCGAGGTAGGCCGTGCCGGCGATAACGTTGCGCGCGGTGCCGCCGTGCAGCTCGCCGACGGTGATGACGGCCGGCTCGTAGGGGCTGATTTCGCGCGAGACGATGGTCTGCAGGGCGTTAACGATCTCGGCGGCAACCATGACGGCGTCGTGGCCGCGCTGGGGCATGGCGCCATGGCACGAGGTGCCGCGGACGTCGATGCGGAACCAGTCGGTATTGGCCATGCGCGGACCGGGCTCGCAGCTCACGGTGCCGGCGTCGACCTCACTCCAGATGTGCGCGGCGTAGGCGCCATCGACGCCGTCGAGCACACCCGTGCCGATCATGAGCTTAGCGCCCTGGCCGTTTTCCTCGCTGGGCTGGAATACGATGCGGACTTCGCCGTGGATGTCGTCGGTCATATGGCGCAGGATTTGCAGCGTTCCGAGCATCATGGCGATATGGCAGTCGTGGCCGCAAGCGTGCATGCAGCCCTCGTTGACGCTGGCGAACTCCTCGCCGGTCTGCTCGGTGACGGGCAGGGCGTCGATGTCGGCGCGCAGCAGGATGCGGCGGCGTGGCGTGCCGTCCTCGCGGTAGGCATCCGGCGCGGTACCGCGAAGCGTTGCCACCAAGCCGGTCTTGAGCGGACGCTCGTAGGGGATATTCATGGCGTCGAGCTGGTTGGCGATGTCGGAGGTCGTGCGCTCCTCGGCAAGGCTCAGCTCCGGGTGCTTATGGAAGTGCCGGCGCTGCTTGATGATATATGGTTCAAATTCGGTAGCGATATCTTTGATGGCTGCGGTGACGTCGTCAGCCGCGCGAGCCTCGGTCGCCGCCATAATCTGCTGTGCCTTGGTCTTCGTCATGGTCGATTTGCTCCTTGCTGGGTTGATCGCAAAATCGTACAGGCTCTCTCCAGTATGCCACCTGCCGCTAGGGCTGGTAAAGTTGCCGTTTGCCGCTTGGGGTTTTGTTGCAAGGGCGGGGGAGTACACTCGGGGGTGTTGAATTACCTGCCAGAGATGGGGATGCCCATGCAACATGTCGATCGGATTATCCGCTCCAAGAACGTTTTTACCGCCCAAGACGGCATCGATGCCGTCCGCGAGCTGGCGATTGCCATCGCGGGTGATCGCATCGTCGCAGTCGGCGCGCCCGATGACGTGATTGCCGCCGCACCTGCCGCCACGCCGGTGGTCGATTACGGCGAGCAGTTTGTCTGCCCCGGTTTCCACGATGCGCACCTGCATTTCTTCCATACCTCGGTTGGCTCCTCACCGTATATGCTCATGGATATGGGCACGTCCGAGGCGGCGCTGGTGCAGGACGCGCTCAAGTTTTCCCAGGACCTGCCCGACGACGCCTGGGTCGTGACGCAGGGCTGGCGCGATTACCGCTGGGATCCGCCCGAGCACCCTACCAAGGCCTCCCTCGATGCGGCATTTCCCGATCGCCCCTGTGTTATGTATTCGGGCGATGGGCATACCCTGTGGCTCAACAGCCGCGCACTCGAAGCCCTCGGCGTGACGCGCGACAGCGAGCCTCCGGCGGGCGGCAGTTACGACAAAGACTCAAACGGTGAGCTTACGGGTATCGCCCACGAGGCAGCTGCCATGCAGCTGCTGCCGCGCTGCCTGGAGTGGCTGGGTGAGGACCGCATCGCGAGCGCTTACGCCGACCAGATGAAGCGTATGGCCGAGCAAGGCATCACCTCGATCTGCGATATGTCGCTCATGCCCATGCCGGGCTGCGACTTTATTCGCGACGATGTTTACGACAAGCTGCAAGCCGCCGGCAAGCTGGGCATCCGCGCCCATCTGTTTCCCACGCTGCTGGATGACCAATCGCGCTTGGAAGAACTCCAGACCCGCTACGCGAACAACGCGCTGCTCTCGGCGCCAGGCTTTAAACAGTTCTTCGACGGCGTGTCGAGCGAGCATACCGCATACCTCACTGAGCCCTATACCAACCCGCGCTTCCCGGGCGACCAGGGTCGCCTGACGGTTCCTGTCGAGCGCATGCGCAAGTTGGTTCTGGCGGCAGCCGAGCGTGGCCACACCGTGCGCATCCACGTTATCGGCGACGGTGCCATCCATGCTGCGCTCGATATCTTTGAGGAGGCGGCAGAGCTCTACGGTCTGCCCCCGCACGGCCATAACACGCTCGAGCATCTGGAGAATTTGCTGCCTCAGGACATCGATCGTCTGCGCAAGCTCAACGTCATTGCCTCGAGCCAGCCTTGCCACATCACGCTCGACCCGGGTGGCCCGGAGCGCGATCTGGGCTTGGAGCGCAGCCGCATCATGTGGCCGTTTGCGACCTATAAGCAGCGCGGCATTCGCCAAGCCTTCGGTACCGACAGCCCTATCACAGCTGTTACCAGCATGAACGTGCTCTACACGGCTATCACGCGCCAGGACCCCAAAAGCCACTGGCCCGAGGGCGGCTGGCTGCCGAGCGAGCGCATCGATGCGGCCACAGCTCTGCGCAACTATACCCTGGGCAGCGCGTACGCAGCGGGCGACGAGCAAAACCTCGGCAGCTTGGAGCCCGGCAAGTATGCCGACCTGGTAGTCCTGGACCAAAACCCGCTCACCATCGACCCCCAAGAGCTCCAGGCTACCAAGGTTCAGACCACCTACCTGGCAGGTAACTTGATTTACGAGCGCTAAGTATTCATGCCGTACCGTTAAGCGCGGCTCGGGCAGCCTTTTTGGGATAGCGCTCGAGCCGCGTTTGCGTTTTGGTGGGGATCCGCCATGAGCGTCCCTGCTCTGTTGGATTTGGGTGCGGGGCGGAGGTGCTGCTGCCCCGCGCTCAATTTGGACACCAGCAATGCTATCTCTTGGTGTTTTGCATACTTCCCATTATAGATTGCATAAAAAGGCTGGGATGTCCTTCCTGATCCTGATGTACCCCCGCCCGTGCCGTGCAAAAAACGGAGTATTCAGCACCGCGAGCTCTGCCGGTGCCGCTGCGGCTGAGTAACGTTGCGGAGATTGACGTCATTTTGGGCTCCGGTACGGCGCGAAGCATGCCTTTTTGTCCTGGCGGGGTTTGCCTGCCGACTCAAATCGCCGGTCGAAGGCGTCCTTGGGACCAATATGGTGTGTCCGGCGTGTATGCAGCCGTCCTGGCTTGCTGAATACTCCCAAAAATGCACGGTGCTCCCCAGGGGACCCGTGCACGCAACGAAAACCATGCCCATGTCGCTATCCGCATCGCCATTTTGCTGCACTGACTTTTCTGAATGCCGGGCTCGAATTAGTTAACCTGCCTCCCGTGTGGCTCCGGAGGGGCGGGGCATAAGGTTTATCGCGAGTTCCGCACGAGCCGAAAGCCGCTTAATGTGGCCTTCGTGCGAGCAGGACTGCCCGAGCAGGAAACCTTATGCCCCGCCCCTCCGGAGCCACACGGGAGCCACCGCTAAGTTATCCCCCGGCATTCAGAAAATCTAAGTGCCAAAAAATAAGATTTTTTGACTCCGTGTTGTATAACCCGCCATTCGTGGGTACCATTCAACGCGTACGCAAACAAAAAGGGTTAATTCGCGTGGTATAACCGCGCGGCCCAAAAAGGAGGAGACAAGCATGTCGTCTTTGAAGCCGCTTGCAGATCGTGTTCTGGTCAAGCCCGACGAGGCCGAGCAGAAGACCGCTTCTGGTCTGTATATCGCCAGCAACGCTCAGGAGAAGCCGCAGCGCGGCACCATCGTTGCCGTGGGCGCCGGCAAGGTCAACGACAAGGGTGAGCGCATCCCCATGGACGTCAAGGTCGGTGACGTTGTCATCTACGGTAAGTTCGGTGGCAACGAGGTCAAGGTCGACGGCGAGAAGTATCTGCTGATGCGCGCCGACGACATCTACGCTGTCGTCGAGGCCTAGTCTCGTCAGAATCTCTGATTCGTCTTTGAACGCGTCCGCCGCATAGGACTCGGAAGCGGCGACGCGAGTCACATTTCTTTTGGAGGATTACCTACCATGGCAAAGAACATTACGTTCAACACCGATGCCCGCGCTAAGCTCGCCAAGGGCGTCAACACTCTGGCCGACGCCGTTACCGTCACCATGGGCCCCAAGGGTCGCTACGTTGCGCTGCAGCGCACGTTCGGTGCCCCGACCATCACCAACGACGGCGTTTCCGTCGCCAAGGAGATCGAGCTCGAGGACAACATCGAGAACATGGGCGCTCAGCTGGTGAAGGAGGTCGCCACCAAGACCAACGACACCGTGGGTGACGGCACCACCACCGCAACTCTGCTCGCTCAGGCCATCGTCAACGACGGTCTGCGCAACGTCGCCGCTGGCGCCAACCCGCTGGCCATCCGTCGCGGCATCGACAAGGCCGTCAACGCCGCCGTCGCCGAGATGAAGAAGCAGGCTAAGCCGGTCGAGACCAAGGAGCAGATTGCTTCCGTCGGCACCATCTCTGCCGGTGACCCCGAGGTCGGCGAGAAGATCGCCGAGGCCATGGAGGTCGTGGGCAAGGACGGCGTCATCACCGTCGAGGATTCCCAGACGTTCGACATCACCATCGACACCGTCGAGGGCATGCAGTTCGACAAGGGCTATGTCTCCGCTTACTTCGTCACGGATAACGACCGCATGGAGGCCGTGATGAAGGATCCGTACATCCTCATCACCGACCAGAAGATCTCCAGCGTTCAGGACATCATGCCCGTTCTCGAGGCTGTCCAGCGCGCTGGCCGTGGCCTGCTCATCATCGCTGAGGACATCGACGGCGAAGCTCTGCCTACCCTGGTCCTCAACAAGATCCGTGGCGCCCTCAACGTCTGCGCCGTCAAGGCCCCGGGCTACGGCGATCGCCGCAAGCGCATCCTCGAGGACATCGCCGTCCTCACCGGTGGCCAGGCCGCTCTGGACGAGCTGGGCGTGAAGGTCGCTGACATCACCGCCGATATGCTCGGTACCGCTAAGTCCGTCACTATCTCCAAGGACAACACCGTCGTCGTCGGCGGCGCTGGCTCCAAGGAGGCCATCGACGCCCGCATCGCTCAGATCAAGGGCGAGATGGAGAACACCACCTCTGACTTCGACCGTGAGAAGCTCCAGGAGCGCCTGGCCAAGCTCTCCGGTGGCGTTGCCGTCATCAAGGTCGGCGCTGCTACCGAGTCCGAGCTCAAGGAGATCAAGCACCGCGTCGAGGATGCCCTGCAGGCTACCCGCGCTGCTGTCGAGGAGGGCATTGTCGCCGGCGGCGGCGTCGCCTTCATGGACGCTGCTCCTGCGCTTGATGCTGTCGAGATCGACGACCCCGAGGAGAAGATCGGCGTCGACATCGTCAAGAAGGCTCTGACCGCTCCGGTCGCCACCATCGCCAAGAACGCTGGCTTTGAGGGCGCTGTCGTGGTCGACAAGGTTGCCGAGCTGCCCGCCGGCCAGGGTCTCAACTCTGCCAACGGCGAGTGGGGCGACATGATCGAGATGGGCGTCCTCGACCCCGTCAAGGTCAGCCGCGTCACCTTGCAGAACGCTGCTTCTGTCGCCAGCCTGATCCTCATCACCGAGGCCACTGTCTCCGATGTGCCCAAGAACACTCAGCTTGAGGATGCTATCGCTGCTGCCACCGCTGGTCAGCAGGGCGGCGGTATGTACTAAGGCCGACAAGGTCTAGAACTCCCACCGGGGATCCGGGGGCGTGACGGGGTTTCTCTCCGGAACGTCCTCGGACATGCAAAGAGGCTCCGCATCGCGCTTCGCGCTGCGGAGCCTCTTTGCGTCCTGCGGAATGTTCCGGAGAGAAACCCCGTCACGCCCCCGGATCCCCTGCGTTTACGGCCTTGAGGTCGGCGTGGGCGGAGAATGTGGTTGATGGGGATACGTGTCCCTTTCGCTGTTTCGCGCTTTGCGCGAAAGGCGCGCTACTTTGGAGCGAACGGAGAACGTGGTTGTTGCGGCAACTGATCCCCACCATAAATTACCCTTGGCATACTTGCGCGAAAGCCTGCCCGTGCTACACTTGCAATTGCTGTTTCAGGGCGGGGTGAAATTCCCCACTGGCGGTAAATCGGGCGGTGCCAAAGGGGTACCGTGGCGCAGGAAACGTGCCTGCGGCCGAGCCGATGAGTCCGCGACCCGTGTGTGCGTTGGTTCGCATGCCGGCTGAACTGGTGAGATCCCAGTACCAACGGTTAGAGTCCGGATGAAAGAGGCAGGTGATCTTGTGTCTGAACAGTCGCAGCATATCCATTTTGAGAACACGAATAGGTGGAGCACCAAACAGCTCGTTACCATGGCGTTGATGTGCGCCTTGGGAGCACTGTTTATGTATGTGCAGCTGCCCATCCTCCCCTCGGCGCCGTTTTTGACGTATGACCCGTCGCTGGTGCCGGCGATGGTGTGTGGATTTGCGTATGGCCCTGGTGCCGGCACCGCTGTTGCCGCTATGGCGATCGTTATCCATGCGCTTACCACGGGCGATTGGGTCGGTGCGCTTATGAACTTGGTTGCCACGCTGGGCTATATTCTGCCTGCGGCTATCGTCTACCAGAAGATGCATACCTATAAGGGCGCCGTGATTGGCCTGGCGCTGGGCGTTATTGCCGCTACGGCGTTGTCTATGGTCGCAAACCTGACCATCGGCGTTTGGTTCTGGTATGGCTCGGCCGATGTGATTTTGCCGCTCATGCTTCCCGCCGTTTTACCGTTTAACCTCATCAAGACCGTGCTCAACTCGGTGTTGACGCTGGCGGTGTATAAGGCAGTCTCCAACCTCATCACGCCTAAAAAGGACCAGGTCAAAGGCCGCGCATGATTGAGTGTCGGGGCATCTCATTTAGCTACGACGGCGCTGCGAAAGCGCTCGACGGCGTCGATCTGAACATCGAGGATGGCGAGTTTTTCTGCATCCTCGGTGGCAATGGGTCGGGCAAGTCGACGTTTGCCAAGCATCTGAATGCGCTGCTACAGCCCGATGCCGGCACGGTGCGCATCGATGGCATGGACGCGTCCGACCCCGAGCTGGTCTATGACATTCGCTCGACTGCGGGCATGGTATTCCAGAACCCGGATGATCAGCTGGTGGCGACGCTTGTCGAGGACGATGTTGCCTTTGGTCCCGAAAACTTGGGCGTGCCATCGGCCCAGATTGCGCAGCGTGTGCGGGATGTGCTGAAGGCCGTGGGCCTAGTGGGCTTTGAGCGCCACGAGACCCACGCGCTCTCGGGCGGCCAAAAGCAACGCGTGGCGCTTGCCGGCGTGCTTGCCACGGAACCGCGCGTGCTCATCTTGGATGAAGCGTCCTCGATGCTCGACCCGCGCGGCCGCAAGGGCCTCATGAAGGCGTGCCGCGCATTGCATGATCGCGGCATGACCATCGTGATGATTACGCACTTTATGGAAGAGGCCGCTGAGGCCGATCGCGTTGCTGTCTTCCAAGCGGGCCGCGTTGCCATGCTCGGTACGCCCGAGGAGATTCTGACGCGGGCGGATGAACTCGCGCGGCTGAACCTGGATATGCCGGCATCGTGCTGTCTTGGCAGGGTGCTTCGCGCGAAGGGCGTGCCCATTTGCGCACAGGTGCGCGAGGCGGATATGGTCGCCGATATAGCGCAGGCTTATGCCGAGCAGAGTAGGACAGGCATCGCCGGGCGGCCTTTCGCATCCGATCCTCGTATTCCCGACAACGTCTCCTCCGCAATCGATGGCGTAGACGCGCTGGAGCCCGTCATCGAGATTTCGCACCTTTCGTATAGCTATTCGCTGAGCGCCCGCGAGCGTCGCCGTTGGCACAAGCGCTCAGCCGCCGAGGGTGCATCGAATAAGCAGGCCCTCTGGGGCAACGACCCTAGCAGCCCTTGGGCGTTGCGCAATGTGTCGCTAACGGTGCGTCGTGGCGAGTTCCTGGGCCTGGCGGGCCATACCGGTTCGGGTAAGTCGACGCTGGTTCAGCATCTCAACGGACTGATTCGTCCCCAGGAGGGTTCCGTTTACGCGTTGGGGCTCGACCTGGCAAACAAGAAAGATGCCGCCGCGGTTAAGGCAAAGGTCGGCGTGGTGTTTCAGTATCCAGAGCGTCAGCTGTTTGCCGAGACCGTGGCACAGGACGTGGCATTTAGTCCGCATAACCTTGGCTTGTCGCAGGCCGAGGTTGCCCGCCGCGTTGAGTCATCGCTCGCGCGCGTGGGCCTCGACCTGGCTACGGTGGGCGACAAGAGCCCCTTTGAGCTCTCGGGCGGGCAGCAGCGGCGCGTGGCGTTTGCTGGCGTGCTTGCCATGGAGCCCGAGGTCTTGGTACTCGATGAGCCCATGGCGGGGCTCGATCCGGCGGCGCGCAGTGATTTTCTGGAGCTCATCGATCAACTTCACCATGGGGGCCTGACCGTTGTCATGGTCTCACACAGTATGGATGACCTAGCCAATTGCTGCGACCGCATCGTTGTGATGAACGAGGGCACGGTGTTTGCCGAGGGCACGCCCGCTCAGGTTTTTGCGCATGCCGATGAGCTCAAGTCGATCGGCTTGGGTGTTCCCGCTGCCCAGCGCATGGCGCTGGCGCTTGCGAAGGCAGACGTGCCGCTGCGCTTTGACGGCCTCTATACGGTTGAGTCGCTGGCAGACGAGTTGGTGGACCTGCTAATCGGTCGCTTGGACGGTCCTTCTAACGTCGCGGACATTGCTAAATCCAAGACGATCGCGCGAGAGGAGGGCTGCTAATGGAGGCGTTTTCTTTTGGCAGCTACTATCCCGGCGATAGTGCAATTCACCGCCTGGACCCGCGAACTAAGTTGCTCTTGGGCTTTGTGTTTCTGATCACGACGCTCACGGTCAGCAGCTTCCGCGGACTGGTCCCGGTCGCAATCTTCGTTGTCCTGATCTATACCGTGTCCCGGGTGCCGGCTCGTCTCGTCCTGTCATCGATGGCGCCGCTGCTGGCGATCGTCGCGGTAGTCGCGGTGCTCAACTTGTTTTCCGATCAGAGCGGGCGCATTCTGTGGCAGCTCGGCTTTTTGCAGATAAGCGAGGGCTCGCTGCATTCCGCCGCCTTTATGGCGTGCCGCCTGACCTTGATGATGGCCGGTATGAGCGCTATCACGCTCACCACACCGACGCTCGACCTCACTGCGGGTTTTGAGCGCCTGCTCGCGCCGTTTGCGCGTGTGGGACTTCCTGCGCACGAGCTCGGCATGATCATGGGTATCGCGCTGCGCTTTATGCCGCAGTTTGCCACCGAGATGAAGCAGACGGCCGATGCGCAGGCGAGCCGCGGTGCGCGCGTGACGGGAGGCCCGCTCGGCGGCGTGCGTATGCTCGGCAGTGTGGCGATTCCGCTGTTCACGGGCGTGTTTCGTCATGCCGAAACGCTGTCTGCCGCCATGGATGCCCGTTGCTATCATGGCGAGCAGGGCCGCACACGTCTGCATGCGCTTGCATTTGGCCGCGGCGATGCGCTGGCGGCGGTGGTGACGGCGTTGCTGCTCATCTGCGTCATCGTCATCAATCTTCAACTTGTTTAGGCGCGATTCGAGCGCAGGAAAGGGGTCCCTATGACCGACAACGA
>ERZ1673753.2826-NODE-2826-length-11984-cov-7.107721_pt1 | contig 11984 bp, 10 predicted proteins | sample MGYA00580201_ERZ1673753 | MGnify/ENA primary metagenome ERZ1673753 (study PRJEB41218, sample SAMN15661747) | gut metagenome | host: Homo sapiens | place: Canada: London | collected 2015-08-20/2019-03-30 | study: EMG produced TPA metagenomics assembly of... | reverse complement strand
TACGACCTACGGATTAACAGTCCGCCGCTCTAACCAACTGAGCTACTGAGGAATTTTTCTCAAAAAGCGTTGCAAAGATAGGCCTTTTTTTGAAAGCTGCAAAATTTCATTACAAAAATATAAAAAGAAAAAGAAAATTTATACTTCAAAAAGATGTCAATGGATAAACGTAAAAATGTAGAATTGTACAAAAGATTCAAATGATCAAGGACTGTCTGAAGAATGCCCGTCTGACTGTCCCGCAGATAAAAAAGATACATGCGGAATATCCGTTTAGTTGATTCGTTTCCGGCGCATACTTTTTTTCCAGGAGAAAGTACTTAAACATCCGAACGATTGAAGATTCAAAGGTATTAAACCGACTGTTTTTTTGGCGAAGCGGACGAAATATTTTAAGTTTGTATGTCCTAGGAAATAAAACGCCGGATGCATCTGTATTTAACGAATAGGTGATTTTACAAATTTTAAAAAATATGAACTATTTCAAGGAGATTAATGTAGCCGTTACCGTATGCGATAAAGAAGGAAAAATTATCGATATGAATGATAAATCCCGGAAAACATTTATGAAACCGGGACAAGAAGAAATAATAGGCAAAAATGTACTGGATTGTCATCCCGAACCTGCCCATTCATTATTAGCTGACATGCTTGTAAATCCCCGTACAAATGTTTATACCATTGAAAAAAACGGGATAAAAAAACTGATTTACCAGACACCTTGGTATCAAGAGGGAGAATATCAAGGATTTATGGAATTATCGATGGAGATTCCGATGGAAATGCCGCATAAGATCAGAAAACCGAATCCCTGATGAGGAATAAATTTTCTGATCCCTTCAAAATCAGTGTTTCCCAGACAAGATTTCTTCCAAATCCAATTGTTGAAAATACAGATCTCCTGCCCCTTCATAAAGAACCCCCAACCGGCCGGAAGAAATTTGTGTCAGACAGGAATAACCAAAACTCCCTGGTTCATAAATAAGTTTCTGGTATTTCTTAGGCCAGGTTCGCCCTTCGTCAAAACTCAGTTTTAACGTTGAATGTATGCGATTAAGGGTATCCGCAGGATTAAAAAAGGCCAGTCCCTGCCGTCCGTCCTGTAATTGAATCCGAATTAAACTGGCCTGGCAAACAGGTTCCGGCAAAGCAGAACGGGAAGAACTATGCTCTTCCCAGGTCTTTCCCCAATCTTTTGTGACCGCAACAGCCCGGGAGCCCCCGCGGTCATCCCGCATATTCAGCATCAGACTTCCGTCATTTAATTCCACAACCTGGGCTTCCGTCGTTTTACTGCGGGCCCCTGTCCCCAGATGCCAACTCTTCCCTTTATCCTTGCTGTAAAGAATCGTAGAATGCGGAATCTGATCTTTATCCTTAAACTGGGCTGCAAAAACCAATACCCCTTCCTTAGTTGTAATTCCCATACCTGGTCCGTTAAAACACAAATACCATTCCGTTTTTTTTACCTGAGAAGTAATATTCACCGGTTCTGCCCAAGTTTCCCCTTCGTCATCACTATAGGTCATTACCAATTGACCGGTTTTCTCCGGACTCATACCGGGTTGTGAAGCCCACCAAGCCCTTTTTCCGGGATTCCCGTGCAACCATAAAGCTGCAATCCATATACGTCCCGTCTGAGGGTCCACCAATATAGCCGGGTCACCCACTCCATTTTCCCGCCCGGATTTGTTTCCCCACTGCCCCATGTCCAATGCCTTTTGCATGGGAAGCCAGGTTTGTCCCCCATCTAAACTACGGCTGATGCCGACATCAATGTCTTCTTGCAAATCCAGAGAATTATTATGGCGCATATCATAAACAGCTATCAACGTCCCTTTAGGAGTACATACAAGTCCCGGAATACGGTAAGTATGTACACCGTCGTCTCCCCTTTTACGAACGGCATACCCCACAGCCGAAGGAAACAAAGGAGAAGAAATATTTATTTTTGCCTGAGCTCCCGCCATTAAAACTTCGGTACACTGTATATTTATTTTGTCCGTCAGTTTTGCCTGATCCGATAATTGTACGGACACCCAGAAATGATTTTTCCCCGGCCGGAGTACTTGCCGCCCTTCAAATTCAAGACCGGAAATACGGTATTGTGTACGACCAAACAACACAGAGGGACTGAACTTTTCAGACAGACCGGTAAAAAAAATATTTACTTTTTCAACTGCTTCCGGATTACTCGTCCCTTCTCCCGACAAAACAAACTTGTCCAACTCTATTTCCCTTTCCGTACGATTATACACCTCTATATGAAGCAACGGATTTTCCGTTTTACCGATAAATACGGGAGCCACCGTTTTTGAAACCTCTACAGGAACAAATACCTCCGGACCTCCACAACTTCCCAATAGAATTAACAGAAGTAAAAAAATTAAATTTTTCATATAAAAAATTTTTTAAGCGCATTATACACAAAGAAGAGTCCAAATATAACGATTTGTTAAAAATTAGAATTAAAAAACGGGAAGATATTCGCTTTTACACCTCACTATTTACTCTTATTGAAAAAATCTACTTAAATTGACTGTACAAGAGAATCTGTACTATTTCAAATAAGCAATTAAATTTTCAAAGGATGTAAAAACATTTATACTATTATTTTTTTCTTTTAAACGGAAATCATAAGGAGAGAGTACTTCAAGAATCAAGCCGGCATTTTCTTCTATCTGAAAACCATTTCTAGCCAAAGCGTTTAATGTCCAGAAAAGCAGTTCACCTTTTGCTTTTACCGTAATTTCCTTTTCCTTCTGCATTTGCGGACGAAAATTTCCTTTTCCCCGGTCAAATACAATTTCATTACGGGCAAAGAAGCGATTGATGGCTCCCGAAAAAATCAAATCCTCAGGAGTTCCGCATACGAATCCCTTCTCCCGGGCTAACAACCAAAGCCGGTCCCCTAACAATAAAGCCTGTTCCAAATCATGTGTAGACAGAAGTACGGTTTTTCCTTTTTTTACAGCTAAATCGTGTAATAAATCCATAATTTCAATCCGGCTCACCACATCCAAAAATGCTGTCGGTTCATCCAACAGCAGGAAAGGGCATTCCTGCGCCAATGCTTTTGCAATCATAACCTTTTGCCGTTCCCCGTCGGAAAGCTCTGCAACATAACTTTCAGCTTTAGCAGCAATCCCCACAGCTTCCATAGCCTGACATATAATATCCTTATCTTTTTTCTGTAAACGTCCGAAAAAACCGGTATGCGGATGCCTTCCCAAAGACACTAAATCAAACACAGTCAATCCTCCTGTCATGGTTCGGTCAGTTAATACCAGTCCGATTTTCCGGGAAATTTCTTTTTCAGTATAAGCCGTTAAAGAGCGCTCTTCCAATAATATATCACCTGCAATAGGAGACTGTGTACCCCCCAATGTACGTAGCAGGGTAGATTTACCGGCCCCATTGGGCCCTAACAAACAAGTTAATTCCCCTTGACGGAGTGTAAAAGAAAGCCCTTCATGGACTTTTTTCACCTTTCTTCCCTGCCGGTAACCAATCGTCAATTCCTGAGCCTGTATGACAATATCACTCCTCATGTACACGAATACTTATAGAATTCAATTAAAATACTGTATTTTCTTTTGGTTAACAACTACATAAATAATAACCGGTGCCCCTAACACAGGCGTGATTGCATTGAGAGGGAGAACTCCTGCCGCTCCCGGTAGCACACTAATCAAATTACACAAAAGAGCAATTCCTGCTCCCCACAATAAAGTCAGCGGCAATAAGTATTTGTGATTGGAAGACCGCAGTACAAGGCGGGCAATATGAGGAACTGCCAAACCAATAAATGCAATCGGACCGCAAAAAGCTGTCGTTACAGCCGTCAACAACCCAGTGCTCACCAACAACAAAATCCGCACTCTTTTTATATTTACTCCCAGGTTTTCAGCATAACGTTCTCCCAACAGAAGTGCATTTAAAGGTTTTATCAATAATACAGCCACTAAAAGTCCTCCGGACAACAATAGACAGAAAACCGGTAATTGAGAAACGGAAAGGCCGGAAAAATCTCCCATTCCCCACATTGTGTAAGAAAAAACACCTTCTGCCGTAGAAAAAAAGTTCAGCAAAGAAATCAACGAAGAAGTAATATAACCAATCATAATTCCAATAATGAGTAACATCACATTACTCCGGATCAAAGTGGAAAAAAATATAATTAGTCCCAAAACAGCTGTAGCGCCTGCAAAAGCAGCCAGAATAACAGCAATATATCCTGAGAAAGAAAGGCCGTCAGAAAAACTTCCGACAGTTCCTCCGAATAATAACATCACTAAAGCCACCCCTAAACTGGCACCGGAATCTATTCCCAAAATAGACGGGCCTGCCAGAGGGTTTGCAAAAAGGGTCTGCAACAATAAACCCGATACGGCTAAAGCGGCTCCAGCAAACAAGGCAGTCACCGCCTGAGGCAAACGGGTCTGCAATACAATAAAAGCCCAGGAGGTTTTTTCGGCCTCTTCACCTGCCAGAATACGAACGACTGCACGAAAAGGAATATTCACAGAGCCTATAAAAAGACAGGCCATGAACAACACGACTATCAATAATAGAGGAAACCAGATTACCCGATACTTTACCATTCTCCGACCCTTTACTTTTCCATAGGCTTATAATATCTCAACTGATGTCCGGGCAATATATCCGGGTGAAAAATGGCTACCAGATCTTTCAATAAATAATCCGGATGTACCGGCATTTCTTCGTAGTACGGAACCATAGCTGTATTACAGGTAAAAATACGATGATTTTTATAGGCCCCGAATTTGGAATAAGGAGCATATTCTCTTTTCAAATCTTCATAATTCATATCCTGAGGACGATTGTATTTAATCAACCAAAAATCTGCATCGCCATATTTTTCAAAAACAGTTTCAAAAGGTAATCCGATACTCCCGCTTTGTTGTTCTCCTTCTGTACCCACCGTGGCTCCGGCATCTTCGAGAAAATGAGCCATATAGCTTTTGCCTCCGGGCAAATACCATACCCCTCCGTATTTCTTTTCGGTAACAACAGACGGACGTCTTTTTATATTTTGAGTCAGAGCCTTAATTTTCTCATAAGCTTTTACAGTCTGCCAGAAAAGAGAATCTGCCCACTCTTCCTTACCAAAAAACAAAGCCTGGAAACGAATCCATTCCGCTCTTCCTAAAGGGGTAGGTTCCATGTAATCCACACATTTTATCTGAGGTATACCCGTCTTTTCCACCCGTCCGTAAGGTGCATTACTTAATGGGGACGTAATCATCGCGTCCGGATCCAATTCCATCAGCCGTTCTACGTCCGGAGCAGCAGCTTCCCCTATATCGGTAATTTTACCGTTTGCCAATCCTTGTTTTACAAAATCCAAATCAATATAACGGGACTCACACACTCCGACCAATTTATCGCTGACACCTAATAGCTGCAAAACTCCGCAATGTACAGAGGTCGCAACAACTACCCGTTGTAAAGGGGTCCGTATGAGTATCCCTTCGGGTAAGTGTACCGGCAAACTTTTATCTTTACCGACAAGCACATATCTCTGTAAATACCGGGTTGTATCCCAAGGATCCCGGATCCCCACCTCCGTATATGCTGAAGTACGGTTTACGGTATAGCCAGTAGCATAATACACTTGATACGGCTGCGCTTCAGCGCTTTTATCCGGCGCCGGTTTATCTTTCTGCCGGCAAGACGCCAGTAATACAACAAATACGACAACTAAACAGACACAATTCTGCATTATAAAAAACTATTTTATATAAATAATGAACAATCCCAAATCCCCATACTCTTAAAACGGAACCCTCTCCGTATTACCCTGTAAAACCATCCGTCCGGTAATCGTAAAATCAATCAACCGTTTGTCCTGCTTCAGCGGCTTTCAAACCAGTAAAATCCATGATGTAGGGGTGAAATTCCCCCACCTGATGTTTTCTACAGCTATATCCTCGAAAGCTATTGAAAAAGTTTTGTTTTGCAGGTCTTCTGACTTTCCCGATTCAAGCGCCTTCCCATCCGAAAAGACAGTGGCTAAAGTAATGCTTGAAGTAATCTGGGATCACAGCAGCGGGACTGTTCAGGATTTCCACCTGATTCCCATTTTAATCCTTTACGCCGAATGACGGTCCGGAACAAAACAAGGCAAAGGTATGTTATTTTTTGGAAAAACAAGTCTATTCGTCCAGGCACAATTCGTTTTAAACGTAAAAACGGATTTATAACACCCCCTCATTTAATTCAATTCATTATTTCCTCCTTCTCTCAGCAGGGTGCGGATACGCTGCCGGAGATTAAGCTGAGCACTATCTACTTTAGCCCTTCGCGAAGGAATAAATAGATTCTTATATTTTGCCTTGGTAATCCGGAACCTTATCTTTTCCAAGGAACCGGAAATATCGACTCCAGCCCGGAAAGGTATTGGAGATTTTAACAGAGAGACGTGATATTTAAAGGTCATATCGATATTATGCTCTCCCCCCACAGCGACCTTATAACGATCCATTTCCAGTAAGAAAGGAAATATTTCAATTACCCCGTCTTTTATCAGGAAATCAACAGAAATAGAATCAATCATATTCCGTTTTTTATTTTTAAACATCAACATTTTAGAAATTTCAGCGAAAGTTTCTCCATCCATTAATACCAGATCATGCCCGTCCAAATAAGCTGCTGCCCGAAGCGTAGGCAAATCAATCATAAAAGCCGAATCCAACCAACTCTCTGCCGAGATATGAAAATCGACCACTCCTTCAAAAGATTTCAACATGGGGAAAAGCGTATCCAGAGCCGGAATCACGCGGACCAGACTGTCAATCCGGATATCGTGCATTTTCAAGGCAAAGCCTGTATATGCCCGTAAAGTGTCCGTAGCTTTATAAATTAAAGTCGCATCCATATTGGCGGCAGAAGAACGCAATTCCAGATCTGAAACTTCTATGCATTGATTCTTCATGACCATTTCCCCGTGTATGCTATCCATCAAAAGATTACCGAATATCATTTTATCAATATCCGTTTTAAAAGTAAAATCAATACCAGGCGGAACGACAAATACAGCACTATTCCCTTCATATCCGATAGAATCACTGGCTACGGCCAGATTATCCATATCGTCCTCCTCCGTAGAGATCGCTTCTTTATACCCTGTTTGTACTTTATTCATATACACAGTTCCCATATCCAAAGCCCGCATAATCTGATTGCAATTAATCATTTTCGACTGAACTGTAAGTTCTGCCTTGAGATCCTCTTTTTTGAAAAAAGCCCGGGTCAAATTAGAGAGACTTCCTGTCAACCGTACATCCGATCTTCCTATACGCATAACAGCAGAATCCAGAAAAATCTGTTGCCGGTCGAAATGAACACGTGTTCCCGGCATACGGATACGCAAGGGGAAATAAGGAGTATAAGCCCGCAGTCCCTCAAAATCTATATATCCGGAAGGAAACCATATCCGTTCATTGCGACGGCTCCTCGTAGCCGACAATTGCAAATCCCCTCTGGCAATATTCAACCGGTTATTGAGTGCCCTTAACCGCAAACTGTCAAATTGGAACTGCGCCTCAATCCGCGGAATATCTTTATTACGCTTACTCGGCATCAATTTTGCCTTGGCTTCCATTTGTTTTACCCCCAATAACAGGGTATCCCGAACGATAAAAAGAGTCCGGCCAATGTGTAAACCGGAATTTACAGTTGCAATAGCCAGGGTGTCCTTTAGGGGAGTCGTCTTTAACGTCAGGTAAGTCGTATCCATCAATAGCCTTACTTTATTTTTCACATGAATGTCCAGACCGGAATATCCTACAATACCATTCAGGAAATCGACTCCCTGCAGAACCTTTTCATTTTTCCGATTGGTAGCGAAACCGATTCCTGCCGATTTTACATTCATCACGATACTGTCTTTAGGAATAAAAACGGCAACATCCTGCATTTTACACCAGCCCCCCACTTTTAAACGTCCGTAGTTAGCAGCCATAACATCTGAAAGCAACACATTTGTCTTCAGGGAAGCGGCTATTTTTCCTTCACAGTTAACTCCATCCGTTAATGGAAATATTCGGGTCAAATCGTCAAAATCAATATCAGCATCCAATTTTGCCCGAATCACAGGATCTTCCAAAATATTCTCAGCTCTCCCGACTACATCGATATCTGTTTTTCCGCCTTTCATACAAAAATGATCCAGCTGAATGTAAGAAGGTTGTTCTTTTTGTAAATCAATTTGAGCAAAAAAATCCATGTCTAACTGCTCGATTTGCGAAGGCATTCCTTCGTAGGCAATGTAACCGTCCTTAATTTTAAATTCGGAGGTAAATAACGGAATATTTTTCTTTCCGTACAAACCGGTTAAAGTTCCGGTACAAAGTACATCCCCCCTTACATCTACCTTTTTATCTTTGTCCAAAACATCAGCGGGCACCAAATCCAGTAATGTTTTCAAAGAAGGGATATGAATTCCATATTTTATATCTACCAGAACTGTCCGGTTCACAGTATCAGCCTGTAAACGCCCGCCCGCACCAAACTTTATCCCGTTTACTGTAAATACGGCTTTTTCCAAGGTATACAAAAGGGAATCCCGGTTCACATTCATACGCGTTTCCACTCCAAGTGCCAGCCGCCGGACCAACAATTTCCCTTCCTGCCATAAAAGCAGATTCTGAGCAGATAAATCCAATTGAAGTTCAGCCGTACGACCCAAAAAATCCCCGTCCACATCTAAATTCAATCCCTCTACTCTGGAATAAAGCTGTGTATTCCGGTCATCAAACACTAACCAGCCATTCCGGATCTTCACATTCTTTATATCCAGATATGTTTCGGATCTTACTTTTTCCTGCGGCACAATACTGTCTGCTACAAGAGAATCAGCAACTTCCCCCGTCATATTCCAATTGGCCTGCCCGTTCTTATCTATAAAAGCATAAATACGGGGAGCATCTAAAATAAAGTCTTTTACTTTAATTTCGTTTTTTCTCAGGTAAGCAACCGGATTTACTGTAACCAAACATTCTTTTATGTACATTAACGAATCCGTTTGAGCTGCCTGCAGGGAAGTATCGCGCAAAACATTTGAAACAATACTGGCATCTGTTATTTTTAACCCCAGATCCGGGAAAGTCGAAAAAAAAGTCAATTCGATTTCCCCGATATGTATATCAGCCTTCAAATATTGAGCTGCCGTCTTTTCCACTAAAGGAGTTATTTTAGCAGGAGTAAACACAAAATTAAGAATAATGCCTATTGCTATGCCTATCAGGAAGATCATTCCGACTACTGTCAGAAAAAACCATTTCAGGATTTTTTTCCCCCTTGTTTTTTTTACTTTTTCAGACATGACTCAATTATTTTTTACTCCCTGCATTCCATTCTAATCCTCAATAGATCAAATAACGAAGCCTGATTTTCTTGAAATGCTCCAAATCCGTCTGCCAGGATTTCCGAATCTCATCCTCCTTTTTTCCTGCCAATACCGCTTCCCTTAAATCAGACGTCCCTGCTAATTTATCAAAAAAAGGAATAAAAAAAGAAGTTTTTCCTTTATAATTTTCATAAGCTTGCAACAACCAATCCAAACGAAGCCTTTTTCCTTTTTTTACAATTTCATATTGATTCCTCAAGTCCTTTCCATAACATTTCTTCCCCAGGCATTTTGGATTTTTGCTCATCCCTTCAATACGAACAGGTATATAAGTATAAGGCATATTTTCCAAATCCGGATGTCCAAATACCTGAAAAGGCATCAGGGTTCCCCTGCCCTCGTTCACAACTGTCCCCTCAAAAAAACAGACAGAAGGATATAACATCACCGAAATCCGGTCCGGTAAATTCGGAGAAGGTCTGCGGGGCAATTCTATTATCATATCCCTCGACCAGTTCCGGCAAGGAACAACGGTCAGTTCGCATTCAATTCCCCCCTTCAACCAATGTTCACCATTGATCATCTTTGCATATTCTCCAATCGTCATACCGTATACTACGGGAACAGGGTGCATGCCGACAAAAGAAGTATATTCCGGCTTCAAAACCGGACCATCTATATAAAAGGCATTGGGATTAGGCCGATCCATAACAATAAGGGGAAGCCCGTTTTCTGCACAAGCTTCCATGACATAATGCAGGGTTGAAATATAAGTATAAAAACGTACCCCTACATCCTGCATATCAAAAATGACGACATCGATTCCTTTTAAATCTGCAGCCGACGGTTTCTTTTTCGAGCCATACAAAGAAATAACAGGTAAACCGGTTTGCTCATCTGTATAATCTCCGATTCTTTCCCCCGCATCAGCAGTACCCCGAAAACCATGTTCCGGACAAAATATTTTTACTAATCCGACCCCTTTCTGCCTCAAAAAATCAACTGTATGTAAACCATCCTCCCGAACCGCCCCTTTTCCTGCCAATTCCATTCCACAAACGACAGCAGTCTGGTTGGCGACCAAAGCCACCTTTTTTCCGCTTAGTTCTGCCTGATAAGTCTCATAACACCATATACCAGGCCAAACGGTTTCAGCGGAAACAGTCTGTTTCAGAAACAAAAACAGACTGAATATCCCCCATAAAAATTTCACATACATACAACAAAAAATCATTGGAAAGAGGCGTTTCCGGCAATCTCTTCCTATTTATTTCCTTCTTTATAATCCAATCCGGCCGTAAATAAAATTGCTTCCACCTGCCGGAGCATATTCCGTTTCTTATCATCCGGAGCATAAATATAACCCATCATATACAGAATCCGGTTATTTTCCTGATCCAATACAACATTCAGTACGAACGGCCCTCCCATAAAATCGTTAACGACCATCCACAATCCTCTCATCATTACAGCATAATGCTTCCCTTCGTATTTATAAGTTTTCGCCACGACCGGGGCAACAGTATCTAAAGCCATATAGGTTTTGGGCAGAGGTCCGGGAATAAACTTTCTCAATTCTGTATTTACAGAATCGACAATAGCCTGCTTGTCAAACTGGGCCGCATCCTTATACTCTTTCTGAAAGAATATAATTCCCCGGCTGTCTACGCGGGTTTCCCGGGATATCCATACAAAATCAGCCGTATCTTTATTAATGATATATCCGGTAGGGAAACTCCAACTCAGCTGATATTTATCCCTGAAAAGTCTGTAAATTTCAGCATTCGGATTCTTTTTATAATTAGTAATGAGACGATCTTGTTCCGCCTTCAGAAAAACATCCAGTATTTTCTGTTTATTAGCCTCAAACACTTTTAAAAAAGCGGCTTTATCCGGAGCATCTATTTCAAAATATTTTTGAGTACGGGCCCAGGGGCTGTCTTTAAAATGAATAGACGCAGAATCAATTTCAGGAGAAATTTTGGTGACCAGCACATTCCTGTACGTTTTTACATTTTTGTCGAAAAAAGCCAACGGAAGATTTATAATGTCAAACATCGGTTCGGGCTGAGGTAATCCTATCTGCTCCTGGGTAAACCACTGTTTAACTGTATCTCCGAGCGGTCCCTGCCATTCAGCCTTATCCATTACAATTAAGACTTCATTTGAACTACCGGAAGTAACAGGCAAAGCCTTTCTCTTCTCCTTACAGGCGACTACTGCCGCTAACAGGAATACTCCTATTGTTATTTTCAATAAAGGTGTTGGTTTCATAAATTTGAGTTTTATTTGTTATTTTTCTAAAACAGACTCAGTATTTACTCTCCGCAGGTTCCAAAATGCCTTTGACAGAGCCGACCAAAATTTTGGCTTCTACCATAAGAGGGATCCGATATTCATCCTTACTTACCCATATTTTCATATTCTCCCCTCCTTTAAAGACATCTCCTTCTACCAGAAGAGGCGAAAATACATAACATTCTCTCTTCTTTCCTCCGACTCTTACTTTATCTATACCCAGGTAACGAATATAAAGATCATAAATTTTATTATCAATCAAGATCCGTATAGGTATAAGCTCTTTCGGTTTTAAGGTATCGAAATTAATCTC
>ERZ1673753.2818-NODE-2818-length-12033-cov-3.846218_pt1 | contig 12033 bp, 6 predicted proteins | sample MGYA00580201_ERZ1673753 | MGnify/ENA primary metagenome ERZ1673753 (study PRJEB41218, sample SAMN15661747) | gut metagenome | host: Homo sapiens | place: Canada: London | collected 2015-08-20/2019-03-30 | study: EMG produced TPA metagenomics assembly of... | reverse complement strand
CTCGTTTATACCGCATCCGTCGATCAGGATACCAAGCTGTTAAAGCTGGCTCCGGCAACCGGCGAAGCCGCTAATCTGGGTATTTACAATCTTATTTGCGGCAGAACCTATATCGGCTCCGGCGGAATTTCGCTTTCCGTAAACGATTACTTTACGCTTGACGGTCTGGCCGGCGGACAGCTTAACGGCGAGGCTCTGGATTTCGTTTATATCGACGAAAAGACTGCCGGAATTTATTTGGACGGCTACCTTTATTACATTGCGATGTCTATTGACGAAAACAACGTCGCGCTTTACGACTCTTACGGTCAGCTGGCTACTGTTTTGTGCGTAGCCGACGGCTTGCAGGGTACTTACACCTCGGCGGACGGCGACAGCGTCACGCTGGACGGCAGAAGCCTTAACGCAGCGTATTACGCTTACGCTACCATGATTATCGACGGCGAGGAGTACGTTTACGTTTACCGCGCCGAAGAATCCGGTGAAACGGCAATTTATCTGCTGGACCGCAGCGGAAGCACCGACGAGCTTATCAAGGTTTACACGATTTACACGGAGGAGGAAGCTGGCGCAGTGGCTTACGTTTCCGCCGACGATAAAACCATTTGGCTGAAGGCCGAGTAGTATTTTATAAGGAGATGGCATTATGAAGAAAAAATTACTTGCTTTACTGTCTTTAGCAGCGGTGATTGCGCTGTGCTGCACGTTTGCCGCGTGCGCGGATAAGCCTGTCAGCTATACCGTTACCTTTGTAAGCGAGGGCACTACGGTTGAAACGCAGACCGTCAAGGAGGGCGGTACCGTTATTGAACCCAACGATCCCGTATTGGACGGATATGTTTTCGACGGCTGGTATAACGGAGAAGCGAAATATGATTTTTCGTCGCCCGTAAATTCCGACCTTACGCTTACCGCAAAGTGGAGCGTGGCCGTGGATCCCAACGTCGTTTCCGGAGAGGGAACGAAGGAAAGCCCCTATATACTGGCTCACCCCAATCATCTGATGATCTTTTCGGAAAAGGTCAACGATTCCGAAGCCGGCTGGGCGGATAAATATTTTCGGCTGGGAGCGGATATCGATATGTCCTCCGCCGTCGAGTACGTGCCCGCGGGCAAAACCGTAACCGATGAGGAAGATAATATAATAAGCCGCGGCTTCTCGGGCGTGTTTGACGGAGCCGGCTATACCGTATCCAACCTCAAGATAGAAAAGATTATAAAGTCGGGCGTGGCGTACGTAGGCCTTTTCGGCGAGACTTACATGGCCAATATCATGAATCTCAACCTGGAAAATATTGACTATACGGCGGAGTCTTACACCGACGCCGATACCGTCGGGGTTTATTTCGGCGGCGTCGCGGGTTATTCTAACAACACCAACTTTATTAAGGTGACGGTCAGCGGCGTGCTTAATACTTCCATGCAGCCGTCCAACTCCGCGTATGTCGGCGGCATTGCCGGCGGCTATAACGCTTCGGCGGACTCGGATCACAGCTACGTCACCTATATTGAAAACTGCTACGCGGATATCGAAACCGTAATAGACGACGAGGGCTCGCTTGAAAGCGCGGCTGTCGGCGGCATTGTCGGCTACGTGATAAATTACAGCAGCACCGTTGCCGTAATCAACAGCAGATCCGACGGCAGGATCTACGGCGGTCAGTTTACCGGCGGAATCGCGGGCAGCGTCAGCAATTACGTTTCTATAATAAACTGCGCCTCCGGCGCGGAGGTCACCGCTACCTCGAAGGAGGTTTCATATGCGGGCGGCATTGTAGGAAGCGTTACCGGGGACAGCGTAATAATGGACAGCTTTTCCACCGGCAAAATCAAGGCGCCCAAAGCGGACAGCAACACTTATGTCAGCTATGCGGGCGGAATAGTCGGATACTGCTCTTCGGACGATTATTATCTTTATTACGAAGCGGGCGGCTCGGTGGTAAACTGCTATTACAGCGGCACCGTAACCTGCCTCGGCGGACGCAAGAGCGAGCTTGGCGTTTCTGTGGAAGCCGGCGAAATTACGGACGCGTTTTTAAAAGAAACGCTTAAGTGGCAGCCGGAAAGCTGGTCGGCCGAAGGCGCGGCTTCCCGTCCTTCCGACAAGCTTATCAGCGATGTCAAAACGGATTTTTCCGTCAAGCTTATGAGCAAGGACGCGGAGTACGATACTCTTGACAAAGCGTTTACCGAAGCTCTCGGCTACGCCTTTGTCGGCGAGCCGGAAACGCCGGCAAACAGCGCTCCGGACGTGTTCTGGAACTGGGAGCTTGCCGAAAACGTTAATTACAGATTCTATATGCCGGTAGTCAAGGACATGACGCTGACCGCGCGCTGGCAGGACGTTTCCGCTGTTGCGGACACCTATTATTGCTCGGCCATAGAGGGCTTCAGCGTCACGCAGGAGGGCGCGGGCACGCTGGCCTTAAAAAACGACGGCACCTTGCAGTGGATTACCTCCAACGTAATGACGGGCACTTATAAATACGACGGACAGCATTTAATCATGGAGCTTCACAGCTTTTCGATCGGCGACGTCAGCGGCGATCTTGTCGACGGCCGCGCGACCTTCTCGATCGAGTACGGCATGAGCTACATCGTCGATTATACGTTTGAGCCTTATGAGCCGGCCATTTACGGCGAGTATATTTCTCCCGTAGGCGACCTGCTTACCTTCAGCGGCAAGAATTCCGTTTCCTTTGAAAGCTCTTCCGTAGCAGGCGGCGCGTATATTTCCGGCAATTATGCGGTAACGGGCAGCAGCATTGCGCTTAGCGGAACAAAGCTCGGCAATTATTTCTCCGATATGTCGGTTACGATAAACGGCAACGGCGCGCTTACCGTCAACCTTACAGGCAAAAACGACGGATATTCTGTAGAAGGCGTTACGTTTACCAAGCTTGACAGCGTTGATTATTCCGAGGAGTCCTTTATAGGCAGCTATAACATCGCTTACGTCACCGCAGGCACGTACGGCAATCCCAATATGAACAGATATACGATGATATTCGGCGAGACCGGCGGATTTACCTACCGCTCGCAGTACAGCGATATCCTCGGCCGTTATTATTGGTTTGAAAACGGCAGCATAATCAAAATCGTGTTTGACGGTTACGCAAGCACGTTTACGTACGACGCTGAAAACAATATCATACACGGAATTCTCAACCGCGGCAGCTCCAGCAACAGATATATAGTTGCCACTCCCGCGTCCGAGGGCGTGCAGATCGGTTACGTAATCGGCGACAGCCAGAGCAACGTGGTATATATTACGGACGACAGCCGTTACCTCGTTTTGAACAATACGCTTGTTCCCGACGCCGAGATAACCGGAACCTTTGCCGACGGCGAGCGCGTTACGGTAGAGGGCAGCGATTATTACGTCAAGGTTTACAACGAGCGTATCGAGGGCTACGAGCTTCTCGCTATCGGCGCGGAAGAGGGCGAATATACCTTCGACGGCAAAACGCTTGAAATTGACGGTATCGGCAACGTAACCGGCGACGTAACGGGCACTTACAGAGTTTACGGCAACACGGTGGTCGTCTATTGCGACGACGATACGTTTATCGGCTTCGATTATACGGCCGCTCAGGCGTCCGGCAACGTAATCACGGCGCTTGTTCCCGACAAATATCAGGGCGTTTGGTATCAGGATAAGGAGCAGACGATAGACGGCGAGAAGGTGCTTGTTAAAAATTATTACAAGCTGCTTATCGACGGCTTCGGACATACCAATTTCATGTACCTTAAATATCCCGAGCAAGGCATTTATTCCTTTAACTGGACCGAAAACTGGGGAACGTGCACTCCCAATTCTACGGGCGTAAGCGTAATGTTCAACGAGTCGCAGACTGCCGATATTGTATTCTATTATGACAACAACCTGGCCTACAGCAAAAACTTCGGCTATCAGAACACGACGGAAATCTTTGTCAAAAAGGGTTATACCGGCACAACCGAAATCCCCAAAATCGATTCCTCGCTTAAGGGCGCGTATTCCGGAGTGGTCGGCAGCGATACGGTCAAAATAAATCTGCGCGCGGACGGCACCGGCACTTACGCCGGCAAGCCCTTTACGGGCATATACGACGGCGTCGATACGATTTTCTTTGAGATTGACAGCACGGAGTATAAGATAAAAATCGGCGCAAACAAAACGCTTACTCTCATCGTCGGCAGCGAGAGCGTCACGCTTACCCGCGACGGCGAAATCACCGAGGTTATTCCCGGAGCCATCGCCGGGACCTGGTCGGGCGAGTTTGAAGGAATCGGAATCACGCCCGGTGAAACCAGAACGGTCGTAATTACTACTACCGGCACGGACTGCTATTATAACAACGAGCCTTTAACCGGCGTCGCCTACGATTACGAAAGCTATACGATTACGGCAAAGTGCGGCGGTCTGGAGATTACAATGGTCTGGAGCGAGTCGAAAAACACGATCAGCTTCACCGCGACGGACGACGAGCAGCGCACGTGGTTTGCCACGCTTTCTAAGGAAGAAGCGTAACAATTCATTATCGGTCAATTTGCCTGCCGGCGCGGAAGAAAGAAGTTTCAGCCGCGCCGCCGGCGCATTTCCGGTAAGGCAGCGCTAAGCAGCGTATATACCCTTTCGTGATATCGGCTTAAGGCCGGCGTCGCAACGGCGGATATATAGAAATTTTTATAAAGGAGAAAAAACATGAAAAGAAGTAAGTTAATCGTGCTTGTTCTTGCTCTTGTAATGTCGTTTGCGATGATTGCGGTCGCGTGCGACGATTCGGCTGATACTCCTCCGGCGCCGGAGGTTTATACGGTCACGTTCAAGGACGGGGACACTACGGTAAAAAGCGTTGACGTCAACGCAGGCTCGGCTCTTGCGGCCGCGGACATTCCCGCTGCGCCCGCGACGGGCGAGGATAAGGCTTTCGAGGGCTGGTATGCCGGCGATACCGCTGTAGCGGCGGGATATACGCCTGCTGCGGACGTTACGGCTTCCGCTAAATATACTCAGCTTAAAAAGGTCGATTTTAAAATCGGCGACGAAATCGTAAAAACCGTTTACGTACGTCCCGGCGCTAAAATCGCGGCCGACCAGCTGCCTGCGGAAGTAGATATGCCTGCATATTCGTTTGCAGGCTGGTATGTCGGCGACGAGCCGTTCGACACCGACGAGGATACGGTTGACGCCGACATCGTGCTCGAAGCCGATTACGTCAAGATCGCTTACGTAATCAAGTTTGTAAACGGCGACGACGAGGTGTCCGTCAAGTATATCGATTTGGGACAGGACGCCAAGCTTTCCGCCTCCGATATTCCCGCCGGTCCTTCCGCCGGCCAGGGCGAGATTTTCCTCGGCTGGTACAACGGCGCGGTCAAGGCCGAGCCTAACGCGGCGATAAGCGCCGACGCGGTTTATAAGGCCGCTTTCGTGTCCGAGACCAGCTATGACGGCGTTTGGTACAACGACGACGAAGGCTTGATGGCGGTTCTCGATTACAACGAGGGCATTACCGCCGTTACCGTCATGGGCAAAACCAATAAGGAGTTTACTTACGACGCGGCGGCCGGCACTTGCAGCTATTCGGAAGGAGCGTACATCAGCAAAAAGACTTATACTCTTACCGTTATCGGCGACATATTGACTATCGGTTTTGCTGAATATAACGAGTATGAGGAGTATGTGACCACTACTTACGCTCTTACTAAAGGAACCCCTGTCGATTACGCCGGCAAATACGTCAAGGACAGCGTTAACAGCAATTATATGACGGTTACCGACGGCGGCGTCATTTCCTATTACAATACCTCAAGCATATATTACGCGCGCCTGTTTGCTGACGGCAGCGCTTATAAGCTGGCATACAGAGTCAACGCTTCTGCCGACGTTATTACCGCCGACGCCGATATCGACGAAAAGGGCAATATCGTCGTAACCGGCGGAACGGGCGTTAACAACAGCTATAAGGGTATGTACGTCAAGGACGTGGCGGATGTTTCCCATTATAATTACGACAGTTCTTATTATCTTTACGATTACACGCTTACCGGCGGAGAACATCTTTACGTATATAACGATAATTTCCAGTCCTTCAGTTACGCTACGGTTGAAGGTACAGTTGAAACTGACGCCGTTTTAACCGTAACCGTTGGCGATGACGAATACGTCGTAAAAATCATCAACAGTTATAAGATGGAGTTTGCTTCCGACGAGCGCGGCGAATATACCGGAGTCGGAACGGACGTAGAAGGCATGATCCTGTTCCTTGACGGCTTCGGTACGGCGACGGCCGAAGCGGAGGGCCCCGGCTCCGAGTTAGTGTCTATTGACTATTATATGATCGGCAATATAGCCGTGTTTGCCGACGGCGGCAGCGGCGCAATGACTATCGATAAAAGCGCAATGACTTTCGGGCCTGCGGTTTCGGACGGAAAGGAAGCCTCTTTCTCCGAATACGACGGCAGCGCAAAGCTTAAATTAGACGGATACGGCGGCGTGGTGGAAACCTATTATTCCAATCGTTATGTCGGCACATATGAATTCGGCTCCGACGGCAACACCGTTACGATTACTGGTACCTACAGCTCCGACGGAGTTTATAATGTGCTCGAGAGCGGAAAGGTGCTGGAAGGCGATGACGAGAGCAATGTGTTTATCGACGATACCTATACTGTGCAGTCGGGTATTCAGGACTTTGTCGGAGCCAACGACGGCTGGTGGCAGAGCGAGGCCGATGCTGCCGTCTACGTAGTAATAGATACCGAAAAAAGTAAAATTACTTACAACGGAGAGGTCATTAACTACGATGTCAACTGGCGCGGCACCAAGCTGGAGTTCAGGATTTACGTATCGGGCAGCGGATATATTTACTATACCGTTACCGTTGTTGGCGGCAAGCTCAATATCTCTTACGTTGATACCGATGAAACTCCGGTCACCGAGACTTATGTGTCCGCTCCGCAGCCCGTTATCGAGAAAAACGCTTTCGAGGGCGTATGGACGGGCAACGGTACGGATTTCTGGTTTGACGGATACAACGTCGTGGTAATTGATTCGACAAAAGCTAATTATTCCGTTGCCGACGGCGTTGCAAGTTTTTCCGCTAACGGAATGGATTATACCGCTACGTTCAGCGGCAGCGATCTTACCATAACGTGGAACGACGGAGAGTATGACGGCAATTATACCGCTGCTCCGGCCGAATTGGACGAGTTTGCAGGCAAATGGAATCCGCCGTCAAGCGAATATTATCAATATATTCTTACATTCTCCGGGGCAGGTATAGTACGCGTTTACCGCGAAACCAGTTATTCGACGACGGACAAATATGTTGAATATACCGTAAGCAGCGGAACAGCTACTTTCTCTGCAGATTATAATGATTGGACCTGTACGATGGGCGTCGATAATACTATGGAGGTGGTCGCGCTTGATTCTGATGGTGCCGGAGTGTTCAATGACGGCACTTTTACCAAAGTGACGGAATCGACTGAGCTTGACGCTATTGCGGGTACTTATATGTTCGATACCTGGAGTCTTGTGTTCGACGGCTTAGGTCAGGTAACCGTTACTAGGGGAGCGGAAGAAGAAACCGTTAATTATACTTTAAGCGGCAAAATCGCCGAGTTTACCGCCTTGACTTGTGATTTTGAGTGTACTATCAAGGATAACGGCAATCTCAACGTATTGGCCGATTACGGCGACACGTTTAATAACGTCGAATTTGTAAAGCAGGCTTCCGAGGCGCTTGACGCCTTTGCAGGAACGTGGAACGGAACAAATATTTCGTCTAACGTTTTGATTTTTGACGGAAATGGCAGCGGCAGCTTTAACGGCACTGCGTTTACTTATGAGATTGTAGGAAACGTCGCCAATATTTCCGCTTTCGGCGCTTTCGACGGAGATACCAACACAGCTACGATTACTGACGGCACGATTTCCGTTTCGTTTGACGATAGTTACGGTGAAAATGCTTACAGCGATACGTTTACCAAACAGACTGCTTAATAAGTAAAAAAATAAAGTCCTTTTCGCCAAGAAGAGGGCTTTATTATTACCGTATCGTTTAAGCGCCTGTTTGAATCATTATTTAGAAAACGCTTCCCTTTATAGGGAAGCGTTTTTCATCATAAAAGCGATTTACGACAGCCAAAGAAACATAAGCGCGGCGACAAGGGCGAACGATAAAAGGATTACCGCAAGTCTCGGCAGCAGGACGCTTAAATACGCGCGAGTCATTGCGCGCCGTTCTTTTTTAGTGACGGATACCTTATCCCGGTCCTTTTTGTATTCCGCTTTGTTCTGCCGGCCGGAATATGCGTGCCGTCTGTACGCCGGCAGCTCGTCGCCGTTCATGGGCGCGACGGTGCGGCCGTCGTCCCAGTCGGGGAGTTTTTTTTCTTTCTTTGCCATAGCGTTATTATAACCTATTTGCGGCGGTTAAAGCAAGTTAATTTAATCAGTTGACGCGGATTTGCGCCGGCGACGTTTCTTTTCGGCTTTCCGCGGCCGCATTAAAGCTTAAGCCGATTATTTTCCGTCCGGCGGTACGGCCGGCTTATTCTGCGGCGGCAGACGTCCGGCGCCTTTTCGGCAGTAAAAAAGGTAAAAACTGTAAGAGAAAGCGCGTGCAAAAAATGTCGAAAATGAAAGCGGAAACGGTTGCGTAATACGTTATTTATGTGCTATAATAGCAAACGGTAAAACTTAAGAAAAACCAAAGGAGAAAGAAATGGCTTCGGAAAGAATAACCGGATATTGCACATGCGAGCGTTTCGGTACGGCCGTTTTTTCCCTTTTCGCCGACGGCAATAGTTGTTTTTTTAAGAAGTTCCTGTAAGGGGCTTCTTTTTTTAGTTGCAAATCAAATTCTTCTTGAGGAGGATATTAAAAATGTCACAAAACGGTTTAATTTACGACATCGGCGACAAGCCGAAGTTCGGACAGCTGCTGGTCTTTGCGCTTCAGCAGGTGCTGGCTATTATCGCGGCGACGATTGCCGTCCCTACGATTATAGGTCTGCCGGCGCAGATTCCCGCCGCCATTCTCGGCGCGGGTATAGGCACGATAGTATATCTGCTGTTCACGCGCTTTAAAAGCCCTGTTTTCCTGGGCAGCTCCTTTGCGTTTTTAAGCTCTTTGATGGTGGCGATGTCTTACGGCTATCTGGGAATAATCGTAGGCTCGCTGTTTGCCGGGCTTGTTTACGTGGTTTTTGCGCTCATCATTCATTTTGCGGGCACCGCTTGGGTAAACAAGCTGCTTCCGCCCGTAATAATCGGTCCCACGGTAGCCATAATAGGACTTTCGCTGGCGGCTAACGCCATGGGCGATATGGTAAAGGCCTCGGGCAATATCGGCGGCGTAAACATATATTCCGGATATAATCTCGTTGCGCTTCTTTGCGGACTGATAGCTTTTATAACGATAGTTCTGTGCTCCTCTCAGAAACGCTTTAAGATGATGAAGCTTATTCCTTTCGTTATCGGAATTTGCGCCGGTTACGCGGCCGCGGCAATATTTACCGCAATCGGCTACGCTACCGACTGTCAGTATCTCATGATTATAGACTTTTCGCCCATAGTCAGTAATTTCGTAAACGAGGCGGGCGAGTTTACCGGCATAACGGCGTTCCTCAATTATCCCGACTTTGCTCTTATAGAGGCTATTAAGGAGATTACAAACGGCAGCTCCTCTATAGCAGGCGCGGCGGCGCTTGACGGCGGCGCGGTAGCGGAGGTTGCCATTGCTTTCGTGCCGGTGGCGTTTGTCGTCTTTGCCGAGCATATTGCCGACCATAAAAATTTAAGCACCATAATCGGCAGAGATCTCATTTCCAATCCCGGTCTTAAGCGCACGCTTTTAGGCGACGGCGTCGGCTCGATGGCCGGCACTGTGTTCGGCATATGCCCCAACACCACTTACGGCGAGTCCGTCGGCTGCATAGCCATTACCAAAAACGCGTCCATTTCCACTATATTTACGGCGGCTGTTATGTGCATAATCATTTCGTTTATAAGCCCGCTCATGGCGGTGCTGCGCACAATCCCCAGCTGTGTAATGGGCGGCGTGTGCCTCACGCTTTACGGCTTTATCGCTGTATCCGGACTTAAGATGTTTAAGGACCTCGACCTTGGCGAAAATAAAAACCTGTTCGTTGTTTCCGCTATCCTCATTGCGGGAATAGGCGGTCTGACCATTCAGATTCCTTACGCTATCGGCGCAGGCGGCGCGGTTGAAAAGACCATTCAGATAACCTCTATCGCCACCGCGCTTATCCTCGGCATAGTCACAAATCTCGTGCTGGGCGCGCTTGAAAAGAAGCAGGCCGGCGACGGAGGCGATTCTTTAGTCACCGCCGCGGTACCGGAAAACGCCGACGGCGCAGCTCCCGTGGAGGAGGACGCTTTAACAAAGGCCGATGCGGAGCAACCGGAGGAAAAATAAATGAAGGACTACAAAAACGTCGTAATTTTCAATCATCCGCTTATTCAGCATAAGATAGCTATTCTGCGCGACGAAAAAACCAGCATGAAGGAATTTCGTGAGCTTATCGAGGAAATTACTACTCTCATGACTTACGAAAGTCTTAAGGACGGCGTGCCAACCGTTGAAAAAACGGTCAAGACTCCGCTCGAAACCTGCACTCAGCAGGTTGTCAAGGACAATTCTATCGCCATTGTACCCATTCTCCGCGCCGGACTCGGCATGGTAAACGGTATTCACGTGCTTTTTCCGTCGGCCAGAGTAGGGCATATAGGCATGTACCGCGACGAGAGCACGCTGGAGCCGCAGGAATATTACTGCAAGCTGCCCGACGGAATCGAGGACAAGCTGGTGCTTCTGGTCGATCCCATGCTTGCTACGGGAGGAAGCGCCTGCGACGCAATTTCTCTGCTTAAAAAGCGCGGCTGCAAGAATATAAAATTCATGGCGATTATCGGCGCGCCGGAGGGAGTCTCCAAGGTCGCCGAGGCGCATCCCGACGTTAACGTTTACGTTTCCACGCTGGACAGATGCCTTAATGAAAACGGCTATATTCTGCCGGGGCTGGGAGACGCCGGCGACAGGCTTTTCGGCACTAAATAATCCGCGCTTGAATTTAACCCCGCGTTTTTTTGCCGCGGTTTCCCGTCAAGGAGCGGGGACGTTTACGGTTTTCAGATTTGCTTATGAGTCCGGTATTGCGCCGGGCTCATTGCGTTTTAAACGCGTGCGTCAAAAAAGTGTTAAGCCGCTAAAGAGTAATCGGCGGCATTTTTTGGGCGGCTTTTGCCGTAATATCTTGACAGCCGTCGGCGGCTCATATATAATATATATTATAAAGCGCATATTTGATACTGTTACGGAGGATTGCGACTCATGACGAAACTAAAACGGACGGCCGCGGTTTTCATAGCCGTTTTAGCCTGCGTTCTTTTTCTCGGATGCAGCAATAGCAATTATACTCTTACCTACAACGCTTTGATGTGGGACACCGTTACCGGCGAGGAGGGCTATAAAATTTACGACGGTGAGACGCTGCTTATCGATACTGCCGACAACGCCTGTATTCTCAGGCTGGCGGCGGGGAATCACACCATAGGCCTTCATTCCTACGGAAAGGGCAAAAGCATGAAAATCGCCGAATTTTCTTACTCCGTGCCCGAGCTGAGCGAAAAGACTTATACTGACGCGGAGCAGTTTGAGGCGGAGCAGGCCTCCGACGAGAGCTATTTTTCCGCGGCGAAGCATCTTGTGATAGATTACCGCGGCACGGACGTCGTCCGCGATAGCTTTACTAAACCGATCAACCTTGCCGCGTCTGTTAAAAAGGTGAGTATTCTTGCCGACAAGCGCACGACCGTCAACGCTAATTTTGTGATACAAAAGCGTCAGGACGATATCGAATTCGAGCTGGAAAATATTATACTGCAGGGCAATAAGGAAGTTGAAAACACTATAGCGTACGGCGAGGGCGCGTCCGATTCGGCAGGCAGCCTTATTATCAAGCTGTTCGGCAGCTATAACGCGATTTATTGCGGTTATCTGCCGCCCTCCGGCGCAAA
>ERZ1673753.2795-NODE-2795-length-12124-cov-36.712735_pt1 | contig 12124 bp, 3 predicted proteins | sample MGYA00580201_ERZ1673753 | MGnify/ENA primary metagenome ERZ1673753 (study PRJEB41218, sample SAMN15661747) | gut metagenome | host: Homo sapiens | place: Canada: London | collected 2015-08-20/2019-03-30 | study: EMG produced TPA metagenomics assembly of... | reverse complement strand
CTGCCGCACCTCGCTCGCCGTATCGGCACTTAGAATTATGCGGTATTGCCTTTACAACTTCGCAAGTATCTCCCCCACACCGGAATCCGATTGCCCTTCTCCCCTATCCCCCAACCGCGCGTACCGTTCATCTTCATCCGCTCCCCCACCAAAACAAAAGGCATGTGCCCCCTTATCTCTATCATAAGGTGGGCACATGCCGTTACATTATCATGATTTTATCACGCCAAAGTCATCAGGCAATGCAGCCATCGGCAAAGCTGTTGCGCTTGGCTTTCTCTTTCTGCTGGTTGCGCTTGGCGATGATTTCTTTGCTCAGGCCAATACGGTTGGTCTTGAAGTGGAAGAACGGGCGTTCCGGTACGGTGAAAATCTCCACCGGACGCATGTAACGTTCCGGCAGGCAGGCATTGATCTTATCGCGCACATCGTCCAAGGTGTAGCCATCTTTGAGCTGGACGTACAGGTACGGCAGGAAGCAGCCCTCGTGCTCATCATCCGGCACGATAACAAAGAACTCGTCCTTGATTCCCTTGATGTCGGCATCGGCCACGATGTTCTCCAGCGGCTGCACCATCAGGTCGCCGCCGCCAAAGCGCGGGGATGCGCCGCGGGTCATCGTGTAGAGCACACCGTCCTCGGACATATAGCCAATATCGCCGGTGTGCAGCCAGGTCTTGCCGTCTGCGTGAACCTGCAGTGCCTTGGCGGTTGCTTCGGGGCGGTCATAGCCCAGCATCACGCCGGGGCCCGTCATGCAGATCTCACCGGGGGTATTGTAGGTCAGCTCTTCCTGGGTGCCGGGCTTGAAGATGCTGATGACGCTGTGGATCATCGGCACACCAACGTTGCCGTCACGCACCGGGAACGGAGCCATGGGCAGAGTGGCGTTGGAGCCGGCCTCGCTGCTGCCGTAGCCGGCAGTAAAGCGCAGGTTGCAGTTATGCTGCTTGAGGAACTCCTCAACATTGCGCAGCTGCTTGTTGTTGAATGCCTCGCAGCCGGCGCCGATGGCCAGCATGTGGGACATATCATAGTCAGCCGGAAGACGCTTGCTGCGGCGGATAACCTCCACAAACATGGGGATCAGGGGCCAGTTGTTGGGGCGGTAGCGCATCATTTCCAGGTCAACATCGTACACATCCACAAACGGATCCAGAATGAGCAGCATACCGCCGGCCAGGGGCAGCAGCATCATGGAAACCACAACAGCGATCAGAGCCGGGGGCAGGATGGTCAGCAGCCAGGTGGGGCGGAATTTATCCGAAGAGCCATAAAAGTTCATCTGGGCCAGCACGCCGATGATGCTGTGTGCAGAATGGATGACCTGCTTGGAAGGGCCGGTGGAACCGCTGGTGTAGGCGCGCAGCAGCGGGCGGTCAATGTTGACAGGAGCGGGCACAAAGCCGCGAAAACGCTGGCCCATGTTACAGAAATCAGCCCACATCATGGTATCAGAGCCACGGGCGGGAACATCCGGATACAGGGCATCCAGGGAATGCTGCAGGTAAACCGGCATAGCGGCGCGGTCGCCGCTTTCCAGAGCGGGAACGATAACATAGGTATTCACGTTGGTCTGCTCACGGTAGGCTTCGATTTCGGCCTTGGAGAAGAAGTCGTGAACAAAAATCACCTTGGCATTGGCTTTCTGAACAGCTTCAATGTTTTCTTCCAGGGTGTTGTCACGGCACAGCAGCGAAGCGCCGATGCGCTCGGCTGCCAGCAGCAGATAAATGAATTCCGGCACAGAACGCAGGAACACGGGGATCTGGTCCCCCTGCTTGATGCCAAGCACCTGCAGAGCGCGGGCGGTGGCGTCCACCTTACGGAACACGGTACCCCAGGTGATATCCACGCCATAGTAGTGCATGGCAACCACGTTAGGGTCTGCAGCGCGCACGGAGAGGTACTGCTCCACGGTGCAGGCCGGAACCTGGATACCGCGCAGAACATCTGGATAGAACTTCATCCAGGGGCGGTCAATGCTGGGCTTGCCAGTCAACATCGCGTTTTCATTCATTGCAATTTCCTCCAAATGTCTTTCCCTTATAGTTGCAGGGAATTAAATTATCCAAATCAAATCACGCCAAACCTTTATGGCGCTTTCCCCTGCTGTGCACATCGTTGCACAGCGTCGCCGAACCATAATGCTATAATTATCTTCGGTGCTGAACATAGTATACCATTCCTGTTTACGGAAAGCACGAGAATCCCATGGCACAAATTTCCAGAAATTGATTCCGCATGATTCACTTTTTTCACATGAATTTTTACGCTTTGGCATGGAGTTTTCTTTCAATTTCATTTTCCTTGGTGCAACAAAAGCCCCAGCTACCGCAGCAGCCAGGGCTTTATGTTTATGCGTATGTATGTTGTATTTTTAGATTTTGTTCATCCAGCTCTCTTGCAGTTCTTCCATTTCATCACTTTTGGCGCGGGTAATCAGATGGATTCCCTGCAGGACATGATGGATGTGCTCCGCAATGGCGTTGCGCTCTTTTGTCACGTTCTGGTCATCCAAATTCCAGACCTGATCAAAATATTCACTCAGGCGGTCTTTCATCACACTGTTGTTGACCATTGCAATCCGGTTGATGGGGCAGTTGTTATCCAGCCGAAGATACGATGCAGCTTCAGAAAGAAACATATTGGGGTCCGCCACATACTGGAAATCGTTCACAATGCGGCCGCTGATCAAGCGGAATTCAAGTTTTTCACGCTGCTTGCAAAGCTGCAGCACATAGCTGATGCACCGGCTGCGCTGATCCGGGGTAAGGCTGACTTTGTAACTGAAAAAGTCCAGCTCGCCGGAAACCGCCATGGAGGAAAATGCAGCTTCATAAATCAGGATGCGGATGTTTGTTTCCTCCACCACACCTTTGGCAAGGTTGTGTACGCTACGCAGCTCCGCAGGGGTAGCACCCAAAAAATCTTTCAGTTCGGTCTCGTGGGCGGTCAGGATCTCTTCAAACAAGTCATCCGGCAGCAGGAGCTCATTCAGGTGGCCGAACATCCACCGCAGATTGGAGGCCAGCAGCGTGTGCATATAGTCGTACTGGCTGATCAGCTGGCGCATGCTGGTATCGCGGAAAAGCTGGTCATCCCGCACGCAGAGCTTGGAGAAGTTATCATACAGGCTTTCGCAGTTCTGCGGGTCCTCGGTGGCGGTAACGGCGGCGCAGCGGCTGTGGCTGACCAACAGGCCGGTAATGGCAAAATCGCCCTTGACCACAAACACCGCGCGCCCGGCAGCCGCGGTGCTGCCAAACAGCTTGAAATGAATATGGCTGAAGTTGGTCAACACGTTGATAATGAGCGCGGCATCATAGATGGGGTCCCATTTTTCGCGGCTGATATCGATCATCAGCTTGAAATAGACGTTATCATAGCTGCGCTGGTCCACCAGCTGGCCGTTTTGCAGGTTGGCAACTTTCAGGCGGTATTCGCGCGCCATTTCCATCAGGTCCATCACAGCCACAATGTCCAGCTGGCTGACGCGGCGCAGCACGGGGTGCGCCATTTTGGTCAGGTATTGCAGCATGTTCAGCTCGGCCCAAAAGTCCGTATAGGGGCCAATGCGCGCCTCGCCGCTGTCCAGTTCCTCTTGCAAATAATCATATTCAGCAATCAGGTTATCATAAATGGCGGCTTTCAGGTCACTGGGGATGCTAACGCTGTATTCCCGCAGCAGCAGGTCACGGCCATCATCGGTGGCTTCATCCACCACGCAGGCACTGATGCCCTCCATCACACGCTTTTCAGTCTTTTTGGCAGGCAGCATGCGGCCGCTGACCCATTTGCTGATATAGGAAACATCGTATTGCAGGCGCTTGGCCAGGGTATAGTTCTTGACCTCCGCAACTTCCAGCAAATGCTCCAGCAGAATGCTGAATCTATTTTTATCTTCCATTGCACCAAATCCTCTTCACCCATTTAGTTTACACTTTTCTTTTATTCTATTATACAAGTTCCATATTTCGATTGCAAATTCAAATGATAACAGGTAAGGAGAAAACGAAGAAAATATATTAAAATCTTTCACAATTCGCGGCCGCATTCTTTGGCATTCATGCCAGTTTGTTGTTTTTTTGTTGTTTGAACTGACAAAGTTTGTTTGTTCTGTTTGTGATATCCTCCAAAAATTATACTTCGCGCGCCATATTTGCCAAATTTAGCCGCAGCTTTTTAGTAGGTTTTGCCCTTGCACCGGCCTGATGTGTTCGCCATGTTTTTGTGTGTTGCCTTTATTATGCGGGTAAGGTAAATTGCGATTTTTTAATCGTGTACTATTTCTAGGGCAATACCGCATAATTCTAAGTGCCGATACGGCGAGCGAGGTGCGGCAGATGCCAAGCCAAAAGCGCAGATAATACTGGATGTCTTATCGAGCATTTTGGCAACGCAGATGCCGTGCCGCAGCTGCCGGAGCGGTGCTTAAGCCGCAAGGCGGGAATTGTGCGGTGTTGCCCTAGCTTTCGGCAGGGTGGGGTCCCCCGCCCTACTGATTGTTTAAGGGTGTGCTGCCCATTATAATTTGTTCTGTAGGGAACGGTCTTGACCGTTCCGAGGCCTTGTCCGATTGGTCGTGATGGGATTTGTGGCAGGGCAAGGTGCCTGCGGGCGCAGTGACTGTTCCAAGGCGTTGGATTCGATTGCTTTAGGTTTGCGGCAAGGCCCCCCTCAGGCCGCTTCGCGTCCAGCTCCCCTCCAGGGGAGCCACCACAATCATAAGGTAAGATACTGGCTCCCCTTAGAGGGGAGCTCCGGCGAAAGCCGGTGAGGGGTGGTTCCTCGCGCAGAGCCTGATAAATGAGATTTGTGACTGGGCTCATCCGGCGGCCAATGGGCTGGCCGCCCTACCGTACAGTTACCAACAAAAGGCCTGTAATTTATACGCTCCTCCGGGGCGTCGGGGACGCCGCCCCCTACGGCATAGCAAGGTATATTGCAATTTTTAAATTGTGTATTGTTCCCAGTATTTCGGCAGGGTGGTGTCCCCCGCCCTACTGGCCTGGCAAATATTTCACCGAACCTATGCCCACAAATACAAAAATGCCGCAGCAGACTGTTACATCTGCTGCGGCATTTCTATTTAGGGGTTAATGGGCTGGGTTACAGCTCATTGTTCAGGCTGTGGGATTACTGCAGAACGCCGGTGTTCTTATCGAAATGATAAGTGCGGCCATCGATGACTGCATCGCCCTTAGCCATGGTGCCATAGATCGGGTCGAAATAGTAACGCTTGTCAGCGCTCCAGCCCTTGATCATGTGGCCCTGTGCATCGTAACGGACCCACTTGCCGGTACCATCGGGCCTATCAGCCCACTGGCCAGCTTCGGATTCCTGATAGACATCCTTGCTGGTGGCTTTCTTGCCCTGGTCAACGGCATCCAGCCAGTACCAAGCGTCGGAAGCCGGGTCATAGATTTCCTTGCCGCGGCCATCCAGGCCCTGGCGAACGCCCTTTTCGTACCAGAAGTCAGCGCCTTTGATGGTCAGCCACTGGCCGTCCAGAGCGATACCGGTGTACTCGTCAAATGCGCAAGGTACACCGTCAATATCGCCTGCGCCCTTAGCCATAGCGCCGGTGATCAGGTCAAAGTAGTAGGTGCCCTTATCGGTCGTCTGCCAGCCCTTGACCATGTGGCCGTTCTCATCGTAACGGACCCACTTGCCGGTGCCATCGGGCTTATCAGCCCACTGGCCGGCGGCGGATTCCTGATAAACGTCCTTGCTGACGGTCATTGCGCCGCCCTGGACAGCATCCAGCCAGTACCAAGCGTCGGAATCGGGATCATAGATCTCTTTGCCGCGGCCGGTGGTACCCTGCTTCACGCCGTTTTCGTACCAGTACTTCTTGCCGTTTTCTTCAACCCAGCCGTTCTTCTCGCCGAACTTGGCGGTGTAGTCCTTGCCGTTGAAGGTGACAGCAGCGGTGGTAACGCCGCTGGTCTGCTTTACAGTTGCATCCACGAACTGTGCACTTGCGCAGTTCTTATCGGTGCAGGTAAAGACAGCCATTGCGGTAATGGTGGTCTTTTCAGCAGCACCATGAGCGGTGCGCGTTTCGGGTTCAGTAGACGGTACCTCAGTCGGCTCCGGCACAGCAGTCGGTTCCGGCACAGCAGTCGGTTCCGGCACAGCAGTCGGCTCCGGCACAGCAGCCGGCTCTGCCAGCTTTGCGGTCGGAGTTGCGGTCGGAGTTGCAGTCGGAGTTGCAGTCGGAGTTGCAGTCGGAGTTGCAGTCGGAGTTGCGGTCGGAGTTGCAGTCGGAGTTGCAGTCAGTGCTTCAAACACAGCGCTAACGGTAACATCAGCGGCAGGCATCTTGAAGGTAGCCTTGCCATCGGTCAGGGTCAGCTTTTCGGTCTTGGTATCTTCGCCGATCTGATAGCTGTAGGTCAGGCTGTCAGCCTTGAGCTGGTAGTTATCAGCTGCCTTAACGGTAACGGTAACGTCGGTGCCTTCAACAGCTGCGGTCGGGTCTACGGTAACAGTGCCGTTCTCAGCAGGAGCTGCGGTAACCTTGTATTCCTTAACAAACTCTGCGCTGACGTTGACAGGGTAAGCAGGCATTGCAAAGGTGTAGGTGTTGGCTTTTTCGGTATCAGCCTTCACTTCAACGGGCTTATCGGTGTTGTCAGCGTCTTTGTAGGTAACCTTCACGCTGCCAGCCTTCAGGGCATAGCCGGTTGCGGGCTTAGCAGTCAGGGTTACGGTTTCCTTCTCAGCTGCTTCTTTAGCGGAAGCAGTGATCTCACCATTGGTCAGGGGAGCAACATTGACCGCATAGGTCTTAGCGGCTTTGGTAACGCTGATGGTCACATCGCCGTCCGGCATGGTGAAGGTGTAAACCGTCTTAGCCTTTTCGGTGGTAGCCTGGGCTGCGGCTTCGTCCTGCGCTGCTTCCTGAACTTCAGTCAGAGCAACATCGGTATCGCCGTTCTTTGCGGTAACGGTAACGATATCGGTGCCTTCCTTTTCTACGGTCAGGGTAACGGTATCGTCCTTGATGTAGGTGTTGTTGGTGGTGCCCAGGGTCAGGGTAACGCCTTCAACTGCATTGGGCAGGGTAACGGTGTGGGGGGTGCTTTCGGTTGCGGTATGGCAATCAGAGCACAGGTACACATTGTTGCCAACGGACTTGGTTTCCAGCTCGTCCAGAGCCCAGGTATGGCCCTTGGGCAGTGCGCCGTCAGCGTACTTCTTTTCACCCTTGGTCAGGCCGTACTTGGTGGTGCGGTCCTGGGTGTAAGCGGGGGTATCGCACCATGTTTCAACGGAAACATTGGTGGTTGCGCCGCTGCTCAGGTCGCTGACCATGTCGGACATCGGCATGGTTTCAACCAGGTTAGCGCACCACATGAACTCTTCGTTCTTGTTCTTCTCGTCAGAGCTGCCCATGTTCTGGTTGTAACTCGGGTTGTAGTTCCAGGACTCGGTCTTGTAGCTCTTACGGTTTGCATAAGAAGTGCCGGAGGCATCGGTCTTGACTTCTGCCTTGCCGTCCACCAGTTCCTTATAGGTGTTGGACAGGTTGGTGCCGACAGAAACGACCAGCTGATCCTTGGTGGTGTTGATGCCGGTGATCACAGTCTGGCCCTGCTGGGTGGTGGTAGCAAAGCTGTAGCTGTCACGCAGGGTCAGGCCCGCCAGAGGATGGTTCATGAAGGTGCCCAGATACTTCACACTGCTGGTATCCTGGGCGCTATCCATGATAACCATGCTCATGCCGGGAAAGTGGGTATCGGGAACCATGTTGCCGTCCTTATCCTTGGTCAGCTTAATGCCGCCATAGACGGTGTTGTATTCCTTCACTTCTTCCACTGTGCCGGTGGTCGGGTCCATACGGTAGATGGCGTTGTTGACGTTGAAGTACAGCTTGCCATCATACAGTGCGGTAGAGTGTACCAGTGCGGGGTAGATCCGCTTTGCAGCAGCGTCTGCCAGGCACTCGGTGTTCAGGTTGTTTTCAACCTTGGTATGCTTATCTGCTGCACTGGTATCGATCTTATAGATGGTGCCAGCTTCGGCCAGGACCTTGGCATTGCTGTCGTCATCATTGAAGTTGCTGCTGGTTTCCTTCAGATCGTTGTAGTACATCAGGATGATATCAAACGGGTCATCCGTCTTGGTAAAGCTGCTCATGCTGAAGCCGCCGGGTCTGCTGCTGGAATCCTCTTTGCGGATATAGTAGTTCGCATTACGCGGACGTGCTTCCAGAGTATCGGGGCCCTGGTTCTGCATCTTCTTCATGAACTGCTGCATCTGGGAGTTGTTACCAGAGCTGCCGGAACCAGAGCTGCCGTTGTTGCCGTTCTCGGACTGCTGGCGGCGCATGTTGTTATACAAGTTCTGGTTGGTCGTGGTATCAACGTAATAGAAGTAATTATTGTCGAAGTAGATGGGGCTGCAGATAGAGGTGAACCAGGTATCCTCGTAGCAGGTATCGGTGTAACGGGTCTCGTTCTTGTTCTCCGCCTTGGTGTAAGAGTAATGCGGCTTGCCGTTGTTCAACACAACATTGCCGTCATCATCCACATCGGGATTCTTGTTCTTGGTGTAGGTGTAGCCATCGTACAGCGAGTCAATGTAATCATAGTACTTGCTGTAACGGCCTTCCAGACCGGAGGGAGAAACCAGGAAGTTGACATGGCGCAGGTCGCCTGCGTTCTCAACACGGGTCTGGGCCATGCACTCGGTGTTCACGTCATCATAGCAGACGTCAACATAGTACCAGTTCTTGTTGGCTTCGCCGGTGGTCATCGTAGCAGAGTTGCTGTCGCCCTGCAGCTTGTTGACCTTGACTGCGTTGAAGTAGTGGACGTTGTTGAACATGCCGCCGCCGAACGCATTACCGGCAACACTGGTATCAGAAGTATCGCAGTAATACAGGATCTGGGCAAAGTCAACAACAGCGTTATCGCCTACTTCATCGGGGGTCTTCCAAACTTCTTTGCCGTCAACGGTCTTTTTATAGATTTCCTTGTTGTCAGGCAAATTCTGGACCATGTAGTTAAATGCAGATGCATAGCCCAGGCAGATGCAGCCATACTCAACGCCCTTAGCGCCGATCTCGCCGCCCAGCAGGGCGCCGAAAGCAGTCGTCTGGATGGGGTCGTTGTTGCCGCCGCCGGTGATATCGCCCATGGAGCCCATATCGAATTCTGCAACCTGGGAGATCCAGTCGTGCAGGATCAGCAGCTTGGTGACATAGTCAGCGTCACCCAGCTTGGCAACCTGTGCCAAGCCTGCATCACGGATGGCTTTCAGAGCTTCGCCATAGTTCATGACGTAAGACATGAACGCCTGCGGCAGCATGTTCAGCATGAATGCCATGGTGGTCGGCGGGACATCATCGTTCGGATCAATGCTGCACAATATCTTGATTGCGCCCATGGTGCCGGTGATGCTGCCATCCTCGCCCTGCTTCTGAACGCCCTTGGAGGTCCAGAACGGGGCAACCACGCCGAAGTACTCTGCTTCGTCCTGGTTGAACTGCGACAGCTGGAAGTAGTAGTAGTTCATCTGCGCAGTCGAGACATCGTAAGTATTGGTGACCTGGTTGCCCTGGTCGTCCACATACACGGCAGTCTTCTGGCTGTCGTACAGCAGCAGGCTGTTCTTGCCCTTGTTGTCGCCGCTCTGATAGGTGAAGTTCACCTTGCTTGCGTCAACCGGGTTGTTCTGCATATCGTACCAGTTGCCGTCCTTCATTGCGGACACCAGGGTAACGCCGGTGCCGCCGGAGGTGGTATCCAGGGTCGGGGTGCCGCCCACATTGATGTAGACGGAATTGTCATTCTGGTCTACCACAACGCTGACCGGCATGGTCATTACCGGCTGGGTTTTGATTTCTTCGCCGCAGACAGCGCACTTGAAGGTGACGCTGGTGCATTCCCAGTCAATGGTAACGGGAGCGCCGGCAGAAATTTTGCCGGTTTCGCTGTCATAGAACAGCTGGGCGTTGCTGTAGTCAGCGGCCAGCTCGCCCTCGATCTTCTTCATTTCCCAGTTGAAGGTAGCAACAAAGTTGCCATCTGCATCCTTGGACACGACATGGCTCTGGCAGGGCAGGGCGGCAATGTCGTCGGTGCGGGTGGTGGGTTCCTTGTATTCCTTCTTAACCGGGCTCTTGTCAGCGGGCACGCTGGCAGAGTAAACGGTCTTGCCGGCAACGCCGGGCTTTGCCTCGGTGGTATCCTTGGTTACGGTGCCTTCTACCTTCTGGTAGGCATCGCCCTTTTCACAGGTATACACAGCGGTGTAAGCCCAGCCGTCATCGGTCTTGGTCCAGTAACCATCGGGGGTTTCTTTCCAGGTATGGGTATGGCCATCCTCCGGGTTGGTGTCATTCCAGTACCATTTCGGCTCGCCATAGGTATGGCCGTCCGCAGCGGCGCTGGCGGCAAAGGTATCGGAGTTTTCAGCAACGTAAGCCTGTGCGTAGCTGTCAGCCTGCTGCGCAATCACTTCATCATCGCTGTTGGTCATGGACTCCATCGCAGAGGTCATGCCGGAGCTGCCGGTAAAGGTAACGGCGGTCACAACGCCTGCGGCGTTCGTCTCATAGCCCAGGTCGGTAACGGCGCTGGACAGATGATACGTTTTGATGGTGGCAGCCATCACCGATGCCATCTCGTCCTTGTTCAGGCCATAGGCTTCGGTGTTGATCTTGCCGGCTGCGGCGTTGGCGTACATGGCATCGGCCAATGCATTTTCCAACGCTGCAAGGCTCATGCCCGCCTTGCTCTGTGCAGTCGCTTCCAGCTTGGCATCGTCCTGCTCCAGTTCATGCACTTCGCCCTGGGCAGCCAGCGTTTGGGCTGTCTGCTTGATCAGGTCTGCGGTGCTGGTGAACTTGGGCAGGGACTGCACAGCGCTGGCCGCGCTTGCTGCGCTAGCTGCAACAGACTGCGCTACCGAAGAATCAATCTTGGTAGTTTCGGCTGCTGCGGGAAGCGCCACGCTCTGGGCAACCATGGCTGCTGCCAGCACGGATGCACCAAAACGCTGAAGGTTTTTCTTCATAGTTTTATCCTCCCTTAAGTGTTACTACTTTCCCCTTTTGTGTGAAAAGTGGTACGGCAGATGTGCGGCACTTTGCAGGTGTTGATTGCAAAACGCCTGGTTATGCCCCCTCGGTCTGGCGATCCCTTGCCGGGCTGCGGCCTGCTTTTGGGGCTTTTGGCCCCGGCACAGCGGCTGACAAAACGTTGTACCGACTGCATGCCTTGATCCCGCAAATGATAACCTTTCCGACACATCTAGGTATATATATTATATCACAGTTGCCAGAATTTGCATAGTTCATTAGAGCGGTTTCTATGTAAATTTTTGTCCTTGAATCAACTGAAACCTGTTTTTCGCACATTATTTGCGTTGCGGTGCGGTGACTCTTTGGCGGTATTTATTAACATTTTTGAATGGTTTATTCCTGATTTTATCAAATGATTAAACATTTACCCCGATAATGTTCTTTGCAATCTCTTAATACAATCACCCGGTATTGTGACCGCGCATTTTTTGCCATTTCGGTTTGGCTTGTTGAGAGATTTGGCAGAGATTGGAGGAAACTTGAAGGGAAAATTGGAGGTTGAGAATTGCCCATTATAAATTGTACTGTAGAAAGCGTTCCTGACTGCTCCGAAAACTTAGGGATAGATCAACCCTTGCCCCTTAACCGCGACCTGAAATACACCTTCCCAAGGTAGGGCGGTGTGAGTGCCCCCTCCTGCTCCACTTTTTCAAAGTTCCGAATGGTGTCCTCTCCCCTATCTACAATTCCTGATGTTTTCATGATGCCTTCCTTGGTCTTCCACGCCCGGCCTTTGTCCCCTCCCCGTCCCATAAGTCGTACACAACAAAAAGGCCCCTGCCTTAACAGCAGGAGCCTTGAAAGCTATATCACAAGCCGAAAATTACTTCTCGATCTTGGAAACAACGCCGGAACCAACAGTGTGGCCGCCTTCGCGGATAGCGAAACGCATGCCTTCTTCCATGGCAACCGGGGTGATCAGCTCAACGTGCATATCAACGTTGTCGCCGGGCATGCACATCTCAGTGCCTTCGGGCAGGGTGATGATGCCGGTAACGTCGGTGGTACGGAAGTAGAACTGAGGAC
>ERZ1673753.2788-NODE-2788-length-12161-cov-4.934082_pt1 | contig 12161 bp, 9 predicted proteins | sample MGYA00580201_ERZ1673753 | MGnify/ENA primary metagenome ERZ1673753 (study PRJEB41218, sample SAMN15661747) | gut metagenome | host: Homo sapiens | place: Canada: London | collected 2015-08-20/2019-03-30 | study: EMG produced TPA metagenomics assembly of... | reverse complement strand
TTGCGGTAAAATTTGTCTTTGGTATAATAATCCGCCGTCGTTGCCTCACGGTAGCTATCCCCGTCCTTGCAGTACAGCTGGTTGCCGTTTTTATCTTTCAATAAGGTCTTTGTATCGCCGCGGTTTATCTTTTTCTCCGTCACCTTCACGGTGCTGATTCCGCTCTCTACGTTGCTGCCGTCCTGCGCGACCGCTTTGATCTTCGCTTCTCCGGCTTTTACACCTTTTACCGTTCCCTTATCATCCACCGAGACAAACTCTTTTCCGGAAACGATTTCCCAGCGAACGGACTTGTTCGCTGCATTGTCCGGCGATACCGTTACAGAAAGGGAAACAGTCTGTCCGACCTCAACCGTTGCAGAGCCTGAGATCGTGATCTTCTTGACCTTTATCTCCTCCGGCTTGGTTTCCGGCGTTTTCGTCGGCTCTGTCGCTGCAGTGCTGCTTTCGGTTGCAGATTCGCTTTCCGAAGGCTTTGTACTTTCACTCTCGGACGGCTTCGTGCTCTCGCTTTCCGTCGGCTTGCTGCTTCCGGATTCCGATTCGCTCTCCGAAGGCTTTGTACCTTCACTTTCAGACGGCTTTGTGCTTTCGCTCTCGGAGGAAGACTCGCTCTCCGAAGGCGGCGTGTTCTCTCTCTCCGCAGGGGATTCCTCCCTAGGCTGATCGAAAACGGCGATCTGCGTTTCCTTTGCAAAATATGCGTATTTTATCTCCGGCTCCAGAAGTCTTGCCTGGGCAGGCTCCGGGATATCGGACTTGCCGACCTCTTCATATTCCTGTCCGTTTCCTGCCGGTGTTTTGGTGGACGCAACCCATTCCACAGTATCCTGCAGAACCGATTCCACTGCCGGTGCAATCGCGGTATCCTCTTTCGCCACGTTGATCTCCGACTCCTTTTTGATCTCGTCCGTCACGTCGACCTTTTTATACTCAATCTTGTCCTTTACCGTCACTCGCCCGGAAATTCCGGCTGCTTTTCTGCCGCTGATTTCATCCGGTCCGGTCACGGTAACGACGTAATCGCCTGCTTTTAAGTCTTTTAAATAAATTATGCCGTCCTTGTCGTCATCCTTTGCGTTCTGGCTCGACGCGCCCTCCAACTTTACGGTAAAGGGTTGATTTCCTATCAACTTACCGGAGTTTTTGTCCGCGAATTTAATTTTCATATCCTTCTGCATCGAAGACAGCTTTAAAATAACGTCGACATTGGCTTCCAGATCCTTTTCCTCATATCCGGTTTCCGTCTCCGTCGTCTCTTCTTCAGAAGCCTCCTCCGAGACGTTCTGCGCTGCGACAGCGACCGCCGACAGGACCTCTTCCCCGGACATCCCGATCGCTTCCAGATTTTTCCCGACTGCAGCCACCGCCTCCATCTGCTTATTCTGCTCGTTTCGTCCCAGATACATCGATGTCGTAAACGCTGCCGCCGCCAAAACCAGCACGCCCGTCAGAGCAATCGCGATATCCAGCGCCGCCATCGGCTCTTTTCTGGCAGACCGGTGTTTTCGGTTTCTGCCGGATGCTGCGGTCGATGCGGACGCAGAGCGCTTTACAGTGCGGTTCTGACTGCTTTTTTCATGAAAGGTCTGACTGCTTTTTCCGGCAGGCTTTTTCACGCGGCGCTTATTGCTGTGCGCTGCTGTTTTGCCGGATACCTCGTCCCAGTCGTCGAGAAATTCTCCATCGTCCCAGTTCGACTTTTTCCGCTCGGGAATACGTTCTGCGCGCTGCGCCTTTTTTTTCTGTTCTGATACGCTCTTTCTATCTTTTATCCCATGGGGAGCCGCTTTTTTGGCACTTCCCGTTTTTTTCTTCTTATGCTGTTCCTCCACTGATTCCCTCCTGGCAGCTTTCCTGTCGAAAATTGTAAACGTTTTTTCGTTGTGTATTTTTTGTCTAAATGGCACAATATGTTTATCCGGACAAAGACTTTTGTCACCCAAAAGAAAGGAGTTACGCTTATGATGTACATCCATTATTGCCGTCACTGTAAACGAATCCACATGCTGAACGGGCACAAAAAATACTGTCCCGCCTGCCGCGGCCATTTAAATGAACTCAAGATTTCCTATCTGAAATATGTCAATCTCGCCCCGGCAGACCGACGTGCCTTCCGCGACCGTCTGGGTGATCCGGCGGAGCTTGCCGCCTGCACTGCAGATGTGCGCCGCTCCTATGATTATGCGAAATGGCTGCAGCTGACCTCAAAGGTAGAACACAGCCATTCCCAGAACTATGCAGCATATTCCCACTAATTTGCGAGCAGTCAGCTTTTCATGAAAAAACACCGCACCGCAGACCGGAACCAATACATAGCCCAGCGAATCAATGACAGGGGCGTTGAAAAAATCCACGCCCCGAAGTCCCATAATACTTAAAAACACGGAGCCGAACATCAAAATATAACCCGTGATCACCCACGGATTCAAATATTCCCGAATCCAGCTGTCATAATGATGCAGGGCACCTTTTTTTAATAAAACCTGGGAAACCGCCGCCACAAGCACGGATCCGATCAGAAAGAAGTAATGATAATCAATCATGATTTTCCTGCTCCTTTCCTCCGTTGATAATCAGCGTCCCGGCAAGCACCAGGCCGACGCCGATGAGTTTTTTCACCGTAATCTGCTCCCCGAACAGTAATACCGCCCACAAAAGGGACCACAAAAGCGCCATCGCCCGATTCGCATACGCCACAGACAGTTCCACCCGTTTGATGACCTGCTGCCAGCAAAGCGCATAGATGCCCAACACTCCGATTTCTGCTCCGTAGAGCAGCAAAAATGTCCATCCGTTTCCGCTCTCCGCGGACTGCGCCGCGATTTTGCTGATGACCGTGGAGCTAGTGTAGATCAGCACGACAAGCTGCAGGATGGCAAAATCCCGTAAATTCAGTTTCTTTTTCATATAAAAATTCCTTTTTGGTCGCCGAAAGTGCACTCACGAACCCGCGCTAACGTGCTTTTTTGCCTGCTTACGCAGGCTGTTCGTTCGTTACCGGCTTTCGCCCATCCGCCCATAAACTTCGTTCATGGGCTACTGTCGCCGCTCGTCAATCATGCAAGCATGTTGACTCGCTGTTGCTCCAGTATATCATCTTTCTCACGGATTAGGAAGATTTAAGATTCTTAAATTATTTTGAATCTTTTGACCCCTGTCTGGACAGTTGTGGGGCTGAATGCTAAGATGAATGTATCAAAACGACTTTTTACCGGTCAAAATTGACAGTAAACCATAAGGAGTTCAGATTTTTTATGAAAGAAAATAATTCTACCGCAGAAAACAGCAGACCAAATCAGCATTCAAATCATACCCATTCCCATACAAAAAGCCGTAAAAGGAGGCGTCGTTCTTCCAGCTCCGGGCGTCCGTCCGGACATGTGATTTTCGTCATCGTCTTTTCTATCATCCTCGTTGTAACGATTGTCCGGCTGTTTCTCTGGAACCGCGGCCGTCAGTCCGATTATGACCCAAACGAAACGACTACAGAGTTCGATGTTGAGGTTATGGATTATCTCCAACCTCTCGATCCGGAAATGCTCGAAGGACATGAGGATGATGGGGTAACCACCGTTCTTGCCCTCGGAAACGACCTTCTGTCCGATGATCGATCCGACACCGGTCTGGCTGCCCTGATGGAAAAATCCGCAAATGCCACCATTTTAAACGCCGCGTTCCCCGGAAGCTCCATTTCCATGAAGCATCAGGAATTTGACAACAGCTATCCGCTGGATGGCGTCAGCCTTTACTGGGTTGCGGCTGCTCTGCTCAACCAGAATTTCGACCTAATGGACGTCATCGTCCCGCAGATGAATTCCGAAGCTGCCGCGCAGGCGCTCGAAACTTTAAAGAGCGTTGATCTTTCCAAGGTGGACGACCTCGTGATCCTCTATGACCTTCAGGACTACAGGGACGACCGCACGGTTTACGACGAGGCAAACGATAAAAACCTGACGACCGTTTACGGTGCTTTAACCGCGACAATCAAGCTTTTTCAGGAGCAATGCCCGCATATCCGCATTTATCTGCTCTCCCAGCCCTACGGCACCTTCACGGATGCAAACGGCAAAACCATCGATATCGACCGCGATGATCTCGGCAACGGCACAATGGTCGATTACCTCAACTGGGAAGTCGAAGCCTGCCGCAAAAACGGCGTATCCTTTATCGACAACTACTACGGCGCGATCACAATGGAGGATACCGACTGCCTGACGGACGGATATCATCTGAACCAAAAGGGTCGTGAAAAAATCGCAGAGCGATTTGGGAAAGTATTTAAACAGTAAATGGATCTTGCATAAAAACCGGGAGCCTGTGCACACTGCGCAAGCTCCCGGTTTGTTGTTTATTCTTTTATTTTATTCGGCAACATCTGATAGTGCCGTTGTCCGATATGCTGTCCGACATGCTGCAATCATGCTTTTCCAGTTCTCTGATAAAACGCAATCATTAACGGCATCGTATAAATGATCGGAAACGCGTACCTGGGCTGCCCCTGAATTTGCGGTGCCAACAACACAAACAAAAACGAAATCACCGCAGGAAGCATTACGAAGAATGCTCTTTTATTTTTTTCCAGCCGTATAAAATGCAGTAATACAAACATCAGAATCACATAGAATGCCACATTGCTGAACATCCCGATAACCGGCGCTGTCGTCAGCAGGCTGTAAAGCTTTACTGTGACATTCGCTAAGCCCTCCATCTTTTCGGTGATCTGGAAATTCAGCCAGCTATAGTATTCCTTGTCATATTCCAATTCCGAACCAACCAGACAATTCTTATTATAAACCACGTTATCCACATAGGGCGCAAACACATAATAATTCTGATTCCAGGTTGCTTCTACATAGCAAAGCGGATGTCGGAAAAATTCTTTCAGCCACACCTTGAAATATGCAGTAAGATCCCCCGCCGAACCAGAACGATAAGTTGTTTTTACCGGATCGGCTGTCATCGGTTCATAAATTTCTGCCAAGGAATCGTAATCCAACACCTTTGCAATAATTTCACGTTCTTCCTCCGATATCTCATCCCCGTATTCTTTTACATAGCGCGCTGTCTGCTGAAACGGCAGCGAAAACATTTCCTTCGGAGAATCCTTTTCCACATGATAAACCTGTGTAATAATTCCTTCTACGGCAAATACCAGAAGAAACGGCAGGATGATAACGATCATTTTTCTGCCTGTAACTCTCAGCGTCCTCTTTTTCTTCCAAAACATCTGTACACAAATGGCTACTGTCACAACCAGATACAGATAAATCCCATTTTTCCGGCATAAAATCATCAATGCTGTTGCTACAATCCAAAGTACATTTTTTGCAATATAATTCCAGAACTGCCCTTCCGCCAGCATCCATTCTGCCATCAGGCAAGCCAGCAACACCAAAAAAGCCGTATAGAGATAATCTTTGATCGGAAATGCAGCATATCCTGCAAAATACGGTGCAATACAATAAACTGCAAAGGTCAGCGTTCTGAGCCAAACAGCTGTATTCCAGTGCTTCATCAGTTCCAGTGTCCATGTAAGAACAGCAGACATAATCAGGGACTGCATCAGTACAAACAAAAACAAACCGACATTCGGACTCCCCAGTTTTACGCCAAGTCGAATAAAACTGCCAAACAGCCATGTATGGAAAATCGGCTGGGCTGTCGTGTATCTTTCAAATCCATAATAATACCGCAGCTGCGCCCAGTTATCATAACTCATCGCACCTGGATACCTTAAAATCAGATGAACAAGCCATATCAGCATCAGGATACCCCATGTCATCCAAAACGAATATTTCCGATACCCCAGGCTCCATTTTCCGGTTCTTTCTGCAGCAGTTCCTGCATTTTTGGTTTTTTTATGCAGTATGTAATGCAATCCTTCGATTGCATGCAGATAAAAGAAATACATTCCCAGAAGCAGCACGACACTGCGAAGCTTGTTGATCTGAAAGGAATACAAAAGAGAAAGGTTTCCTCCATACCAGTATGCCATACCGCCGGTATACATTACGGATAAAAATACCGCCAGACCGATATGTTTTTTTTGCGAAACGGTATGTTCTTTTCTGGAAATCCACAAATATCCGGCAAACAGTGACGCCATCAACACCGTCAGAAAAAAACCTTTTGTCCGGATTCCGGATTCTATCTGGGCAAGTATCGCATAAAGCTTTGCCAAAAATGCATTGCTGATCCCATCTATCTCATCATCCGCTACCCCAAGTTCTGTATTCAGCGCAAGCGCGGTGAAAAATGCCTGCAAAAACAACCATACTTTGCTGAAACGACCATTCAAAAGTCTGTTCCTGCTGTCCGTCGTTTTCATTTTCAAGCCTCCTATTCTTCCCGCTTCATAATCTCAACTGCCTCATTTCGATACACCTCATACGCCTCGATATCCGCGATTTTCGTCAGTCCGTTTTCCTGCGGATCGCCGGTATACGGGACGCTCTTGTTCAAAATCAGATACTGGCAGTTATATTCCGTCAAAAGTGGCGAAAGCGCGTCCAGATCAATCGTATCCTCCCGCATAATTTTGTAAATCGGATGCGTGTCCCAGTTCCACTCCCAGGACGCCTCCAGCATCTCCCGCCCGTAAGGCATCTGCACCTCAGACGTATACTGGCGCACATAATAAATCAGCTCCTGCGGAAATACTGCCCAGACGCGCTCTTCATCCTCCGCCGGCATAATTTCATTGCAGATCGCGATCACGGAATTTGGGATATGATATCGATTCTGCGCCTTGGACAGATACGGGCTGTCATACACCGATTTTCCGGTCAACACCAGCACCAGCGCCAAAACAACAAATCCGATCCGGTAATGCTTTCCAAACAACCGGATCCCCGCATAAGCGATCACAACCGCCATGGGAAGCAGCCACAAAATCCGGTAATAAGTTTCTCCTTCGCCCAGCAGATTCATTACCGTCTTTGTAAACGGCAGAAAGAATAAAACCGTGATCACCAGAGAGCTTTCCACCAGCACCACACGGATCTGTTTTTTCTTTTCTGTCACCAGCAAATACAAAAGCGCAGCCAGAAAAATGACCGGATAACAGCCGCTGCCGCAGTAATTCTGAAAAATCGTTACAATCTCTTTCAACGCATTCTCTCCTATCGCTGCAATTCACAGACATTCCATGAACTACGGTCTTTCACCTACAAAATCAGCAGCAACACCAGATAAATCACATTCGGGATGCAGCACAGCGCCGTTTTCCATAAAATCGACCAGCTGCGGTACCGGATTACCACCACAAGCGCCGTAATTCCAAACAGCATTGCTGTCAGGAAAGCACCCATACTCGTCATCATCGCCGCTGCGATATGATTGACTGCAAGAAGCAGCCAGTACGACAGCTGAGAGCCCATTTCTTTCTGCCTCACCCCGTCTTTTTCTCTCGCACACAACTCCAGCATCAGCCACAACTCCACCAGCAGAATCAGGTTCGCCAGCACCGATTTTCCCTGCCAGGTCCGCGTCAGGAAAAAGGTTTCATTCGTATAAATCGAAATATTGCCCCAAATCTGCATAATGGAAACCAGCGTCAGAAAAATCGGAAGCTTTACAGAACCGTCGGAAAACAGCTTTCTGCCGATCTGAACAAACACATAATAGGTCAGCGGAATAAAAATCAGCGGCAGCAGCGTATGCGCCACAATCGTCGCATGAATGCCTGTCATCCGCGCCACATAGGCAATCCACAAGGGCAGCGTCGCCAAGGCATGACGGATATCTAAGTCCGTAGAAAGTCCCGTGTAGGGACGAATCCGGTTCAATACGCCGGTCTGATCCGCCAATACAGATTGAACTACATAATACGCATCATCCCCGTCAAACGAAGCATAGGCAAACGCCATGTACATCTGATAGCCTACCGACGCCAAAAACAACAGCCAGAACAGCAGACGCTCCGGATTTTGAACTGCTGTGCGCTGTCCTTGGTTCAAAGCTTCGCTACCAGAACCCGGAAGCGTCGATTTTCGCAGCCCGCGTTCCCGCAGAAACGTCCAGATAAATCCTGCCACAGCCAGCACTGCAAAAACCGCAGTTGTCAGATACACCAGCAGGTTCATTCCATAAACTTCTTTTACCATCACGGGCACTGCGATCAGCTGAAATACCGCCAGCTCGCTCAAAAAACCTGCCAGGTACAGGTTCAAAATCTTTTCTCTTTTCTGCCCCATTCCCTTTGTCCATAAACCGCCGATCCCGACCGGGGCAATTCCAAACACAAACAGACATCCCAATGCTTTCTGCAGCATATTTTATTCCTCTCCATACCGCGGTGTTGTTTCGTACCAGTCATCCCAGATCGCTGGATAATTATAGCTCATCGCCAGCGTCCTGATCTCATCAAACGCCTGTTCATAATTTTCCGGATTCAGTTCATTTTCACCGGTTGCAAAACATTCTGTGATATGCCTGCAAACATTTTTATGATAATGAATATAGTCCGCATAATTGTTCAGATTACAGATAATATCTTCTTCTCCCGAAAAATTAAACACACGAACGTTTTCATAGTTCAATAATCGTTCTGTCATATATTCCAGCCTGCCGATAACCGCCTCCAGCTCCTTTTCCCGCGTTACATCGTTCCAGAACAGAATACTGTAGGGCGGATAGAAGATATAAAACACCGTCTCCGGATGCGCTTCGATGTACGGAAGAATATTTTTTTGCAGATTTTCCTCCACCGCATCATTAAAATAATCCGCTGCGAGCGCTTCCTCTTCCTGCTTTTCCTCCGCAGGTTCATAGTACATCAGCACGTTCGTCTTGTTATAATATTCATCTGTCCACCACGGCTTGTACAACTCCGCCCAGTCTGAGGCATCCTTCCGATCCGCCAGCGGACGCAGAATATAGTCCAGAATCACATCCTTGTTCAATAAATACGGAACATCATTGAACACATTGTCATCATACAGATAATCCGTAACCGGAAACTTCGTTTCCTCCGGGTCTGCAGAAAACGTCGACTGGTCTACCGCCATGTACACGGCCTTGACCTGATCGCCTTTTGCATCGAACACCAGCTGCATGATATTGGATAAATCCTTCGGATAAGAACCGTTATACGAAAGCTTCTGCGTCCTAATCCCCATCAGTTCCTCAAACCAGTCTGTATTAAAGCTCGCTGTCATCGAAGAACCGATCAGAATTCCCTCATAATTCATATGTTTTGCCAGCCCCGGATTCTGATTGACCTGATTATCTACCAGATAAGGAAAACCTGCCAGCGGCTTATGGTACTGAAAAAAAGGATCGATCCAGATTACCAACGCCATACAGCCAATCATCCCCGCCAGAAAAATGCCCAGAAACCCGGCAAGCCAGCGCTTCGGCTGCATTTTTTTCTTCTGCTTTTTCTCTTTTACTTCGTTTTCTTCCATTCTGCTCCTCGACTAAAGTTTCATTCCCTGTCGCGCGCCGCCAGACGCCATGCGCTTCCAATTCTGCTTCCTCACGTTTTTAAAACCGATAATATAAAAAGCTGCTCACACCGCTCAGCGATACGACACACCAGATCATCAAAAATGCCGTCACGAACATCGTTTTCCCATTCGGTTCAAAGCTCTTTTCCCTCTCTCCTGCATTGCGCACAAAAAAGACGAGCCAAAGCGCCACTGCAAGAAAGCCAAAGCATAAGTACAACTCGCTTCCCGGCAGACGATCCAGATGCAAAATCTTGATCACATACCAGAACTCTTCCAGATTGAACGCCTCTGTAATCCGCACCGCCGGAGCCGCAAATCCGCCTCCGATCAGCCGTCCGAGGAACTCCCCTGCCTGCGACAGATCTGCCGAGCGGAAGAGCATCCATGTAACGTTCAAAAACAGGAAGGTTAGAGCGACGCTAAGTACATGAACAATTGCATTTGCCTGCCATGGCTGCCTCCGCTGCCATGCCCGAGTAACCAGATACAGCATGCCATGCAGTGCTCCCCACAGGACAAAGTTCCAGCCTGCGCCGTGCCAGATTCCGCTGACCAGAAATACAAGAAATAAGTTCAAATACATCCGCGCTGTACCTTTCCGGTTGCCGCCCAGCGGAATGTATACATATTTTCTCAGAAAACGGTTCAACGTAATATGCCAGCGTTTCCAAAATTCAATGATGTTGGACGCCTTGTAAGGGGAATCGAAGTTCACCGGAAGCTCCATGCCAAGCATATGCGCAATGCCCCGCCCCATATCGCAATAGCCGCTGAAATCGAAGTACAGCTGCAGCGTATAAAACAGCATCACCAGCCAGGCATCCGTGCCGGACAGCCCTGCCACATTTCCATAGCCTGCATCCACCGCCTTGCCGAAGGTATCCGCAAGCAGCACCTTTTTTGACAGACCCAGCGCAAACAGATACAGTCCGCCTGCAAACTTTTCCCAATCCAGGCGCTGCCGACCGATTTGTCGATACTGCGGCAGCATTTCCTGCGCATTGACAATCGGTCCGGACGACACATATGGGAAAAAGGAAACGAACAGGACATATTCCCTCAGGCTACATGCCCCAACCTCTCCTTTATAAGCGTCTGCCAGAAATCCAATCTGCTGAAAAGTAAAAAAGCTGATGCCAAGGGGCAATGCAAGCTGCAGAATCGGATCCTCCAGCCCTTTCATCTGACTCCAGCCAGCCGATATTGCATTAAAATATTTAAAAAAGCAAAGCAATGCAAGATTTCCTGCAATTCCAATTCCTAACAAGAGTCTTTTCCGGGAGCTGTCACGTTCCATCCCATACTCTGCACGCTCCACAGCATCCCCGGAAACACGCTCTATGGCGCGAAAAAAAGCATAATTCCATGCAATACTGCCCAGCAGCAGCAACAGATAATACGGACTCGCTGCTCCGTAAAACCACAGGGAAAAGGCAATCATCCAGAGCTGCAAAAGCTTCTGGCGCTTTAGCCCCCAGAAGCCCAGCAGACACAGCGGAAAGAACAGCAGGATAAAAATATATGACTGAAATAACATACTCAGCTCTCCACTTCGATCACATGGTTTCGTTTTTCATAGCCTGCTGTATTCAGCTTCCAGACACTGTTTCCAGCCTCATCCTCCGAACACTTTTCAAAGCCCAGCTCTCCGTAGAATTTCCGTACCATGTTGTTTTTCGCCGTCGGGTAATAGTATCCGTAAATTTCTTCGATTCCTGCTTCCTGACACCGTTCAACAAGCTCATCCAGCATTGCAAGCTCCATATCCCGTTTCAGGACGCGGCAGCTCATCAGCCACAGGCGGATATGCGCTGATTTCTCTTCCTTTTGGGCGATCACAACAGAAACAACGCCGTTATCCCCGAACTTATCCTCCAGTTTTCCATATAAGGTAATATAAGAATCATCCGCCGCCATTTGTTCAATCTGTGCCTGTGTCATACGCTGAGTCGTTAAATTGAACTGATTGCTCTTATTGGTCAGCTGTGCGATTCTTGCCATATAAACCGGTTCAAAGCTTCGGATCGTGGCTTTCATATCCAGGGATTTCAAATACTCTGCATAGTCCGCAAAGGATGCCTGCGCCTTTTCGCGCTTCAAATTCGCCTGATACATCTCATTTCGCTTGCGGTCATCCTCCGAAAGCGACGTCACTTCAAAATAACCACCGCGATCCAGCACGCGGATATAATCCTCCGGTTTGCCGATCTCGGGCGCAGTCACGCCGGGTGCCTGCTGCCGCACAATCTCCCGCTCTGCCGGATTATCATCCGCAAACACAAGGCTGTCCGGCAAAATATTCAACTGATGTGCAATTTCCAGAATATTCCGGCTCTTCGGCTCCCAGTTTGCCGCAATGATCAGGAAATCCTCCGGCTTCAGCACCCCTGCCGGATGATTCAAGCCTGCAAGTGCATTTTCCTCTTCATTCTTGGATGCGACGTTCAACATCACGCCATAGTCTTTCAGTGACTTCACATAGGACTGAAATTCCGCATAAACCTGTCCCAGATTCGTTTCCTGTCCAATTTCCAGATTTTCCGGACCGTCATCCCCGACAATGCCTCCCCAAAGCGTATTGTCCAGATCCAGCACCAGCGATTTTTTATTTTTTCCGTAAAGCGACTTCATAATATTCGCAACGTTGTGTGCCATCCATGGAATCGCCTTCAGGCACAAACTATACTTGTACATGTGCCAGAAAAA
>ERZ1673753.2782-NODE-2782-length-12192-cov-8.111724_pt1 | contig 12192 bp, 10 predicted proteins | sample MGYA00580201_ERZ1673753 | MGnify/ENA primary metagenome ERZ1673753 (study PRJEB41218, sample SAMN15661747) | gut metagenome | host: Homo sapiens | place: Canada: London | collected 2015-08-20/2019-03-30 | study: EMG produced TPA metagenomics assembly of... | reverse complement strand
ACTTGCTGGGTCGTTCAGAAATTCATATCAATATGGAGGAGGTGATGACCGAGTTCTGTGGCAAGGTTGTGCTAGTGACAGGAGCTGCCGGTAGTATTGGCAGCGAACTTTGCCGGCAGCTGGCTCAGATGAACATCAAGAAGCTGATCATGTTTGATTCCGCCGAGTCACCTTTGCATAATGTCCGCCTGGAATTTGAGAAGAATTATCCCGGTCTTGATTTTGTTCCTGTCATTGGAGATGTCCGCGTGAAAGAACGTCTCCGTATGGTCTTCGAAACTTATCAGCCTCAGATAATCTTTCATGCCGCTGCCTATAAGCATGTTCCGTTAATGGAAGAGAATCCCTGTGAAGCTGTGCTGGTCAACGTTGTCGGCTCTCGCCAGGTTGCCGATATGGCAGTTGAATACGGAGCCGAGAAGATGATCATGGTTTCTACCGATAAGGCGGTGAATCCTACCAATGTCATGGGATGCTCGAAACGATTAGCTGAAATCTATGTACAGAGCTTGGGCTGTGCCATCCGTGAGGGAAAAGTGAAAGGCCATACCAAATTTATCACTACCCGCTTTGGCAATGTATTGGGTAGTAACGGCTCTGTAATTCCCCGTTTTAAAGAACAGATTGAGAATGGCGGTCCTGTCACAGTGACTCACCCCGATATCATTCGTTTCTTTATGACTATTCCCGAAGCTTGTCGTCTGGTAATGGAGGCTGCTACGATGGGTGAAGGCAATGAGATTTTTGTCTTTGAGATGGGGAAGGCTGTGAAGATTGTTGATCTGGCCACCCGTATGATCGAATTGGCCGGTTATCGTCCGGGTGAGGATATTGAGATAGAGTTTACGGGATTGCGTCCGGGTGAGAAGCTTTATGAAGAAGTCCTGAGCGATAAAGAGAATACGATTCCTACCGAGAATAAGAAGATAATGATAGCGAAGGTACGTCATTATGAGTATACTGATATCCTTGAAACTTATGGAGAGTTTGAGAAGTTATCCCGTACGGTAAAGATCATGGACACAGTGAAACTAATGAAGAGAGTGGTACCTGAATTTAAATCCAAGAACTCACCGAGATTTGAGGTCTTGGATAAATAACTAGAATAATTCTGAACACTAACATAAATCAACAATGGATACAAAAGAATTGAAGATTGCTGTTGCAGGTACCGGCTATGTTGGTCTTAGCATAGCAACGCTTTTGTCGCAACACCACCAGGTGACGGCAGTCGATGTGATTCCCGAGAAAGTAGATATGCTTAATCGTAAACAATCGCCTATTCAGGATGAGTATATAGAGAAATATTTGTCTGAAAAGTCATTGAATCTAACGGCTACGCTTGACGGCGCCGAGGCCTACAGTGATGCTGATTTTGTGGTTATAGCAGCTCCTACTAACTATGATCCGGTGAAAAACTATTTTGATACTCATCATATAGAGGATGTCATTGACTTGGTTTTAAGTGTCAATCCTGATGCTGTAATGGTAATCAAGTCTACTATTCCAGTAGGATATTGTCGTGGACTTTATTTGAAGTATGCCCGAAAGGGAGTCAGGAAGCTTAACTTGCTTTTTTCTCCTGAGTTTCTTCGTGAGAGCATGGCCCTTTATGATAACCTTTATCCAAGTCGTATCATTGTTGGTTATCCAAAGTTGATTGATAGCGAGCAGTTTGACGAGGAAAACGAAGCTATTAAGTCTGTTGCGGATATTCCTGCCCTAGAGAAGGCTGCACATACTTTTGCCGCATTGCTTCAGGAAGGTGCAATCAAGGAAGATATTTCCACTCTTTTTATGGGTATCAAGGAGGCGGAAGCTGTTAAGCTGTTTGCTAATACCTATCTTGCTTTGCGTGTCAGTTATTTTAATGAATTGGATACTTATGCGGAGATGAAAGGTCTGGATTCTCAGTCAATCATACAGGGTGTTGGTCTTGATCCTCGTATTGGCACACACTATAATAATCCATCCTTTGGTTATGGTGGTTATTGTTTGCCTAAAGACACGAAACAACTCTTGGCTAACTATCAGGATGTACCTCAAAACATGATGACTGCTATTGTCGAAAGTAACCGTACAAGAAAAGATTTCATAGCAGATCAAGTGTTGCGTAAAGCGGGTTATTACACCGCTTCCTGCTCATGGGATGCCCAGAAAGAACGAAAAATAACCGTTGGTGTATATCGTTTGACCATGAAATCCAATTCTGACAACTTCCGTCAAAGTGCCATTCAAGGGATTATGAAGCGTATCAAGGCGAAGGGTGCTACTATTGTGATTTTCGAGCCTACTATGCAAGACGGTGAAACATTCTTTGGTAGCCAAGTGGTCAATAACTTAATCAAATTCAAGGAAATAAGTCAGGCCATCATCGCCAACCGCTACGATTCTTGTCTGGATGATGTGAAAGAGAAGGTATATACTCGTGACATTTTCCAAAGAGATTAACTTTATGGTAACATACAATGTTAGTTTAGAGAACAAAGTGGTTTTGGTGACTGGTGCAGCCGGTTTTATCGGAGCCAATTTGGTGAAACGTTTGCTAAATGAGTTTGATAGCGTGAAAGTCATCGGTATTGATAATATTACCGAATACTATGATGTACGTTTAAAGTATGAACGCTTGCAAGAATTGTCTGCTTATGGCGACAGATTTGTTTTCATTAAAAACAGCATTGCTAAAAAGGGAATTGTTGATTCCATCTTCACTGACCACCATCCGCAGGTAGTTGTGAATCTTGCTGCTCAAGCCGGGGTACGTTATAGTATTACTAACCCCGATGCATATATTGAAAGTAACCTTATTGGATTTTATAATATTTTAGAAGCCTGTCGTCATTATGGTGTGGAGCACTTAGTATATGCTTCTTCCAGTAGCGTATATGGAAGCAATAAGAAAGTGCCTTATAGTACCGATGATAAGGTTGATAATCCTGTATCACTCTATGCTGCTACTAAAAAAAGCAATGAACTAATGGCTCATGCTTACAGTAAGCTTTACAACATACCAAGTACTGGTTTGCGCTTTTTCACTGTCTATGGTCCCTGTGGACGTCCTGATATGGCTTACTTTAGTTTTACCAACAAACTGTTGAAGGGCGAGACCATTCAGGTTTTCAATTATGGTAATTGTAAACGTGATTTCACCTATGTGGATGACATTGTAGAGGGCGTTATCCGTATCATGCAGCATGCTCCTGAGAAGAAAAATGGCGATGATGGATTGCCAATTTCTCCTTATAAAGTATATAATATCGGTAATAATTCTCCAGAAAATCTTTTAGACTTTGTAACAATCCTTCAGGATGAACTTATTCGTGCAGGTGTGCTCCCCAACGACTATGACTTTGAATCCCACAAAGAACTAGTACCGATGCAACCCGGAGATGTACCTGTGACATATGCTGATACGACTCCTTTGGAACAAGATTTTGGATTTAAACCGTCAACATCACTACGTGTGGGATTGAGAAAGTTTGCAGAGTGGTATGCTAAGTATTATGGTACATTTAAATACCAACTATAAATCGATAATATAAAAATAAAAAGATAAAATCATTATGAGCATTTTTGCAGGTAAAACCCTTATGATTACTGGTGGAACGGGCTCCTTCGGTAATGCAGTGCTGAATCGTTTCCTTCGTACCGATATCGGTGAAATCCGTATTTTTTCACGAGATGAGAAGAAGCAGGATGATATGCGCCATGAATATCAGGTAAAGTATCCTGATGTGGCACATAAAATTAAGTTCTTTATTGGCGACGTACGTAATTTGCAGTCATGTAAGAACGCAATGCCTGGTGTTGACTATATCTTTCATGCTGCGGCTTTGAAACAGGTTCCAAGTTGTGAGTTCTTTCCGATGGAAGCGGTGAAAACCAATGTAATCGGTACTGATAACGTTTTGACAGCTGCTATCGAGGCGGGCGTTGGTGCTGTAATTTGTCTTTCAACAGATAAGGCTGCCTATCCTATCAATGCTATGGGTATCACGAAAGCTGTTGAGGAAAAGATTGCTGTAGCTAAGAGCCGTTACTCAGGTAAGACCAAGATTTGCTGTACGCGTTATGGCAATGTGATGTGTTCTCGTGGTTCTGTAATTCCTCTGTGGATAGAGCAAATCCGCAATGGCAATCCTGTAACTTTGACTGAGCCTACGATGACTCGTTTTATCATGTCGCTGGAAGAGGCGGTAGACCTTGTACTTTTCGCTTTCGAACATGGTCAGAATGGTGATATCCTTGTTCAAAAAGCTCCGGCTTGCACCATTCAGACCCAGGCGGAGGCCGTTTGTGAACTCTTTGGTGGCAAGAAAGAGGACATCAAGATTATCGGTATCCGTCATGGTGAGAAGATGTATGAGACATTGCTCACCAATGAAGAATGTGCCAAGGCTGAAGATATGGGTAATTTCTATCGTGTTCCTGCAGATAATCGTGGATTGAACTATGACAAATTCTTCAAAGAAGGTGAAACGGAACGTAACACACTTACGGAGTTCAATTCTAATAATACTTATATATTGAACGTAGAAGAGACTAAGGCTAAAATTGCAGCTCTTGATTACATCAAAAAGGAATTGAGTGGCGAGGGTAATTTTGTACAATAATAGAGTTATGAATATTTTAGTTACTGGTGCCAAAGGTTTTGTTGGTAGAAATCTTTGTGCCCAACTTAATAATATCAAAAACGGAAAGGCTCGTTGCTATGGCGATCTGAAGATTGAGGAGGTCTTTGAATACGATATCGATTCCACTTCCGAACAATTAGATGTCTGGTGTCAGAAAGCCGACTTTGTGTTTAACCTTGCTGGAGTGAACCGTCCCAAAGAGAATGTCGAGTTTATGAAAGGCAATTTCGGTTTTGCAAGCACATTGCTTGATACACTGAAGAAACATCATAATACTTGTCCTGTCATGCTTTCTTCCAGTGCACAAGCTTCTCTGACTGGTCGTTTCGGTAACAGTGAATACGGTCGCAGCAAAAAGGCAGGTGAAAATCTTTTTCTACAATACGGTAAGGATACAGGAGCCAAGGTATTGGTTTATCGTTTCCCGAATCTTTATGGCAAATGGTGTCGTCCCAACTACAACAGTGCTGTTGCTACATTCTGCAACAATATCGCTAACGACCTTCCTATACAAGTCAGTGATTCAAGTGTAGTACTGGAGCTGCTTTATATTGACGATCTCGTAGACGAGATGATTCATGCTTTGAAAGGCGAGGAACATCGTTGCGAGTTTGAAGGTCTTGACGTACATCCGTTGGTGGATGGCAGGTACTGTTATTGTCCGGTTACCCATAAGGTTACATTAGGCGAAATAGTTGATTTGCTACATCAGTTTGCAGAAATGCCAAAGACGCTGATGATTCCTGAAATCCCGTCAGATTCGTTTGCCAAAAGATTGTATAGTACTTATCTGAGTTATTTGCCCAAAGAAAAAGCAATTTTTGATCTGAAGATGAATGTAGATCAGCGTGGCTCATTTACAGAACTTGTACATACCTTGAACTGTGGTCAGGTAAGTATAAATATCTCCAAACCGGGTATTACTAAGGGTGAACATTGGCATAATACCAAATGGGAACAGTTTATCGTTGTCAGCGGTCACGGGCTCATCCAACTCCGCAAGGAAGGAACTGACGAAGTTCTTAGCTATGAGGTGAGTGGTGACAAAATACAATCCGTCATTATGCTTCCTGGTTATACCCATAACATCATCAACCTTTCCGATACGGAAGACTTGGTGACGGTTATGTACTGCAATGAGATATTCAACCCGGATAAACCGGATACATACTTTGACAAAGTAGAGAAATAATATGGAGAAACAACCCAAATTAGATTATTCAGATATAAAGTTCAAGGATAACGGTAAGTTGAAACTTATTATTGTTGTCGGCACTCGTCCCGAAATAATCCGTTTAGCAGCCGTCATCAATAAATGTCGTCAGTATTTCGATGTGATTCTTGCCCATACCGGTCAGAACTATGATTACAACTTGAATGGTATCTTTTTCAAAGATTTGAAACTGGCAGAGCCTGAAGTTTATATGGATGCTGTAGGCGATGATTTGGGAGCCACTTGTGGTAACATCATCAACTGCTCATACAAACTCTTTGCACAGACTAAACCTGATGGGGTGCTTGTGCTTGGGGATACCAATTCATGCCTCTGTGTAATTGGAGCCAAACGTTTGCACATCCCTATCTTCCATATGGAAGCTGGAAACCGATGCAAAGACGAGTGTCTTCCCGAAGAGACGAACCGTCGTATCGTGGATATTATTTCTGATGTAAATATGGCATACTCAGAGCATGCGCGAAGATATCTTGCCGATTGTGGGCTGCCTAAAGAGCGCACTTATGTCACGGGTTCACCTATGGCAGAAGTTCTTCACAATAATCTCGCCGAAATTGAAGCCAGTGATGTACACCAGCGTCTCGGTTTGGAGAAAGGAAAGTACATTCTGCTCTCAGCACATCGTGAAGAAAATATTGATACCGAGAAGAACTTCATGTCGCTCTTCAATGCTATTAACCGTATGGCCGAAAAGTACGATATGCCAATCCTTTATAGTTGTCATCCACGTAGTCGTAACCGTCTTGCAGAGAGTAGTTTCAAACTTGATGAACGGGTTATCCAACATGAGCCTCTTGGCTTCCATGATTACAATTGTCTTCAGATGAATGCTTTTGTAGTAGTCAGTGATAGCGGAACGCTACCTGAAGAATCAAGTTTCTTCACAAGTGTTGGTCAGCCATTCCCCGCTATCTGCATCCGTACCTCTACTGAGCGTCCGGAAGCAATTGATAAAGGTGACTTTATTATTGCAGGTATTGATGAAAAATCACTGCTTCAAGCTGTAGATACCGCTGTTGAACTCTGCCAAAATGGTCAGTATGGTATTCCTGTACCTGACTATTCTGATGAGAATGTGTCAACCAAGGTCGTGAAAATTGTGCAGTCATATGTGGGCATTGTCAATAAAATGGTGTGGCGTAAGTTCTAAAGTAAGCACTCAAATTAGGACTCTATTTTAAATGAAATACTTTCGTTTTTGAACATTGAGATTATGTATAGCAGCGAAGAATATAATCGATTATGTATATGGCATCATTAAAGAAAAACTTTCTATATAATATATCTATTACGTTAGCCAACTATATAGCTGCTTTAATCGTATTTCCCTATGTCTCGCGTTGTTTAGGTGTAGAACTAATGGGAAAAACAAGCTTTGCGACAAATGTGGTTGCATATTTCAGCCTCTTTGCATTGTTGGGGGCAGCAACTGTAGGCACTCGTGAAATAGCGATATGCAATGGGGATTTTGAGAAATGTTCAAAGGTATTTAGCAGTGTAATGGCTGTTATTGGATTTCTGACAGGGATAAGTCTCATTCTTATGTCGGTTTCCATATTCTTGATATCTCAGTTTCAAGAATATGAAATATTGTTGCTTATTGGCTCTTTCTCGTTAATATTTACAAGTCTTCAGATAGAATGGCTTTATCAAGGAATTGAAAAATTTGACTACATTGCCAAACGTACAATTCTTATTAGGATTTTATATTGCATCAGTATCTTCCTATTTGTTCATGATAAAGAAGACTATCTTATTTATTATATCCTAACGGTTGGAATAGTCGTAGTTAATGGCTTTATAAATCTTATATATTCCAAAACTTATGTTCATTTCTCGTTTAAGAATGTTGAATTCAAAAAATATTTGAAGCCTGTGGGCATGTACGGTGTAAATAAGATACTTATCTCAATGTACACAACATTTAATGTAATGTTTTTAGGACTAGCATGCAATAATATTGAAGTTGGTTTTTATTCAACAGCGAATAAACTATTTGCGATTCTTTTAGGTGTCATATCAGCCTTCACAAGTGTGATATTGCCAAGAATGGCTTCTTTGGCTGCAAATAATAATGTAGAAAAAATTAATGATAATATTTCAAAATCTTTTTCACTTATTTTCTCAGTATCTCTTCCGATATGCATAGGAGGCATATTGTTGTCTCCTCAGATAATCGATATTTTGGCTGGTCCTGGTTATGAAGGGGCAATTCTTCCTATGCAGATTATCATGCCAGTTGTTGTCTTAACGGGAGCTGCACAGGTTTGCATTATGCAAGCTTTGATACCGCTAAAGAAAGATAAGGCAGTATTGTTAGCTTCTGTTATTGGAGCTGCAACTGCAGTTTTTTTTAATATCATATTCGTTGGCCAGTTGGGTGCGATAGGATCTGCTTTAGTTTTACTCTGTTCAGAAATATGTTCTGATATATTTGCTTTTGGGTATGCAATCAAAAAAAGGGTGCTCACCCTTCCTTGGTGCTTTATTGTTAAGAGATTAATTTCATCAATCCCATATATTGCAATATGCTATACTGCTGGAAAATGTCTTAATCTAAACAATATTGCAACCCTGCTTATTGCATTATTAATATGTGGATTTTACTTTGTGGTTGAAAGTTTGTTTGTATTAAAGCTTCCTATTGTGAGAGATTTTTTTGCAGAAATAAAAAAACAAATACGTTAATGAAAATTGCAAGTGTCACATTGTTCTGTAATGAAGGTTTTAGACTTGATCATTGGGCTCAGTATTTTTCTGAGTACAAAGATGATATCTATCTTCAAATCATTGTAAATAATGGTAATCCTGAAGATACAATACTCTTAAAGTCTGTTTTCCCAGATGCAGTCGTCTTATTTTCAAAAACGCCAAATATGATAGCTTCTTATAATTTGGCAATTAAATACATTCTTGAAAAAACTGATGCAGACTCGATTCTTCAGATTACAAATGATCTTCGAATTGAAAAGGGTGGGCTTGCCCAAATTCATGAGATTCTCTTTAGAGAACAGCAATACGGAATGATTAGCCCGATTTTATTGAAGAAGGATTCTGAAATTGTTGAAAATTATGGTGCAGAGATTGATTTCTCTAATATGCTCTTCCGTCATATAGATAGGAATGTTTATTATAAAGACGTAAAACCAGACATTGCATTTAGAACTGGACTACCGGGAGGTTGTTTTCTTACAAAACGTGTAGTCTATGAAACCATTGGCCTTCAAGATGAAAGAATTAATATGTACTCTGACGAAGTCGATACAGGTATAAAGTGTGCAAACAAAGGATATACACTGTTATCCACTAAATTAGTGAAATCTTGGCATCAACATATTTTTTCATCAGGTAGAAATCAAAGGAGTTGTTCTGCAAGTTATTTTATGTCGAGAAATCCAATTTATTTAGCTCGCAAATACTATGGAGTTTCTGTTATTTTTGGAGCTTTTTGGAGTCGTTTTAAATTGTCCTTAATTGAATTAATGTCTTGTGTACATCATCTTAAAGGAAGAGAGCCATTTGTATGCTCTCTGTATTCTTTCAAAGGTTGCTTCGCTGGGCTTTTTATGAAAATGTAATATACCTCTATGATTGCTCCATATAATAGAATCTCATCAAACTTTGCGTATTTCCTAGTTTTCATTGCTTTTCTAATGTCATCTAGATGCTGGATCGGTTTTGAAGGAAGGAATACAGTGTTTTTCTACTGTCTTCCAATAGTACTATTCATGCTGATTTCTATAGGGGCATATGAGATAAGAAATCAGTCTAAATATGCCATGTTTGCCTTCCTCGTATATATAGCTAATGTATACACTATGTATCGTGCGAGAGGGGCATTTGAAATTATCGGGATGGCGAATCAAGCGGTTCTTCCCGTAACGATTTATCTTCTTCTTTGCTTACAAGATTCTCAAAAAGAATTGTTATTGTATCATATTACAAAGTGGTTTGGGATGATATTGATTCCTGGAATGATTATATATATATGTTCATTCTTTGTAAATCTTCCAAGCTTGGGTATCATCCAGACACACTATGGAGGTGATTTTTATGGAGAACCATGTTTCAATTATTTGTTTTATTTAAAACCAATTACAACTGGAGCAACTGGAATGTTTCGTTTTAACGGACCTCTGATAGAACCAGGTGATTTAGGATGTGTTTCGGCTTTTCTTTTATATGCAACTAAGTTTGATTTTAAACGATTCAAATACCTTTGGGCTGTTTTGGCTTCACTAATCCTAACGTTCTCTCTTGCAGGTTATCTTTTGGCATTATTTGGATATTCTGCAATAATGATGACAAAGGATAAGTTCTCTTCCCAAAAGCTATTATTAGGTGTATTGGTGATTTCTGCTGTAATAGCTTTTGGTACATACTATAATGGCGGTGACAATTACATTAATCATTCAATTCTATCAAGACTTCAAGATGATGAATTGGCTATAGACAATACGAATGGTAGGATCAGTACACAAAAACTGGAATTCTTTTACTTTATGTTTGAAAATCCTAGTATTTTGTGGCTTGGCTACGATAAGGCTACAATTTCCTTTGTAAACGAGCAATTCGGTGCAGGAGCTGGTTTTTACAGTCAAGTATTGAATATTGGTATATTAGGAATAATATTATATCTTCTGCCATATTTCTATATTACATTAAAGTCAAGAGATCGCAGGTATGCTTTATTATATTTGGTATTCTTGATATTGTATGCTTACCAAAGATTTGATTTGTTTTGGATTTCTCTTATACTATGTTACACTTTTGGTATATGTTTAAATGATAAAGAGTTTGAATTATGCAAAAAATAGCAATCATCTCATATTTTCATTATGAGTCTTCATTGTGTTTAGCAAAATCAATTGCGGAACAGGGGGTAACAGTTGACTACTTTGCAATAGTCGATATGTTTCACGATAAAGGCACTGTTCCTGGCATAGATTATCATAAAGCCCCCAAACATCCAGGGTTAATAAGATTGACCTCTGTCAATGCTCCTGAGATTTGTGGTTACTATGAAGGACTTCCCGTGAATTTATTCTTGTTCCGTCTGGTATCGTTTTCAAGACGACTAATGCTTCTTAACAAAATTGTATTCAAAATTGTTTTAAATAAAATCAAATCTGCAAAATATGATGCCATTAACATTGTTGGACAATGGCCATGGGTTGAAATCATACATAATGAACTTAAAGATGAAAATTTAACCCACACATTTCATGAAGTTGGTAGTCATTTTAAAGGAGAACTATCAACGCCATTAATGGAGACCGTAATACGCGATAAATCAAAGGTTATCTTGCCTTCAAAATCAACATTAGATAGGTTTAGAACATTGGACAAGAATTGTTATTGTTTATCAGAATATATTCCATTTGGTAAGTTCGAAACGTTAATGTTGTATAGGAAACCTACAGAACTCAAGATTCAATTCAATAATGATTCTCCAATATTCTTGTTTTATGGATTTATCAAACCATATAAAGGACTAGATCTCTTAAAGCGGGCTTGTGAGATTCTAAACAACAGAAAGGTTGATTTCAATTTAATCGTAGCAGGAAGTGGTGATGATCCAACCTTACCATTCTATTCAACAAAGAAGAATTGTGTCGTTATTAATAGAATTCTTTATGATGACGAGATGATGTACCTGAATGATATATCTGATGTTGTTCTTCTACCATATAAGACAGCCTCTCAAAGTGGAATTATTCCTACTTCGTTTATTTTTGGTAATCCAATTATTGCTACAAAGGTGGGAGCCTTGGTAGAATCCATCCAAGATGGGAAGAATGGTATTCTAGTTAATGCAGAAGATGCGGTTTCATTTGCCGATGCAATGCAATCTCTTATTACAGACCAGAATCTGATGTCATTGTTAAAACACGGAGCAAGACAATATGGCAATGGTGATGAGTATGATTGGCATAACATAGCCAAACAAACAATGTCAGTATTAATGAATCATTAAAACAAATTTAGTATTATGATCACATCTCGCAACTACCTCCACTTCTATCTTCAGGCAGACATGATGATGAATAGAGGATATTTCAAAGGATATTTCAAGAAGAAGTTATTGCATCTTGTGGCTCCAGATTACATCATGGAGTTCCTTAAGGCAATGAGAAAGGTACAATATTACTCTTAGTGTAAATGGGGCATTCTTCTTTTAATCAATAAATTACGATTTTTAGGCTATCCCGTAAACTCGAATTCAGTGTCGGATATGATGTTTGTGATTACGGGTTTGTCATTTCAAACTGTAACCATCCAAAATTGGCGTATTGACTAGCATGTTTCTTTCCCATACCTTCG
>ERZ1673753.2776-NODE-2776-length-12220-cov-37.798109_pt1 | contig 12220 bp, 9 predicted proteins | sample MGYA00580201_ERZ1673753 | MGnify/ENA primary metagenome ERZ1673753 (study PRJEB41218, sample SAMN15661747) | gut metagenome | host: Homo sapiens | place: Canada: London | collected 2015-08-20/2019-03-30 | study: EMG produced TPA metagenomics assembly of... | reverse complement strand
CCACTTATATGCGTACCTTGCGAAGCATCTACAACAAAGCCGTGGACGATGGTCTTACAGAAGAAAAGCCCCGTCTTTTCCGTCACGTATATACTGGTGTAAAAGCCAATACCAAACGCGCCCTCGATGCCAAAGACATGAGCAAATTATTAAGTGCCTCCCTTCCACGCCCCTTGCCGCAAAGTATGGAAGAGAGCCGGGCATGGATTACCCTAATGTTCCTGTTACGCGGGATGCCCTTTGTGGATCTGGCACACCTGCGCAAAACAGACCTGCAAGATTCCGTTATCTCCTACCGCCGCCACAAAACAGGAACCCTGCTCACCGTAGAGATTCCTCCCGCTGCCATGAACCTTATCAAACGGTATCAAAATACAGATTCCAACTCCCCCTACCTGCTTCCCATTCTCAGTGGAAACCGGAAAAGCGAAGAAGAATATGCAGAATACCAACATGCCTTGCGGAAACTGAACTATGACCTGAAACAACTGGCGGTATACTGCGGAATCAAACTCAACGTCAGTTCCTACACCAGCCGCCACACTTGGGCCACTTTGGCTAAATACTGTCACTTTTCGGAACAATTGATTTGTGATGCCCTGGGGCACTCCTCCACAAAGGTGACCGAAACCTATTTGAAAAGCTTTAAAAACGATGAATTAGACAGAGCAAATAAAGTAATAATTAATCACATTAGTATTTCTATATAATCAATTTTAAAACTTCACATTACATTATAAAACAACAAATTAAAAGACTGTTACTTTAGAAGTAACGGAACAGATTTTGGAAGCAAAAGTATACAAACTTTAAATACAGTGCAAGATTTCTACACTTTTTTTTCGTTTTTATTTTAAAAATTTTTTTTATTCCGCATATACCTCTCCCTACCCATACTCCGATTGTCAATATGAGTGAAGCCACATTTCCGGTCTTTTATCTTCTCTAACAGCCACTAAATCTTTATCTTACTGCTGTTTTCATGTTTTTTCGCCTCCCTCCTCCCCTTCCGTTACTTCTAAAGTAACAGAAAAAAACAAAACAAAAATATTGACAATGCGACATTCTTACTTATTTATAATAGCAATCATGCTGGCAGTTATGACTCCGCGTATAGCCCCGGCTCAAAGTATCGCTGTAAAAAGCAATGTTCTTTATGACCTTACCGGCACTCTCAACCTGGGAGGAGAAATAAGGTGTGACGACACCCATTCATTCAATCTGAGTGTCAACTATAATCCCTGGAATCTGGGAGAAAATAAAAAAATGAAGCACATTCTGATCCAGCCCGAATACCGTTGGTGGCTCAATGAAACATTCATAGGAAGTTTTTTCGGGGTGCAAGCCCATTTCGCCCAATACAATTTCGGTGGAACCACTCCTTTCACCACGGTCAAGAACAACCGTTATCAGGGTAATCTGATAGGTTGCGGCATTACCTATGGACACCAATGGCTGCTCAGCACATTCTGGAGTCTTGAAGCAAGCATATCTGTCGGATACGCCCATCTCACCTATGATAAATACGGTCCCGCCAAAGGAGACGCACTCATTGAGAAATCCCACTCCAACTATGTCGGGCCTACCCAGCTAGGCATATCATTCATTTATTTCATTCAATAAATATAAAAGCAAATATACCCTATCAGTCATGAAACTCAAGACAAACATACTATTCAGTCTTTTATTATGCGGCACCTTTGCCACTGCACAAAACCTGAAACTCGATATCCTGCCTCCCTCCGTTACTCTCGGACAGGACTCTGCCACAGTGTTCATGAAAATGACTCTCAATGTTCCCCAAATGGACACCAAAAGCCATATCCGCCTCACTCCTGTCCTCACAGACGGAACCCGCACGGCAGAACTCCCTCAAATCCTGCTCAACGGAGAACGTGCACACCGGCTATACCGCCGCACCCTGGCGCTCAACAAACGAAAAGGCAAGGCAGATGTAACTCCCGTATTTACCGCTATCCCCCTGACAGACAGCGATCAGACTATCCACTACCGTGCTTCCCTTCCGGCAGCCGACTGGATACAGTTCGCCACACTGAACCTCAAGAAGGAAGTCATCAACGGCAGCGGAGAGAAAGTACAAAGCGAAAATATCCCCATTCCGGACACAGCACCCCATATAGCAACAGCAACAGATCATTTCGTTCCCCAACAGGACAGGAACCGGGAAGCTCCTATGGCAGCAGCCTCACCCTCTGCCCCCGTTGTTCCGGAACACCATTCTGTTTCCCCTGCTCCGTCCGCACCCTCTGCCAAACCGTATTTCAAGGGAAGCTACGTATCTCCCGAAAGCGATGCCACCGATGAACGCAACCAGAAGGAGCTGAACTTCAGTCTGGACGAAGCACGTGTCATAGCCGAAATCAATCCGCAGATGCTTTCGTTACGCGAGCTTTACACCGTAGCCATCAGCTACAAGAACACTCCGGAACAGTTCTACAAAATCATAGACATCAGTGTCAAGATATATCCGGCAAGCCCCGTTGCCAACCTCAACGCCGCTGCCGCCGCCATCGAACGGGGCAACACACAGGCAGCCGGCCGCTATCTGCAAATGGCTTCCCATGAAACGCTTGCCTACAAGAACTGCCGTGGAGCCTACGAACTGTTGTGCAACAACACCTACGAAGGCATCCGCCTGCTGAAAGCCGCCAAAGCCGAAGGCTCGGAAGAAGCCACCTATAACCTGAAAATATTCTTTGAATCCAACCAAACCAATATACAATAAAACATGAAAACCCGGTATGTCCTTTCTTGTCTTCTGCTCGGCGGCGCCCTTTCCGTTTCCGCACAGAAAACGGCTGTCAAAAGCAACCTGCTTTCCGCCGCCAACGGTGCGCTGAATGCCGGTGTGGAATATGCCTTCGGCCTCAAATCCACATTCGATTTGTCCGGCAGCATACGCCCGTGGAAACGCACGGAAGGATATGTCAACAAATATTGGCTCATACAACCTGAATACCGCTACTGGACTTGCCAGAAATTCAACGGCAGTTTTTGGGGAGCCTATCTCAACGGAGCGCAGTTCAACGTAGGAGGAAAAAAGATGCCTTTCGGACTCTTCCCCTGGCTGAAAGAGCACCGGTATGCAGGCTGGCTGGCAGGCGGAGGCATAAGCTACGGATATCACATCCTGCTCAACCGCCACTGGAATATAGAAGTTTCCGTCGGTGTAGGGTATGAATATATCGACTATAAGAAATATAAATGCCCCGACGTGTGTGCCGAGCTACTGGAAAAAGGCCATTATCACTATTTCGGCCCTTCCAAAGCATCCCTGAGTATAGTTTACATATTTAACTAAAGAGCCATGAAATACTTATTCTATTTTATATCATTTATTTTTCCTGCGCTTTGCTCATCGGCGCAACCGGCAGAACGGGACAGTTCGATTTACATCGCCTCCTCCCGGCTCTACCGGATGGGAGAAAGTCTGGTAGTGTCCATGCAAGTAGACATTACCAGACAGATTCCCTCTAACGAATCAGTCATACTGGTTCCCCGGCTCAGCGACAGCCTGGACAACTTCATCCAGCTTCCCGCCATCTATGTGAACGGTCGTAAACAACATATTTTCTTCCAACGTGAAACCGGCCGGCAGGAAAAAGACTATGAAGAGTTACGCCGCCGTAATGACCGGAAACAAAGCGTACACTACTTACGCAGCATCCCCTTCACTCACTGGATGAAACATGCCTCCTTGCATCTCATCGAAAAAGAATGCGGATGCGGAGTCCCCCGCCATACAGACTCCACCTATCTGACCCGCCTGAATATGCTTCCCGATATCCATCCGCACGTAGCGTTTATCACCCCGCAGATGGAAGAAAGGAAATTGCGTGAAGAAAGCGGACGTGCCTATCTGGACTTCCCGCTCAACGAAACAATTATCTATCCCGAATACAGAAACAACCCGGCCGAACTGGCAAAGATAAAACGCAGTATCGACTTGATAAAAAACGATACCAATGTAGTCATTTCACATATTGACATTCATGGATACGCCTCTCCCGAAGGTCCCTACTCAAACAACGAGCGTCTGGCACGGGAACGGACCCAGACCCTGAAAGACTATGTATGCAGCCAATATTCTTTCAATGATACATTGTTTACCACCCATTACACCCCCGAAGACTGGGACGGATTTATCAAGTTGCTGACCGATACCGTTATTTCCCATCGCGAGGAACTGTTACATATTGCGGAGAGCAAAAACAGCCCCGATGAGAAAGAACGGAAAATACGGAAACGTTATCCCGAAGAGTTCCGTTTCATCCTACAACACTGGTTCCCGGGTCTCCGTCATTCAGACTACACCATCCACTATGTGGTACGTCCGTTTACGGTAGAACAGGCCAAGCAGGTTTTCGAAAGCAATCCCAAGAATCTGAGTATTGAAGAGATGTTCCGCATAGCCCAGACCTACCCTGCCGGCAGTCCGGAATACAATAAGATTTTCATGACGGCCGTTCTGCTTAATCCGGAACATCCCGTTGCCAATCTCAATGCAGCTTGTATCCTGCTCTCACAGGGAGATACAAAAGGCGCTTCACTCTATTTGGACAAAGCCGGTGAGACTCCCGAAAAGACCCTTTTGCAAGGTATCATGCAAATGCTGAATGGGAATTATACCGAAGCAGAAAACCTGCTGCGCAAAGCGAAAGAAGCAGGACTGCCCCAAGCAGATGAAAACCTGAAGATATTACATGAGATTTACTAATCACATTTTTTTACTAAAACATTTTTACATTATGAACAAAAAATTATTATTATCCTTCGCTCTTGCAGCTGCAATGGCAGGATGTATTAATGATGCAGATGTCCCCTCAGGAAATGGAGACAATCCGATTTCCGGAGCCAAAGGAGGCAACATGGAGATTTCATTTGTAGTCCCTAACTCTTCTAACGGCAGCCGTGCCGCTTCCGCCGAAGACTCTGGAGTCTATGAAGACGGTACTGCCGAAGAATACAAAGTGAGCAATGTGAAACTCTATCTGTTTGATTCTTCCAGCAAGAATTTGGTTACTACCCTCGACGTAGATCAAAATGAATTGGGTATCTCCAGCAAAGAGAACAGCCAAGAAGGACAAACCATCATCTATTCTTGCAACAAGGAAATCATATTGGAACCGGGCAACTATGACATCCTTGCCGTAGCGAACGGTACACAAAACCTTGACATCGAAAAAGAAATAGGCCAGGAATCAACATTATTGGGACAGATTGACGCCACCACTTATGGAAACGGTATGATAACCAGCGTACCCGGAAAGGGATTCATCATGTCCAACCGTGGCTCGGCCAATCTGAACATTGCCGTAGAATCTCCCGAAAAGAGCGACACCAGAGCACACGTCAGAATCAATTTGGAACGTGCCGTTGCCAAACTGATGGTTAGAAATGACAGCAAGGAAATCTACACGTTGAAGAATCCTAAGGGAGTGACTTACGCCACAGTCCGGCTGAACAACTACAAATTCATCAATCTGGCAAACAAGTTCTACACTTTCCGTCATGTCGCTACACTGGATGCCGCATCTGAAACTCCTTCCGCTCCGTCATCTTACAGCGTGGAAGCAGGAAATTTCGGTAACATAGCCGACAACAACGGTTATCTTATCGATCCCTATTTCTTCGACAAGACCGTAGCAGGAGCTACTACCAGTTTCACAGGCGGTTCATTCTACACTAACCACCTGTCAAAACAAACAGACAGCAATTGGTCCGGTCTGGCCGATGCAGGAAAGTACGTTTCCATGTATTGTCTTGAAAACTGTATGTTCCGTCCGGCACAGAACACGGTGTACACCACCGGCATCATGCTGAAAGGTACATTTACCCCCGAAGCTTCACAGACCATCGGTAACAACGGTAATCCGGTAGAAGACCCGCTTGTATTCAACACACTGTATTATTTCAACTATAAGTTCTACACCACACTGGCAGCTGTAGGCAAATATGGCGATGCCAATATTGATGGTTTGACAGAAGAATCCAGTGATGCAGAACTGGCTGCCAAGCAGATTACCCGTTTCACCAAGAACGGAGGTAATTTCTCCACTTTCTACAATTACTGGATCAAACATCTTGACAACAACAACCCCACCGTCATGGGCGTCATGGAGTTCGGCATTGTACGTAACAACATCTACTCTGTCAACATTACCAGCATCAAGAACCTGGGTCCCGGCACTCCGGACACCAAACCCGACCCGGATGAAAACAAAGCATTCCTGGACGTAGAATTCGGAGTATATCCGTGGATTGTCCGTGACCAAGATGCCGACCTTGAATAAAACAGTCTCAAAATAGAAAAACAATGAGTAAAACTGCTACTATCCTCTTCGCCCTATGTACTCTTTTCTGTGGTGCATGTTCCTGGGTAGACGATGACCGATCCGATTGCCCCACAGGCTGTTGGCTAAAGTTATCCTATACCTACAATATGCTGAATGTAGATGCCGTGACCACTCAGGTAAAAGATGTCACGCTATTTATTCTCGATCAGGAAGGCAACTATATAGTCCGGGAGGAAGTAGACAGTCTTACATTCCATCAAAATGAATGTACAATCCAAGTCCCCTCCCTGCCTCAGGGAGATTACACCTTTCTGGTCTGGGCAGGATTGGCGGATTCACTTTACCGGCACACTCCCACTTCACTGACACTGTTACGCAATGAGGCGGGAGAACAATCCGAAAAACTTTCATCTCTATTCCACGGGCGGCTGGACAATGTGCATATCAGCGGCGAATATCAGGTTTTGGCTCTCTCTCTTACTAAAAACACGAATATTCTGAGCTGCATATTGCAAAGTCAGTCGGCCGTCCCGCTGGATACAGATGATTTCCGTCTGGAACTGACTGCCGGCAACGGATGCATGGATCATTGGAACACTCCGATAGACTCCGTTTCCACCTGTTATCTCCCCTTTATGCAAGAAAGCGCCAATTTGGAAGACATACAGGTAGTACATGCCGGAATGAATACATTGAGACTGATGGAAAATGACGATACCCGTCTACGGTTAATCTATCAACCTAGTGGAAAAGAGATTTTCGATATTCCGCTTACACAATATCTGCTCCTGTCACGTAATGTCGAGACAACCTATATGCCTCCACAAGAATATCTTGACAGGCAAGACCGCTATAATCTGATATTTTTTCTTGACTCAACAAATGATCCGCAGCAACCTTATATATGTTTACAAATGAAAGTAAACGGATGGATGATACGTATAAATAATGCAGAATTAGATAAATAACCTTTCTAATTCGAACATTTCAACCTATATTCGATTCCGTTAAGAAAACAACTTATTTTGTAAAATCTATAAAACGGAACATTATGAGAAATAAAAAAAAATTCAACGAGTTTATGAACAAAACGATTGATGAACTGAAAGACGAGAAACGTTATGGTACGGCTCACATTTATCAAAGCACCTTGAACGCATTCAGTGAATTTTGTGGATGTGAGGTTATTTACTTTCACCAGCTCAACAGAGCCAATCTGAAAGAATTTGAAACCTACCTGCGTGACAAGCAACTAAGTTGGAATACTGTTTCCACCTATATGCGGACATTGCGTGCAACTTATAACAAAGCAGTGGATAAAAAAATAATAACCGAGAATTCCCGTTTATTTCATCATGTCTACACCGGCGTGAAAAACGATATAAAACGCGCATTGGAAGTAGAAGAGATAAACAAGTTACTAAACGAGGTTCCTCTAAAGAAACTACCGGAAGATTTGATACGATGCAGAGTTTGGGCTAATTTAATGTTTCAATTACGCGGAATGCCCTTTGTTGATCTGGCCCATCTTCACAAAAGCGACTTGAAAGGCAACACACTTTCTTATCGCCGATATAAAACAGGTGGGCAAATGATTGTTGATATTCCGATAACAGCAATGAAGCTGATAAACAAATATCAAAATACCAATCAGGACTCTCCCTACCTTTTTCCCATCCTCAGTGGAACAAAAACCGGAGAGGATCTATATACAGAGTATCAGCAGGCACTACGAACCATGAATTACAATTTAGGCAGATTGGCGAAAAAATGCGGAGTGGCAACCAAGGTCAGTTCATACACTACCCGGCATACCTGGGCCACCCTTGCCAAATATTGTAATTTCTCCGAACAATTAATATGTGAGGCTTTTGGACACTCGTCAGTGAAAGTTACAGAAACATATTTGAAAAATTTCAAGAATGAAGAGATAAAGAAAGCTAATGATGCGATAATTCTATACGTTTCAAATAATGGGAAAAAGAGAGTATAAATATATAAAATTCTAATTATCAATAGATTTATATTGTGTTACTTCGTAAGTAACAGATCTTATTTGGAGGGCAAAAATAGACAATTAACTGATAGCAAACAAATAAAGGCACAGCTTTTTTCTAGATTTTAATTAAAAAGGTTATATAATAGATAAAAAGTAATAATAATATGAACAATTATCAAATCGAAGGAGAACAAAGAAATACAACAACACACATTGCGCTTTTTACTATTAACGCAATGCAATAAATTCACTATATTTCACATAGTTATCTCTTATATATATTTATAAAACGACAGAATATTAATTATACAACTAATCCATTAATTCACGTTCTGTTACTTACGAAGTAACAGAAGGATATTAAAAAGAAAAAAAGTGACATATTTAAAACACACCTTTTAAAAACATAATATAGATCTGACATCTAAAAAATTTAACCTATGATACAAGTTCAGAGATTTAATAAAGCACTTAAATTAGCAGTCATTCTAGGAGATTTAGTCATTCTGAATGTACTTTTCATCTCATTTAATTCAATATGGAACGAGTTGTTTGGGGAGAGGGCCTACAGTGGCACTTTACCCCAAATTCTAACTCTATTCAGCGTATGCTATTTTGCGTGCACTATCTCAGGAGGTGTCATATTACATCGACGAGGAGCCCGTGCCGATCAAATTGTATTCCGGGCACTCCGTAACGTTTTTTATTTCTCCCTATTGTCAACAAGCTTAATTGTACTATCAGAACTTGAAATATACTCCAATCGCTTTTTTGTCTATTATTTCATTCTACTTTTCCTCTGCATCACTTTCTATCGTCTGCTTTTCCGTTTCTGCATACAGCTATACAGAAGCCGCGGAGGTAATTTCCGTACCGTCCTTTATTTGGGAAGCACCGAAAATATAGCCGAACTTTATCATGAAATGACCTCCGACGCCACTACCGGATACCGGGTACTGGGATACTTCGACACAACCCCCAATGCCAAGTTCCCTGCCAGTTGTACTTATTTGGGAAAGCCGGAGCAAACCATTGATTACCTGACAAAAAACAAAGTGAACCAACTTTATTGTTGCCTGCCCTCGGCATTAAGCGAATGTATCGTGCCGGTCATTAATTATTGCGAAAACAACCTGATACATTTCTACAGTGTGCCCAATGTGCGCAACTACCTGCGCCACCGTATGTACTTTGAAATGATAGGCAGTGTCCCTATTCTCAGCATCCGCAAGGAACCTTTGGGAAAAATAGAAAACAGGCTGATAAAACGTATATTCGATGTAGCCTTCTCATCACTCTTTTTATGCACATTGTTCCCCATTATATTCCTTATTGTAGGAGTGACCATTAAAATCACTTCTCCGGGCCCCATATTCTTCCGTCAGAAACGTAATGGATTGAATAATAAAGAATTCTGGTGTTATAAATTCCGTTCTATGAAAGTGAACAAGGAATCGGACACCTTACAGGCTACCCTCAATGATCCTAGAAAAACCAAATTCGGCGATTTCATGCGCCGGACCAATATTGACGAACTTCCGCAATTCATCAATGTATTGCTGGGAGATATGTCCATTGTAGGGCCACGCCCCCACATGTTGAAACACACGGAAGAATATTCCAAGATAATCAATAAATACATGGTCCGCCATTTCATCAAACCCGGTATCACGGGATGGGCGCAAGTGACCGGTTTCCGTGGCGAAACCCGTGAGCTGGAAGACATGGAAGGACGTGTGAAAGCCGATATATGGTATATGGAGCACTGGTCTTTCCTGCTCGACCTTTATATCATGTACAAAACCGTGGCAAATGTGCTACGCAAAGACAAGCAAGCTTATTAAGTTCAAAATAGAGAATTAAATTAATAGAGAGCCAAAAAATGAGAAGATTGAAACTTACCCTATTCGCGCTGGTTTCACTACTACTATGTAGTTGCAGCGCCTACAAAAAAGTACCTTACCTGCAAGGGTCCGAGTACCTGGACATGGCAAATGTCAAAACACCTCTGTATGATGCACACATCATGCCTAAAGATTTGCTAACTATCACGGTGAATACCAGTGATCCCGATGCCGCCATTCCCTTTAATCTGACGGTAGCAAGCGCATTAGGAGATCAAGGCAAGAGACTAAGCGTAACAAGTCAGCCTGTTCTTCAAGAATATTTAGTAGACAATAATGGAAACATTGATTTCCCCGTTTTAGGTACATTGCATATTGGAGGGCTCACCAAAAGTCAAGCGGAAAATATAATAAAAGAAAAACTGAAAATCTATATTAAAGAAACTCCGATAGTAAATGTACGTATGGCCAATTATAAAATCTCGGTGATGGGAGAAGTCACAAAACCTGGTACATTTACCATCACTAATGAAAAAGTAAATATTATGGAAGCCTTGGCCATGGCAGGAGACATGACCGTATATGGGCAACGAGATAAAGTAAAACTAATTCGTGAAGATGCACAGGGCAATCGGCAAGTAATCCCACTGAATCTGAATGATGCCGATATCATTGTATCTCCTTATTACTACCTCCAACAGAATGATGTAGTTTATGTCACTCCCAATAAGACCAAAGCTAAAAATGCAGGAATCAGCAACAGTACCACCATCTGGTTCTCTGTAGTGGGGACATTGGTTTCACTTGTCAGCCTGATAGTAACTATTGCCACATAAACAGAATTATGAAAGAAGATTTATACGACGACTTATACTTAGAAGAAAAAGAAGAAAAGACTGATTTCAAAGCGGTCCTTTTTAAATATACTATCCATTGGCCTTGGTTTGTAGCGTGCATTCTGCTGTGTCTGGCAGGGGCATGGCTTTATCTACGCTATACCGCACCGGTTTACAATATTTCAGCCTCCGTTATTATCAAAGACAATGACAAAAATAGTAAATCAAATACGGGAATAGTAGATTTAGAAGATTTAGGCTTTTACTCCTCCATAAACAATTTTGATAATGAAGTGGAAATTCTACATTCACGTACCCTTATCAGAAAAGTGGTAGAAGAACTAGATCTCTACATTAACTATGCGGCAGAAGGTAGTTTCCATAACATAGAGCTTTACAAAAGTTCTCCCATCAAAGTATGGATTACTCCTGAAGAAGCTCAAAAATTATCTATGCCGGCTTACCTTAATCTAAGTATTCAACCGGGCAATAAGTTGAATGTAAAGGTATCAATCGGTGAACAAGAATACATTAAGCAGTTCGATAAATTGCCTGCCTTATTGACCACCCCATCAGGTACTTTCAGCTTCACCCCTAAAGACTCCATAGATATAAAGAGTGAACAAAAAATAATAGTCACTGTTTCATCTCCCTATAACGTAGCTAATGATTACAGAAAAGCATTGAGCATAGAGCCTACTTCCAAATCCACCACTATCGCACAGATCTCTGTAAAGAGCACGCATACGCAACGCGGTATGGATTTTATCAACAAACTGGTGGAAATCTACAACCGGGATGCCAACGACGATAAAAACGAAGTGGCCACCAAGACCGCAGAATTTATTGATGAACGTATTAATATCATCAACGGTGAACTGGGAACTACGGAACAAGAACTGGAAACCTTCAAGCGCGATGCCGGGCTGACCGACTTGAAAAGCGACGCCCAACTGGCATTGAGTGAAAACTCGGAATACGAAAAAAAACGTGCTGAAAACAGCACCCAGCTCCGGCTGGTACAATTCCTGGCCAGCTATGCCAACAATCCGGATCATGCCTACGAAGTACTTCCTGTCAATGTAGGCCTGACAGATACCGGACTGACCGAACTGATCAACCGCTACAATGAGATGCTGCTGGAACGCAAGCGCCTGCTCCGCTCCTCTCAGGAAAACAACCCGGTGGTAGTCAATCTGGATGCCAGCATCCGCGCCATGCGCA
>ERZ1673753.2774-NODE-2774-length-12228-cov-5.741641_pt1 | contig 12228 bp, 9 predicted proteins | sample MGYA00580201_ERZ1673753 | MGnify/ENA primary metagenome ERZ1673753 (study PRJEB41218, sample SAMN15661747) | gut metagenome | host: Homo sapiens | place: Canada: London | collected 2015-08-20/2019-03-30 | study: EMG produced TPA metagenomics assembly of... | reverse complement strand
AAGTAATAGAACACCCCGGAGGCAAAGAACACCGCCCCGCCGGAGGCATCGATTTTGCCAAACCATGCGGTGTCTTTCAGGTCGCAGGGGATATTTTGTTCCCGATCCCCGGCGGGCAGTAGCTGCTGCCGCAAGGTAATCACATCCGGAAAGTCCAGATTGTAGATCCTGCATCTACCGTTGTCGCAGGTTCTGCCGGTGTTGTCCAGCCCGCAGCCCAGATTGACCACCGCCGCATTGGGGTGGCCTTTCAGGTAATCCCGCACCTCGAAAGCAAGGTCACTCTGCCGCATGGCCACCTCCAGCGCACCAAAGCGCTGCATCAGGCTGCGGGAGTTTTTCTCTGCCTCTGAAAAGTCGTAGTCGATCTGGTCGAGTAGGCGAACCGCTGTTTCATCCCTGTAAAGGTCCGGGTACAGCTCCGTACACAGTTTTCGGGAATACAACGGGAGGATCAGCGTCTCTTGCACGGTGTTTTTCTCAATTTTACATTTCATAGGTTTCTTCCTCAGTGAATAAAAACTGTCACAATTGCCGCCAGCACAGCCGCTATGACCGTCATGCCTATCGCCATGTGCAGGATGGATGCAAAAACGCCCGTGCTTGATACCCTTACTTCCGCGCCGTGACGCAGAGCCACCTTTTCTTTTTGCGTATCTGCACCTCGTGAAAACCCGCCTGCTCCAGACACGCCTTTAATTCAATGTCCTTGTAGATGGTCATGCCGCCGATGATCTGCGTCCACCTTTCGTCCTTGTCCGTATCGCCATTGCTCTCGTTGCAGATAAGAATTGTCCCGCCTGGCTTCAGCGTCCGCCGGACCTCACGGAAGCATCGGGGCAAATCAGGCCAAAAATAGACGGTCTCAAAGGCCGTGGCGGCATCGAAGTAGCTATCCTCAAACACCATATCCGCCACACTGCCTTGCAGAACGGCACAACGCCCCTCCCGAATTGCAATTCGGTTGAGCTTTCTAGTCTTCTCCACGCTGACGGGCGAATAGTCGACGCCCTTGACGACGCCATGCGGGCATTTTTTCAGCAGCCGTTTTATGTTCGCCCCGCCGCCGCAGCCGCAATCCAGCACCTTGGCATTTGGCGCAAGTCGTAGAAATCGAAGTCCCCACCGCGCCACAGGGCTGTGCCCCAGATTCATCATGGCAACCATAAGTTTTCCGCCGGGGCCCACGGGCTTGCGGGTGTTTTCAAAGAACGACATCTGGCCCCTCCGATTTCATGCATTCCGCATAGGTCAACGGGAACGAGGCCTTCAGCACCGCGCTTTTCTGCACTGCCCAGCCGTTTTGACGCAGGAAACGTAGGTATTCCTCGCTTGTCCACCTGCTGTGGAGGGGGAATCCCGCCATACGCATAAAAAAGGCTTTTGCCTTGCCGGAAACCGAGCTCCCCGCGTGGGTGAAGGTTGGCGCGATGAGCACGCCGTCGTCTTTCAACACCCGCCTGATTTCTTGCAGGGCCTTTTCCGGATGCGGCACTATGTGAAGCGCGTTGGACGCGATCACCACATCAAAGGACTTCTGTGCATAGGGCAGGCGGAACATATCTTGTACGGAAAAGTGCAGCTTTGCGGATTGATTGTCCCGCTTTGCTTCAAGGATCATCTTTGCAGAAGCGTCCGTAGCCTCGATGTGCGCCGCCGCATTTACGATGCTCTTTGCGATAAGCCCCGTGCCGGTGGCAACCTCCAGTACGGTTTTTGCTTTCACCACCGGCCTGATCAGCTCATACATCTTCTCATATGTCGCCCGGTCCTTTCGCATGAAACGGTCGTACCGACCGGCATTCTTGTCCCAGAAGCCCTTGCGTTCGTGCATTGCTATCGCCCCCAAATAGTTAGAGACATCTAACTATAACATACGAATCATGCAGTAAGTCCTTGTGTCCGTTCATGAGGGGCTCGGAGTGGAACGGGATGTTGGGGAGGTCAGCCCTGGCAAGCTTGACCTCATAGCCCTTGACCGCTTCGGCGATGCTGTCTGCCTGGTCGTGGAAGACGAGTGTGAGCAGGTAGTAGCGAGCCTTGCCGCCGCCGAATAACGCGTTGGTCGATGCGATGAGCCTCACCTGGCTCCTGCTAATGCTCTTGGTCATGGTCGTCCTCGAGCTCCTTTCGTCTCGAGGCTCCCTCGCGTGCCCGGCCGCGGGCGGCTCCCGGGGCGGTCGCGGCCGTCATTTTCTCCCGCTCCTCGACTCGATGTAGGCGTCCACTGACGCCCTCGACACCAGGAGCTTCCTTCCGAGCCTGTACGAGGCGATCTCTCCCGACCAGATGAGGTCGTATGCCTTGTTTCGGCTTGCCCTCATGTACTCCTGCATCTCGATCACCGTCATCCATTCGTCCCGATCTTGGCTTCCCTCGGGCCCGGCGCATTCGGCTGTGCGTGCCATGGTTCCTCTAATCTTCCCGTGCGGCACCGCGCGAGGACACCGCACGACACCGTGTGCCTTTTCGTCTGCGCGACGATTGAACCGCCTGATGGCGATAAGTGAGCACGGCGCGAGCGGAGATGGGTCGAGGTGGGTCGAGCTGGTCGGGCCTTCACGAAACGGCCATGAGCCGCATGCCTTAGCTCTCAGCTAAGTCCCTGAAAAGTAAAAGGCGCCCATGCGGGCGCCTGCCTAGGAGCGATGTTCGTTCGGTTGTGGTTGGAATGCTTCTCTTCCGCGGTGCTGTCGTCCGGGGTCCGGCATCTGTCGTTCGCCTCTTTTGTCGTGTTTGGTGTTGCGTGTTCTGTGAGTGGCTTTGCGCAGGTTTTTTCAGCCCGTTGTCCCAGGTGCACACGGGTAAATGGTACCCATCCGTTGGGACGCGGCCTATTGAAAGAGGTGATTGTGCGACAAGGAGATAGACGAGCGGCAGCTCGTCAGCTCCCGAGATAGGCCGCGAAACGTCTGTAGGAGTCCTCTGACAGGCAGTGCTCTATGCGGCAGGCCTCCGCCGAGGCGGTCTCGGCGTCCACGCCTGACTCGACGAGCAGCCGCTCGAAGAAGCGATGACGTTCGAGCGTCGCCGACGCGGCGCACTCGCCCTCCTCTGTAAGGCGCACGTCGTGGCCGAGCATGCGGACGAGGCCGGCAGCGCCGAGGTCGGAGAGCGCCTTGGTGACGCCCATACGCTCCGCGATGTCGACATTGCGGCAGAACCCGCGCTCGGTGCGGATGACGAGGATGGCCTCGTCATCCGCGTCTGCTCATCTGCCCGTCAGAACATTGTCGGCATCGCTCCCGTCGGCGGGAGCGGTCCACGACGAGCTTTCCTGCTGGAGCCTCCACAGCCTCGCGTACAGTCCGTCTTCGGCAAGCAGCGTCTTGTGGTTCCCCTCCTCCGCCACGCGCCCGTCGTCGAGAACGACGATCTTATCCGCATTGGCGACGGTTCTCATTCGATGGGCGATGACGACTACCGTTTTGCCAGCGCACAGGGTTCCGACCGCTCTCTGGATAAGCGTCTCGTTCTCGGGGTCGAGCGAGGCGGTCGCCTCGTCGAGGAGCACCACGGGCGCGTCTTTCAGAAGGGCCCTCGCAACGGAGAGGCGCTGACGCTCCCCGCCCGAGAGAGAGGCGCCGTTCTCGCCCAGCATCGTGTCGAACCCCTGGGGAAGCTTCTCGATGAACTCCAGGCAGTGCGCCGTCCTTGCAGCCTCGGCCACCTCTTCGTCAGAAGCTTCCTCGCGACCAATCCGGATGTTGTTCGCGACCGTGTCGTCGAAAAGAATCACGTCCTGGAAGACTATGGAGACGTGCGCGAGCCACGATTCCTCGGAGAACCCGGCGATGTCCTTGCCCGAGCAGAGGATCCTGCCGCTGTCAGGCTCCCAGAATTTCGCCGCCAGCTGGGCGCAGGTCGACTTGCCCGAGCCGCTCGGCCCGACAAGGGCGGTGACTTTTCCTTCCTGCGCGTCGAAGCTGATGCCGTGGAGGACTTCCTCGTCGCCGTACCCGAACCGGACGTTATGGAAAGACAGGCTATGGCCGGAGACATCCGCCGGGGCAGAGCCCTTCGCTTCAGGCTCGTCCATGACCGCCTTGATCCGGGCTGTCTTGGTCGACAGGTTGAGAAGGTTGGGCAGCTGGGACACAAGGGCGAGAATGGGGCTGTACACACGCGAAACGATGAGCAGGAACATGAGCAGAACCATGAAGTCAACGCCGCCGGAAGCGAGAAGCATCGCGCCGGCGCAGGCGGTCAGCCCGACTCCAGAGCGAAGGATGGCGCTCGCAAGGGAGACGGAGACGTCGACGGCGAGCTCGACCCGCATCGTCACCCTCTTGAGCTCGAGCATCGCCTGCTCCATGGCGGCGGAGTCCTTGCCCACCGCCCTGCAGGCCCTTATGTCCTTGATGCCCTCGAGGTAGTCCTGCACGCGCGCCAGCGCATCCAGGCGGACGCGGTTCTGCCTTTCGAAAAGGCGCGACTGATGGCGTCGGCTCAAGGCGATGACCCCCGCCGAAAGCGGAAGCGTGACCATAACGCAGCAGGCGAGCCTCCAATCGAAGAATGCCAACATCACGCAGATGACCACGGTCGACACGATTCCAGCGATGAGCTGCGGGAGCGTCGAGGAGAGCATGGACTCCTGTGCCGTCACGTCCCCCATGATGCGGTCGGCAACGTCGGTCGTGTCCCGGCGGTTGAAGAAGCTCATGGGCAGCTTCCTCAGGTGGTCGGCGAGGCGCAAGCGGGTGCCTTCGGACTCGGTGTACGCGGCCACGTAGGTTTTCTCGTAGTCGTTTCTCGAAGCGACGAAGACCACCGCCATCCCCGCAAGCCCCACGGCGAAGATAGCCCAGAGCGTGGCGGCGTCGAACGGCTCGCCCGCAAGGGTCCCCACGAGAGCCGCGAACGCCGCGACCGTGCAGACGAAGGGGATCATGAGCGCCAGATCGCTCAAGGTGCACGCGAGGGCCGAGCGCTTGAGTCCGGCGTAGCCCTCGCCGGAAAGGTTGAACGCCCTCTGAAGCCATGGCGCCCTGCCGTTCGACGGCTTGCCGGATTTCTCCGCAGGGTCGTGCTCGCCGGCGGAAGCATCCTGCGCCACATGCGGGGCGGCCGCTTCGGAGGATTGGGCTTCGTCGCCGCCCGGAGCTGATTCGACGCCCCATTCGACCGCCTCAGTGTACTGGCTCCACATCTTCGCGTATGTCCCTGATGTGGCGAGGAGCTCTTCATGGGTGCCCTCCTCGACTTTGCGCCCACCGTCAAGCACGACTATCTTGTCGGCGCCGACGACGGTGGAGAGCCTGTGGGCGATCATGATCACGGTCTTGCCGGCCATGAGCCTCTCGAATGCCTTCTGGATCAAATGCTCGTTCTCGGGGTCGGAGAACGCGGTCGCCTCGTCCAGCACCACGATGGGCGCGTCCGAGATGATCGAGCGCGCGATGGCTATCCGCTGCTGCTCTCCACCGGACAGGTGCACGCCCTCGGAGCCTATTACCGTGGCGTAGCCGTGGGGAAGGCTGTTGATGAACGCGTCCGCCTGGGCGGCCTTCGCGGCCTCGACCACCTCGTCGTCGGTCGCCCCCGGCTTGCCGCGCCTGATGTTGTCCGCGATGCTCTCGCGGAACAGGTGGGAATCCTGGAACACCAGGCTGAGGCTGCCCATCAATTCGTCCTGGCCCATCTCGCGGACGTTTACGCCGCCGACGAGAACCTGGCCCGAATCGACGTCCCAGAAGCGTGCGACGAGGTTCGCCAGCGTCGATTTGCCCGAGCCGCTCGGCCCCACGACCGCGCATACCGTGCCGGCGGGGATTTCCAGCGAGACGTCGCGCAACGCCGGCTCCGCTTCGTCCTCGTAGGAGAAAGTTACGCCCCGAAGGGACACCGAGGCGTCCTTCGGGGTTTTCGGCGCCTCGGGATAAGAGAGCTCCTCGATGCCGAGCACCGAGTCGATGCGGTCGATGTTCGCCTGGGCGAGCATCCCGTCCTCGCTCACGTAGAGAATCTTCGCGAACACGCTCGATATCGAATGCACGAACAGGAGGTAGAAGACGAGCGAGAGCACGAACGTCGGCCAGTCCTGCGCGCCCGGGGCGAGGAGTGTGCCGACGGGCAGGACGAACAGGTACGCGTTGTTGATGATCGCCGTGAAGCCCGGCATGGAGTTCCGGAAGAAGAGCGTGACGTCGAGGGAAAGCCCCGTGTAGTCCTTGATCGCGTCTGCGAGCCGCTTGAACGATCTCGCCGTCTGGCCGAAGGCCTTCACGACGCGCATGCCGCGAACGTACTCAACGGCGGCGTTGCCCATCTGCTCTTTCACTTCCTGGTAGCGCCCCATGCTCGCCATGACGCGCTTGTCGGCGTAGCCGGAGAACTGAACGATGCATGCGACGGCGACCGCCGCCAACGTGGCGACGCCGAAGCGCCAGTCGAAGACGAAAAGCAGCGCCACCAAGACGACGGGCGCTGCAGCGGTGGCCGCCAGGTCCGGGACGGAGTGGCCGATGAACTGCTCGATTCCGCCGACGCTCTCGTCCATGACCTTCGAGATCCTGCCTGTGCCGAGCCTGGCGACGTGCCCGAGGGGGATTCGCCCGAGGTGGGCGGCGATCCCGAGCTTCGTGCGGTACTGCGCGTCGAATGCCGCGGCGTGGGAGCACAGAAGCGCGGCAAGATAGCACCCCACGTCAACGACTATGCCCGCCACCGCCAAGCCCGCGTAGCCTGTCATCGCCGAAACGTCGACGGCGGCCAGGTTCGGATAGACCCCGACCGCATCCCTGATCATGAAGTAGATCGCCACGTATGGGACGAAGGACGCCGCCGCGGATAGGACCGCCAGCGCCATGGAGGCGAACACGAGGGGCTTTCTTCTCCCCGCAAACTGCAGGCAGCGGGAAAGGGCCCCCGGCTTCCTTCCTTTGCTTTCCTTGCTCATCAAATACCTCTTCTCTCATATTACTTTGAAAAAGGGCGCTAGGCGATTCCCGCGCGCTCGAAGTGCTTCTTGAACACCGCCCGTCCGACCAGCGAGCCGATGATGCCGCCCGCGAAGGTCACGACCGCGATGATCGCGAACGTCTCGGGGGTCACCGTGGACAGAAGGGCTTCCATGTAGGCCGGGTCGATGCTGTTGGACCCCATCAGCTCGCGGTAGTAGTCCTGGGAGGCGAACATGGGGACGAAAAGGCCCGCCGCCCAGCAGGTCTCGAAAAGCGCGTATCCCACGGCGACGCCCGCGAACCTCCCGTACCCGAGCGCTTTCCGCACCAGCTCGGAGACGACGCCGCCGACGGCGAGGCCGAGCGCAACGGGCCACCCCGACCCGATGACGAAGACGATTACGGCGAAGACGAGGGCCATGATCGGCGAGGTTCCCGCGCGCGGCACGCGCGTATGCATGTAGACCCAGACGATCCCGGCGGGTATCGCTGCGATGGCGCAGCAGCCGCAGTACGCCACGACGCTCATGGAGGTGATTCCCACGACGAGCATGCTCACCACCATGAACAGCAGGGAGAAGACGCCGAGGGCTATGAGGTCCCTGGAGCTGAGGCCGCCGCTTTCCTTCCGTTTTACTTTTGCTGCCATTTCCAAATCCTTTCTTCCGTAGGAATCCCTTCTCAGCCTTTGCAGGCCGGCTCACTCGATGAGCACAATCTGGTCGCAGGCCTTTGACAGGAACTCCGTGTCGTGGCTGACGACCGCCACCGTCTTCCCGCGAGACGCCTCCTCGCGTAAGATGAGCGCGAGGCGTTCCATGTTCCGGAAATCCAGACCGCTCGTGGGCTCGTCGAGGAGAAGCGCCTGCGCGCCCGACTCCGACGCAATGGCGCAGACACACCTCTGCTTCTGCCCTCCCGAGAGCGATGCGGGATGGCGGTCGGCGACATCTCCCAGGCCAAACTTCTCCAAGACCGCTTCGAGACGAAGTTCGTCGACGTCGGAAGGAGACGGGGCCGCGGATGCCAACTTGTCGCGCACGCTCGGGCGAAAGAGCTGGTAGTCGGGGTCCTGCATGACCAGAAACACATGCTCGGGCCTTCTCTTGGGAGGGACCACCGAGCCTTGGAACCGGACATGCCCGAGCTCTTCTTTCTTGATCCCCGCCAGGCACTTGAGCAGGGTTGACTTGCCCGCCCCGTTTCGCCCGACCATACCGACGACCCTCCCGGGGTCGAACGAGACGGTAGTCCCCTCGAGGACCGGTACGCCCTTCTCATACCCCGCATAGATCCCCCTCGCCTCGACGGCGGGAAAGGCGGAGACGGGACGGGAAAGGCGCTGCATCAGGTCGGCGAGCTTCGGCGGCTCGGAGGACCTGAGCCCGCAAGACTCTCGCTCGGAGTCGGGCAGCCCCAGGAATTGCTGCGCGTCCCATTCGGCGGCGACGGAACCGTCTTCGAAGAGCAGGTACCGGTCGGCGACGCCTGCGAGGTAGGAGAGCCTGTGCTCGGCGATGATCACGGCAGACCCGCTCGACTTGGCTTTCGAGATGAAGGAGGCGAGCTTCTCCATGGAGGGAGGATCCAGATTGCTCGACGGCTCGTCGAGGACGTAGACGCTCGGCCTGCAGGCCCATGCGCTCGCGAACGCCACCGATTGCATCTGGCCCCCGGAGAGCTCGAAGATGCCCCTGCCCATGAGCCTTTCCATGCCGAGCTCGCGCACGACGCCACGCATCCGTCTGTGCATCTCCTCCCTGGGAACGCCGAGGTTCTCCATGCCGAACGCGATTTCGCCGGTTGTGTCGAGGTTGAAGAACTGGGTGCGGGGGTTCTGGAAAACGCTGCCTGTCAAGGACGAGAGCTCCCAATCCTCCTGGTCGTCGATGTCCCTGCCTGCTACAAGGACCTTCCCCGTCCGGCTGCCCTCGTAGAACCCTCCCGCCAGCCCGTTGACGATCCGGGTCGCGGTGGTCTTCCCGCAGCCGGACTCCCCGCAGAGAACGACGCATTCGCCCGGCGCGACGGCGAAGCTCGCGTCGTCGATCGCCGAAGCGTCGAATCCCGCATACGTGAAGGAGACGTTTCTGAGCTCGACGGCGTTTTTCGTCACAGCAGCCCTCCGATCCCCTGGCTGGCCTTTGCGACCACAAGAAGCAGGCAGCAGACGACAAGAATCGAGAGAGGGAGGAAGTCGGCCCATCCAAACCGGGGCGCGTTGTAGGAGGTCTTCCTCCCGGGCCGGTCGATGCCGCGCGCGACCGCTGCGGCGGCGAGTTCGTCCGCGATCTTGGCGCAGCGCAGCATCACAGGCACGACCGCGGATTCGAACATCAGCGCCGGCTTCGAAACGAGATTCTTAAGCGAAAGGGCGAGCCCCCTCACCCTCATCGCGTCCGCTACGGCAGAAGACTCCTCCTTGAGCGTCGGAAAGAACCGCACCGCTATCACCAGCGGAACGACAACCGCCTTCGGCAGCCTCATCCCGTAGAGGGCGGCCGTGAGGTCGCCAATCTTGGTGGTGGCCGCGAAGACCGCCGCGAACAGGCAGATGGGCATGCAGGTGCGGCAAGCCAGGGCGAACGAGCCGAGGGCTCCGGCGGCGTTCGGCGGAAGCATCGTCGTGACCCAGAAGATGCCCATGAGAAAGAGGTAGGCGAAAGAGAAAGACGCTGCCATCCTTCCGCGCCCGATTGCGAAGGAGAGGAGGACGACGACGGCAAAGAGAACCGAGCCCAGAACGTAATCCTTCACGATGGCCCCGGTCGCTATGAGCACGACGAGCATGGCCGCCTTCGTTCTGACGTCGACGTCCTCCGCGAGTGTTTTCCGTGTTCTTCTTCGCAAAACCAGAGAGCCTTTCTTGTGTCGCTAAAATTGACAAAAAGATGTTAACCTTGGCTAATTTGAATCAGGTTGCACCTGGAGGGAAAAGCCCGAGCGCGAAAGAATTGCGTCCGAACGCGAATAAAAGGATCGGAAGATGGACGACAAGGAAACGATGTTCTCCCACGCCGCCCAAGCCGCGGCGGAGACCTTTGCGGCCTCGCTTGAGTCCATCGGCCTCGTCTTGGCAGATGGATGGAACGGCGAGGGGTCCCTCTTCGAAGGCGACGGGCTCAGATGCGAGGGGTGGTACTGGGCATGGCAGGCGCGGCAGTTCTTCTCCGTCGTCTGCTGCGATTTCACTTTGAAAGAACGCCTGCCCTTCTGCTTCGATTCTGGCGGGTATTTTGCAGTCCGCCGCGAAAGGCATGGCCTCATGCCGCAATCAAGCGTTTCCGCCTTTCTGGAAGCAAAGCCCAAGACAAGCTCGGTCCTTCTACCAAAAGGAGCGAGATTCTCCTACACAGAGATCGAGTATTACGACGAATACTGCCGAAGCGTCTTCGGGGAAAGAATCGACAAGGCGCTGAAACCGCTGGCGACCAGTCTGAAGGGTCTGAGGAGCCAGGCTTCCTGGGATCCGGAAATAGCAGAGATGCTTGACGAGATAGCTCCAAGGGAGATCCCGGGGTCGGAAGCGGGCCTCCTATATTCCGGAATCGCGAACTTGGTGATGGCAAGGCTGCTCAGGATGGGAGAGAGCCTGTGTGGGGGAGTGGCCGAGCAGGACCGCCTTTCGATCGCGAGAGCCGTATCGTACATCGAGAGCAACCTAGGCGGTGCGATCGGGCAGAAGGACCTGCTCGAGGCAGCGAACATGGGGTCAACCAAGTTCAAGAAGACATTTAAGCAGGTGACGGGCTTGACGGTAACCGAGTTCGTCTCCTCGGAAAGAATCGAGCTGGCGAAAAGACTGCTCACCGACCATGATATGAGCATAGACGAAGTGGCGCATCGTTGCGGATACGCACGAGCAACAAGCTTCTCCACCCTCTTCACGAAATCGGTCGGCATATCTCCACGCAAGTGGAGATCGATCGCGAAGGTCGCCTTCGATGACGACCCTGAATCGAAAGTTCTGGACATTCTCGCAAGCGGACGATCCTGCGTCAGCGAGCTAGGATCTCATTCTTAGCCATCTTAGTTGCCCTGCCTCCCGGCAGGCGCGCAATTCCTTTAGCCGATTCGTCTCGAGGTGCGCTCTTTGCTCATCTTGTGGCCCAGAGTTATGATACTCCTAAAAGTGTAACCAGATTCGAGTTTTAGGAGTAGCTCTTGAAGTGCAGCAGGCTCAGGAACCGTGGCAGGTACCTCGAGGAGGCAATGCTCTTCCGTGACACCGACCTCATCAAGGTGATTACGGGCGTGCGCAGGTGTGGCAAGTCGAGCCTTCTCGACCTTATCAGGATAACCATCGAGTCCGAGGGGGTCGCTGGCCGCGGTTTTGTGAGCGTCAACCTGGAAAGCAAGGGTGCGGGCATCAAGACGGAAGACCAGCTTTACGATCGCATTCGCGGGTGTCTGTCGGACAAGGGGCGCACCTACGTCTTCATAGACGAGCCCCAGAGAATCGATGGCTGGCAGGATGCGGTCAATGCGATGAGGGTCGACTTCGATTGCGACATCTACCTCACGGGCTCGAACGCGTATCTTCTCTCGAGCGAGCTGGCCACCTATCTGTCCGGGCGCTACGTAGAGGTAAAGATGCTGCCCCTGTCCTTCTCCGAGTTCGCTGACTTCTGCGGGATCGAGTTTGCATCGGGAAGGTCGGTGGCTCTCACCCCTGAGGGAGACCCCGTTCTCTTTGACGATATGCTTACTCGTTACCTTGAGTACGGGGGCATGCCAGCCATTGCATCCCTATCGACGACCCAGGCGCAGCACTCGGCGTACATGTCCGGAGTCTACGAGGCTATCGCCGTGCGCGATATCGTCAACCGCGAGCGCGGGAAGGGCAAAAGCGCGGTGACCGACCCTTCTCTGCTGCGCTATGTGGCCGAATTCCTGGCGGACAACATCGGCAACGAGTGCTCGTCGAACCGAATCGCCGGCGCGTTAACTTCTGCGGGGTCGAAGACCACGAACAAGACCGTTTCCTCGTACGTGGGTGCGCTCGAGGAGGCCTTCCTGTTCTATCGTGCCACGCGTTACGATCTGCACGGCAAGGCGCTCCTCAAGACGAATCCGAAGGAGTACATCGTCGACACCGGCTTCAGGACCTGGATGGCCGGCTATAGGGTCACGGATACTGGGCGCCTGTTCGAGAACGCCGTGTATCTCCAGCTGCTCTACGAAGGATGGAGCGTGCACGTGGGCAAGCTCTATGGCAAGGAGGTTGACTTCGTCGCGACGAAGGACGGGCGCGTGCTCTACGTGCAGGTGACTGACGAGATGTTCGCAAGCGAGACCAGGGAACGCGAGATCGCCCCTCTGA
>ERZ1673753.2772-NODE-2772-length-12233-cov-10.800296_pt1 | contig 12233 bp, 13 predicted proteins | sample MGYA00580201_ERZ1673753 | MGnify/ENA primary metagenome ERZ1673753 (study PRJEB41218, sample SAMN15661747) | gut metagenome | host: Homo sapiens | place: Canada: London | collected 2015-08-20/2019-03-30 | study: EMG produced TPA metagenomics assembly of... | reverse complement strand
TCGGGGTGACTGGATTCGAACCAGCGACCACACGCCCCCCAGACGTGTACTCTAACCGGACTGAGCTACGCCCCGATTCCGCCCGCAAAAAGGCCGAAACCTCTCGCTTTGGGACTGCAAATATAGTCTTTTTTTCAAAAACAAACACATTTCTGCAAGATTTTTTTCTACTTTTGCGGAAATGAAACCATTTCCACATCTCCTGCTGCTGCTCGCCGCAGCCTTTGCGATCGGCTGTTCCGGTCCTGCGAAGCACACCCTAAGCGACTTTACGACCGAGGTTTACACCCCGGCCCATGCTTCGGGATTCGACATCCGAGGCACGGAAAAAGACGCCTCGACACTCATCACGATCCGCAAACCGTGGCAGGGCGCCGCAACCGCCGAACAATACCTGCTGGTGCTGCGCGACGATGCCGAAGCCCCTTCCGATTTCGAGGGACAGATCGTCAAAGCCCCCGTGCGGCGCGTAGTCTGCATGTCGTCGAGCCATGTGGCGATGTTCGACGCCGTCGGACAGGTCCGGCGCGTCGCAGGCGTTTCGGGTATCGACTACATCTCGAATCCCTACGTCCGGGAGCACCGCCTCTGCGGCGAGGTCCGCGACGTGGGCTACGACACGAACCTCGATTTCGAACTGCTCGCGGCCATGCGTCCCGACATCATCCTGCTCTACGGCGTGACGGGCGAGAACACCGTCATCACGGGCAAACTCCGCGAACTGAACATACCCTATATATACATCGGCGATTACGTCGAAGAGTCGCCGCTGGGCAAAGCCGAATGGCTCGTCGTCGCCGCGGAGCTCTGCGACCTGCGCCAGGCCGGCGCCGACACGCTGCGGCGGATCGCCCGGGATTACGAAGCCCTGCGGTCACAGCCCGCGCCGGGCGGCAAACGTCCGAAGGTGATGCTGAACACCCCCTACCGCGACACGTGGTTCATGCCGTCGTCGCACAGCTACATGATCCGCCTTATCGAGGACGCCGGCGGGGAATACGTCTATACCGGGAACACGTCGGACGCTTCGGTGGCGGTCGATCTGGAAGAGGCTTACCTGCTGGCCAATGCCTCGGACATCTGGATCAACGTCGGCGCCTGCAACACCCTCGCCGAGCTGACCGCTCAAAACCCCAAGTTCGCCGACATCCCCGTCGTCCGCAACCGCCGGGTCTACAACAACAACGCCCGTCAGACTCCGGCCGGGGGTTCCGACTTCTGGGAATCGGCCGTCGTGCGCCCCGATGTCGTGTTGCGCGACCTGCGCACGATCCTCTCCGGCGGCAGCGAGCCGACTTTCTATTACAAACGCCTCGAATAGCCGATGAAGCGCACCGCCCTTCTCTTCACGCTGCTCACGCTGCTCACCGCCGCACTCTTCGTCGCCGACCTCGCCGTCGGTTCGGTCGCGGTGCCCCTGCGCGACATCCGGGCGGCCCTCACGGGAGGGGCATGCGACCCTACAGTGAGAGACATCATCCTGAAAATCCGCCTATTGAAAGCCGTCACGGCACTTTTCGCCGGAGCGGCGCTCGCCGCCAGCGGCCTCCAGATGCAGACCCTCTTCCGCAATCCGCTGGCAGGCCCCTACGTATTGGGCGTCAGTTCGGGCGCAGGGCTCGGCGTGGCGTTGTTCCTGCTCGGCGCCCCCTTGCTGGGCGTCGCCGGACACTCGTTCGTCCAGTCGCTGGGCATCGCCGGCGCCGCGTGGCTGGGCGCAGCCCTCGTGCTGGGCATCGTCATGGCCGTCAGCCGCCGCATCAAGGACATCATGGTCATCCTGATCCTCGGCATGATGCTCGGCTCGGGCATCGGCTCGGTGGTCGAGATCCTGCAATACCTGTCGAGCGAGGCGGCCCTCAAATCGTTCGTCATCTGGACCATGGGATCGCTGGGCGACGTTACGGGCAGCCGGCTGGCCCTGCTGCTCCCGGTCGTCACGGCGGGACTGGTCCTGGCCGTCGCCGTCATCAAGCCGCTCAACCTGCTTCTGCTGGGCGAGAACTACGCCCGCACGATGGGGCTCAACATCCAGCGCACGCGCACGCTGATTTTCCTCTCGACGGTCCTGCTCGCCGGCACCGTCACCGCCTTCTGCGGCCCCGTGGGATTCATCGGACTGGCCGTGCCGCACCTCGCCCGCATATTCTTCGCCTCGGCCGACCACCGCATCCTCATGCCGGCCTCGATGCTCGCCGGCGCCGCCCTGCTGCTCGTCTGCGACCTCGTCGCCAAGCTCCTCGCCCTGCCCATCAACACCATCACGGCCCTGATGGGCATCCCGGTCGTCATCTACGTCGTCGTCCGCAACCGCAATATCTTCTGACCATGAGCATCCGCCTCGACCATATCGCCCTCTCCTACGGCAGCCGCACGCTGCTGGAGGATGTTTCGGCCTCGTTCGGACAGGGGGAGCTGACCGCCCTGATCGGCCGCAACGGCACGGGCAAAAGCACCCTGCTGCGGGCCCTGGCCGGACTGGGTTCCGTCTCCGCGGGAAAGATCGAACTCTGCGGCCGCCCGCTGAGCGCGCTCACGCCCCACGAACGGGCCACCACCGTCGGATTCGTCACCACCGACCGGGTCCGCATCGCCAACCTCGCCTGCGAGGATGTCGTGGCGTTGGGGCGCGCGCCCTACACCAACTGGATCGGGCGCATGCAGGAGGCCGACCGCGCCGTCGTCGAACGCTCGCTGGAGCTGGTGGGCATGTCGGGGTTCGCCCGCAAGACGATGGACCGCATGTCCGACGGCGAGTGTCAGCGGGTGATGATCGCCCGCGTGCTGGCGCAGGACACCCCCGTCATCCTGCTCGACGAGCCGACCGCCTTCCTCGACCTGCCGAACCGCTACACGCTGGCGACGCTGCTCCGGCGGCTGGCCCGCGAGGAGCGGAAGTGCATCCTCTTCTCGACCCACGACCTCGACATCGCCCTTTCGCTCTGCGACTCGGTGGCGCTGATCGACACGCCGTCGCTCCACCACCTGCCGGCCGACGCCATGTCCCGCAGCGGACTGATCGAGCGGCTCTTCTCGGGCGAGAACGCCTCGTTCGACCCCGAAACGCGGACGATCCGCGTGCGCTGACCCCTTGCCGGAAGCCCCCGCACGCAGCATCCGGGGGCCCCGGGACAAAAAAACCGTAATTTTTCGACATATTTTTTGTACAAGTCACTTTTTTGCTTACCTTTGCACCGCTAAAGTTCCCCTGTAAAAGGAGGGTGCGATAGCGGTAAGGCCCATTCGTCTATCGGTTAGGACGCAAGATTTTCATTCTTGAAAGAGGAGTTCGACTCTCCTATGGGCTACGAAAATGCGGCATCCGGGGCTCGACGCCGGGATGACGGACGGTAAATTACTTTTCAGGAGCGGGCTTCGGGCCCATCCGAACGCGGCCACGGCTCGCGGACAAGCAGAACTTAAAAAAGTAAAAAATAAAAACTAACGGATTATGGCAAACCATAAGTCATCGAAAAAGCGCATTCGCCAGACCGCCGCGAAGCGTGCTCACAACCGGCTGTTCCACAAGACGGCCCGCAACGCTGTGAAGGCCCTGCGCGCAACCACCGAGAAGAGCGCCGCCGAGGCTCTGCTTCCGAAGGTAACCGCCATGCTCGACAAGCTGGCCAAGCACAACATCGTGCACAAGAACAAGGCTGCAAACCTGAAAAGCGCCATGCAGCTGCACGTGAACGCGCTTTAATCAGCCGCCGCGCGGACAATAAAACGAAGGCCGGACTCTCGAGAGTCCGGCCTTCGTTTCGTTGCGGGTCAGCGTTTCAGCTCCTCCAGCAACTGCCTGACGGCCTCCTCCGGCCCCGGGGTCTCGCCTTGCAGGGTGACGAAACGGCTGCCGACGATACAGCCCGCAGCGTTGTCCGCCGCAGCGCGGAAAGTCGCACGGTTGCTGATGCCGAACCCCACCATACGCGGATTGCGCAGCCCGAGCGCGTCTATGCGGCGGAAATAAGCCTGCTTCCGCTCGTCGAAAGCGCTCTGCGCCCCGGTCGTCGAAGCCGACGAAACCATGTAGATAAAGCCGTCGGTGTGGCCGTCGATCTGGCGGATGCGCTCCTCGGAGGTTTCGGGCGTGATGAGCATGACGACTTTCACGCCGTAACGGTCGGCGACAGGCTTGAAGTCGGCGAGGTAGTCGTCGAACGGCAGGTCGGGGATGATGCAGCCGTCGATGCCGCAGTCGCGGCAGGAGCGGCAGAAGTTCTCGAATCCGTATTGCATGACGGGGTTGAGATAGCCCATCAGCAGCAGCGGAATCTGCACGCCGGGACGAATATCCGCCAGTTGGGCGAAGAGTTTCCGCAGCGACATCCCTCCCCGCAGGGCCTGCTGGGCCGCGTGCTGGATAACCGGACCGTCGGCCATCGGATCGCTGAACGGGATGCCGATCTCGACCATCCCCACGCCGTTGTTTTCGAGCGCACGGATCACCTCGGCGGTGTTCTCCGGATCGGGATACCCGGCGCAAAAGTAGATGGAGAGTATATCCCGCCTGCCGGAGGCGAATAACTGATTGATTCTGTTCATGGTAATTGGATTTTTGAAATGAATTTTCCGAGTTCTCCGGCGTCCTTCACCGCCGGGGCCGTTTCGAATCCGCTGTTGAGATCCACGCCCGCGAAACGGGGATGGACGAATCCCCGGACCGCTTCGGCGCACTCCGCGTCGATTCCGCCGCTGAGCAGAAACGGAACGCGGCCCGCATAGGCATCGAGCACCGCCCAGTCGAAACGTCGTCCCGAACCGCCGTAACCGTCGCAGCGGGTGTCGAACAGCAGGTAGTCGGCGCAGTCTTCGTAGGCCCGGGCCGCCGCGAGGTCGCCGGCCGACGCGACGCGGATCGCCTTGATGATCCGGAAGCCGCGCTGCCGAAGCTCCCCGCACGCTTCGGGCGACTCGTCGCCGTGGAGCTGGAGCCACCCGAGGCCGAAGCGTTCGGCCGTGCGGAGCATCTCGGCGGGCGAAGCATCGACGAAGACCCCGACCGCGGGCCTGCGGCAGCTGCGCACGGCCGCGGCATGGAACTCGTCGTCGGGCACGCAACGCGGAGAGCGGGGATAGAAAATGAAGCCGCAGAGATCCACCGGCAGCCGTTCGATAGCGCAGATGTTGTCGGGATCGCGCAGCCCGCACACCTTGACGATCATGGCCGCGCCTCTTTAAGCCGGGCGATGAACTCCGCCAGCGCGCGCCCCGGATCGCCGTTCTTCATAAAGGCTTCGCCCATCAGGAATCCCCGGAACCCCGCCTCGCGCAGCCGCACGACGGTCTCCGGATCGGAGATGCCGCTTTCGGAGACCGGCAGTGGCCCCGCCCCTCCGCCGACCTCGCGCCGGAGCAGATCGGCCATCCGGAACGAATTTTCGACATCGGTATGGAAAGTCCCGAGATCGCGGTTGTTGACCCCGAGCATATCGACATATCCGTTCAGACGGGAGAGTTCCGAGGGCGTGTGCACTTCGAGCAGCACCTCGAGCTCCAGTTCATGCGCCGTGCGGGCGAAGCGGCGGCATTCGTCGGGCGACAGCACCGCGGCGATCAGCAATACGGCGGCGGCTCCCGCCGCGCGGGCCTGATAAAGTTGGTATTCATCGACGACGAAATCCTTGCGCAGCAGGGGCAGACGGACCAGCCGGCGGGCCTGCTTCAGGTCCTCCAGCGTTCCGCCGAAGAATTCGCCGTCGGTCAGCACCGAGCAGGCCGAGGCGCCTCCGGTCTCGTAGGCCGGAACGACGGCTTCGACCTTCGCATCCTCGTGCAGCCACCCTTTCGACGGGGAGCGGCGTTTGAACTCGGCGATGACGCCCGTTTCCGACTCCGCCAGCGCACGGCGCATGGAGCACGGCGCCTCGGCGAGCCACGGCGAACCGAGCCGGAGCAGCGCATCGACGGGAAGCACCTGTTTCTGCCAGGCGACCTTGCGGCGCGTATTGGCTGTGATGGTTTCCAGAATGTCCATATCGCTCAGCTGTTTATCTCCACGAATTTCCGGAACGCCGCCGCGGCTTTTCCGCCGAGGAGCGATTCGCGCGCCTCGTCGAGGCACTCGGCAACCTCCTTTTCGGGACAGATCACCCGGATGGCGAAGGCGGCGTTGGCCAGCACGCAGTCGCGCCGGGCGGCTGTCGCGGTGTTGTCCAGCACGGAGTCGAAGATGCGCGCGGCCTCCTCGGGGGTGTCGCCGCCCGAAAGCTCCTCGGGGCGGCAGCGGCCGAAGCCGATCTGCTCGGGGGTGAAGACCTGCTCCTTCTCGGGCGTGGCGACCTTGAATTCCGAGGTGAGCGAAATCTCGTCGTAGCCGTCCATGCTGTAAACCACGCCGAAACGCGTGCCGCCCGACTGGTAGGCATAGTTGTAGAGGCGGAAAAGCGAGAGGTTGTAGACCCCCAGAAGTTGATACTTCGGCAACGCGGGATTGACCAGCGGCCCCAGCAGGTTGAAGAACGTGCGCACGGCGAGGTTCCGGCGGATCGGGGCCACGGCCTTCATCGCGGGGTTGAACAGCGGGGCGTGGAGGTAGGCGATGCGGCAGGCGTCGAGAGAAGCCCGCAGGCGGTCGGGATCGTCGGTGAACCGCACGCCGTGACGCTCGATAACGTTGCTCGCGCCGCTCACCGAGGTGGCGCCGTAGTTGCCGTGCTTGACGACGTTGTAACCCGCCCCCGCCACCACGAACGACGCCGCGGTGCTGATGTTGAAGGTGTTCTTGCCGTCGCCGCCCGTGCCCACGATGTCGATGGGCCCGTAGTCCGAGAGGTCCGCCGGACGGCGCATTTCGAGCAGCGCGTCGCGGAACCCGGCCAATTCCTCGACCGAGATGCTGCGCATGAGGAAGACGGTGATCAGCGCCGAGACCTGCTCGGGGTTATATTTTCCGGCGGCGATGCCTGCCAGAACCTGCTGTGCCTCCGAACGATCCATGTACTGATGTTCGAAAAGGCGGTATAGTAAATCTTTCATGGTTCGAGTTCGTTTAACGGTCGCATTTCGTGATCCAGTTCGCAAGGATCGTCTTGCCCTGCGGCGTGAGGACCGATTCGGGGTGGAACTGGATGCCCCGCAGGTTGCAGGTTTTGTGGCGCAGGCCCATGATCAGGCCGCTGCGGTCGGTGGCCGTGACTTCCAGACAGTCGGGAAGCCCCTCGGCCGAAACCACCCACGAATGGTAGCGCCCGGCGCGAAACCCCGTCCCCAGCCCGTCGAAGAGCGGATCGTCGGCCACGACGCGGATGTCCGAGCAGACGCCGTGATGGACTTCGGCAAGGTTCTCCAGCCTGGCGCCGAACGCCTCGCCGATGGCCTGTTCGCCGAGGCAGATGCCCAGAATGGGTTTGGAGGCGGCGTAACGCCGGATCAGCGGCAGCAGCAGCCCCGCTTCGGAGGGGATGCCCGGACCGGGCGAGAGTACGATGCGGTCGTAGGCGGCGACCTCGTCCAGCGCGATGCGGTCGTTGCGGCGCACATCGACTTCGAGCCCCAGTTCGAGCAGCATGTGCCGCAGGTTGTAGGTGAACGAATCGTAATTATCGAAAAGCAGACATTTCATGGCTTCGTTTTTTTGCGGTTAATTGATCAGTTTCCCGGCCTCGCGGATGGCCTTGTCCAGCGCGCCGAGCTTGTTCGACACCTCCTGCAACTCGCGCTCGGGGTCGCTCTTCGCGACGATGCCCGCCCCGGCCTGATAGTAAAGGGTGTTGTTGCGGCTGACAAAGGTGCGGATGGCGATGGCCTGGTTGAGATCGCCGTCGAGCCCGATGAAGCCGATGCACCCGCCGTAGACGCCGCGGTTGTCGGGCTCGATCTCCGAGATGAGCTGCATGGCCCGCACCTTGGGGGCGCCGCTCAGCGTTCCGGCCGGGAAGGTGTCGATGAAGGTGCGGACCGAATCGCTGTCGGCGTCGATCTCCCCGCTGACGCGCGAGACGAGGTGGATGACATGGCTGTAATACTGCACGTCGCGGTAAAAGTCCACCTTCACGCCGTGGGCGTTGCGGCTCAGGTCGTTGCGCGCCAGATCGACCAGCATGACGTGCTCGGCGTTCTCCTTGGGGTCGGCCAGAAGCCGTTCGGTCCGCTCGCGGTCCAGCGCCGAGTTTCCGGAGCGGAAAGCCGTGCCCGCGATGGGGTCGATCGTGGCGCGGCCGTTCTCGACCTTGCAGTGCGTCTCGGGCGAGGAGCCGAAGATGCGGAAGCCCCCGAAATCGAAATAGAAGAGGTAAGGCGAGGGATTGATGCTCCGCAGCGCACGGTAGACCTTGAAATCGTCGCCCTGAAACGGCTGTTCGAAGCGGCGGCTCAGCACGATCTGGAACACGTCGCCGCGCAGGCAGTGGCGCACGCCTTGGCGAACCATCTCCCGGTAGGTTTCGTCGGTGAGGTTCGAACGGCGCTCGCCGACCGTGCGGAAGTTGTACGAGGCGAAATTGCGGTCCTCGATCAGCGTCTCGACCTCGCGGATGTGGTCCCGCTCGCCGTCGGCGCACAGCTCGACGATCGACAGTTCGTTCTTGAAGTGGTCGAAGACCAGCAGAAACTTGTAGAGGATGTAGCAGATGTCGGGGGCGTCGGAATCGCGGTGGTGGAACTCCCGGACGGGGATGTTCTCGAAATAGCGCACCGCGTCGAACGCCGTATAGCCGAAGAGGCCGCAAAGCTCGCTTCCGTCGCCGTCAACGCGGAATTCGTTCAGAAATTCTTTCAGCGCGTCCGCCGCCGCATAGGTTTCGCCGAGGGGCTTCGCGACGCTCCGGCCGTCGGGGTATTCCAGAAGCGCCTCGCCGTTGTTCACGCCGATGCGGGCGACGGGGTGGAAGGCGATGAACGAAAGGCTGTTCTCACCGCCGTGGTAGTCGGAACTCTCGAGCAGCGCCGACTGCGGATAGACATCTCGGAGTTTGAGGTAGAGGCTGACCGGCGTATGCAGGTCTCCGAGGAGTTTTTTGGTTGCCGTGGTAAATCGGTACATGGTATCGGGTGTTTTTCGGATTTTACAAATTGCCGGAGATCTCCGGACGGTCCATATTCGCAAGATAGGTCTCCATATCCTTGTCGCCGCGGCCCGAGACGGTCAGCACCACCACGTCCGAGGGGCGGAACTCCATCCGGGGCAGCGCACCGAGGGCATGGGCGCTTTCGAGGGCGGGGATGATCCCTTCGAGGCGCGTCAGCTCGAAAGCCCCGCGCAGCGCTTCGTCGTCATCGACGGCGACGACCTTCGCGCGCCCCGTCTGCGCGAGGTTGGCGTGCAGCGGGCCGATGCCGGGATAATCGAGGCCCGCCGAGATCGAATAGGGCTCCTCGATCTGCCCGTCCTCGGTCTGCATGACCAGCGTGCGGGCGCCGTGGATGATGCCCTCGCGCCCCAGTTGGATCGTCGCCGCGCTGCGTCCCGAAAGGAGTCCCTCGCCCCCGGCCTCGGCCAGCACGATCTTCACGCGCTCGTCGCCCAGATAGTGATAGACGGTCCCTGCGGCGTTGCTGCCGCCGCCGACGCAGGCCATCAGGTAGTCGGGATAGTCGCGCCCCTCCTTCTCCCGCAGCTGCACGCGGATCTCCTCGCAGATGACCGACTGCAAACGCGCCACCATGTCGGGATAAGGGTGCGGCCCCACCGTCGAACCGATGATGTAGAACGTATCCGCGGGATGGCAGCACCAGTCGCGGATGGCCTCGTTGGTGGCGTCCTTCAGCGTCATGTTGCCCGAGGTCACGGGCACGACCGTCGCGCCCAGCATCTCCATCTTCCGGACGTTGGCCTGCTGACGCTCGACATCGGTCCGCCCCATGTAGACCACGCAAGGCATGTTCATCAGCGCGCAGACCGTGGCCGTGGCCACGCCGTGCTGTCCGGCCCCCGTCTCGGCGATGATGCGCGTCTTGCCCATCCGCCGGGCGATCAGAATCTGTCCGATGGTGTTGTTGATCTTGTGGGCGCCGGTGTGGTTGAGATCCTCGCGCTTGAGGTAGATGCGGCAGCCGTAGCGTTCGCTCAGCCGGCGCGCGAAATAGAGCGGCGAAGGCCGTCCCACGTAGTCGCGCAGCAGCGTGCGGTACTCCTCGCGGAACGACTCGCTTTCGAGCACCCGCAGGTAGTTCCGCCGCAAATCTTCGACGCATTTGTGCAGGATTTCGGGGATGTATGCGCCTCCGAAGCGTCCGTAATAACCTTTCTCATCGACCTGATAGTTCATATTCATCATTTTTTGGAATTATCGCACACGAAAAAAGGGCCTGTCGTGAGTACAACAGGCCCTTTTCTGGATTATCGTTGATCTATCGTTCAACAACTGCATGCGGCGAGTCACTCACAACGGAAAATTGCGAGCGCCACCACCATGCGTTATTGATCGAAAAATTGTTCATCGTCTGACTTCTTGGTTGCAAATATAGGGACTTTGCCCGAAAAACCAAATAAAATCGTCGTTTTTTCTGCGCGCCGCCGATAAATCCGGCGCCACCTATATATAAAGCGCCGGTTATTCCAGTCCGCCGATCACGTCGGCGATGCGGCCGAACACCTCATCCATCGTTCCGGTGCCGTTCACCGAGGCGTACTTGCCCTGCGCGGCGTAGTACTCCGCCACCACGGCCGTCTGCATGCGGTAAACGTCCAGCCGTCCGCGGATCACCTCCTCCGAAGCGTCGTCGGCACGGCCCGAATCCTTGCCGCGCAGCAGGATACGGCGCACCAGCTCCTCCTCCGGGACATGGATGTCCACCATAATATCCACCTTCAAACCGTGTCCGGCCAGGATTTTGTCGAACGCCTCGGCCTGGACCGTCGTACGGGGGAACCCGTCGAAAATACACCCGCGGGCATCCTTGTGCTCGGCGACGTAATTCCCGATCATGCCGATGACGATCTCGTCGGGAGCCAGCTTGCCTTCGCTGATGTACTGTTCCATGCTGCGTCCGAGCTCCGTGCTGCGCCGGATCTCGTCGCGGATCACCTCGCCGGTCGAAACATGGTCGATTCCGTAGTGCTCTTTCAGGCGCTGGGCCTGGGTGCCCTTGCCGCATCCCGGAGCGCCGAATAAGACGATATTTATCATAACTAACCCTTTTTGTGATGATTGGACCCGGCAAAAATACATTATTTTTTGGGGAAATAACACGATTTCTTTAATTTTGTAAAAAATTTCAGTAACTATGGACCAGAAAAAGCGCACCGAGATCGCCTCGCTCGGACAATTCGGCCTCATCGACCTGCTGACCAAAGAGTTCTCCGCCAAGCACGCCTCGACGACGAAAGGGGTCGGAGACGACGCCGCCGTGATCGCCCCGGCGCGCGGCGAAGCGGTGCTCTGCACGACCGACTCGTTCTTCGAGGGCGTCGATTTCGACCTCACCTACTTCCCGCTCAAACACCTGGGTTACAAGGTCGTGACAGCCGGTATCAGCGACATTCTGGCCATGAACGCCCTCCCGGCACAGATCGCCGTATCGCTCGGCATCTCCTCGAAACTGCCCGTCGAAGCGTTGCAGGACCTCTACGAAGGGATCGCCTTCGCCTGCAACGAACAGGGCGTCGATCTCGTGGGCGGCGACACGCGGGCTTCGATGACCGGACTGGTCGTGAACGTCACCACGCTGGGCCATGCCGAAAAGAAGAAGGTGGTCTACCGCAGCGGAGCCAGGCAGAACGACCTGATCTGCATCACCGGCAACCTCGGGGCCGCCTACATGGGCCTGCAACTGCTCGAACGCGAAAAGCGGGTGCTCGCCGACGTGGAGAATCCCGAACCGCAGTTCAAAGGGTACGAATACCTGCTCGAAAAATACCTGAAACCGCGTCCCCGCACCGACATCGTGGAGGCGCTGGCGGCGGAGAAGATCGTCCCGACGGCGATGATCGACCTCTCGGACGGACTTGCAAGCGACCTGATGCAGATCTGCAAATCATCCGCCTGCGGGGCGCGCATCTACCTCGAGCGCATCCCGATCGCGCGTCAGACCACGGCCCTCGCCGAGGAGATGCACACCGACCCGGTCGTTGCGGCGCTGAACGGCGGCGAGGACTACGAACTGCTCTTCACGGTGCCTCTTTCGATGCAGGAGCAGATCATGAAGTCGGGGCTCGTGGATGTCATCGGCCACATCACGCCCGCATCCACAGGTTGTTACCTCGTGACACCCGACGGCGCCGAAATCCGGCTGAAGGCGCAGGGATTCCCCGACCCCGCTTAAGAAGCGGGTTTTATGCGCCCGACCGTTAT
>ERZ1673753.2771-NODE-2771-length-12235-cov-6.370690_pt1 | contig 12235 bp, 9 predicted proteins | sample MGYA00580201_ERZ1673753 | MGnify/ENA primary metagenome ERZ1673753 (study PRJEB41218, sample SAMN15661747) | gut metagenome | host: Homo sapiens | place: Canada: London | collected 2015-08-20/2019-03-30 | study: EMG produced TPA metagenomics assembly of... | reverse complement strand
CAAAAACGGATGACGACCTTGGTCTCGGCCCAACCCTTCTTTTCGAAATGATGATGGATGGGCTCCATAAGGAAGACGCGCTTGTGCGTAAAGTGGAAGTAGACAACCTGAATCATGACCGACAGGGTCTCAACGATAAACAGGCCGCCGATGATGAGGGAGACGACCTCGGTGTTGGTCATGATGGACGTGCAGGCAAACGCGGCGCCCAGGGCAAGCGAGCCGGTATCGCCCATAAAGATGCTCGCCGGATAGCAGTTGAACCACAGAAAGCCCAAGCAGGCACCGGCACACGCGGTGCAGAAGATGGACAGGTTCACGTCTCCGTGCAAAAACGCCATGGCAGCCATGGCGAGCATGGCAATCATGGAGGTGCCGCCAGCAAGACCGTCAAGGCCATCAGTCAGGTTCACGGCATTAGAAAGACCGGCGATCATCAGCCAGCAAAAGACAATGTAGAGCCACGGGAACGAAAGGCCGCAGATGGTGGTCGAAAGAACACCGAGGTCAATCGTCAGGCCGCCGGGAAAACGAATCTCGGGGGCGACGCCGCACCAGTTGACGGCAAGTACCGTAAAGGTGACACAGATAATGGTTAGGCCGATCATCTTGGCATGGGGCGTCAGACCGAGCGAGCGCCCATGCGTAACGGAAGTCAGGTCGTCGATCAGGCCCAGCACGCCGGTCGCCAGCGTGGCGAGCAGCACGAGCACGAGCTCGGTGGTGAGCTTGCCCATCAGCAGGCAGGTCAGCGAGATCGCGACGAGGATGACAACGCCACCCATGGTGGGCGTTCCCTGCTTAACCAAATGACGCTTGGGGCCGTCGGCACGAACCTGCTGGCCGATACCCTCGACCTTGAGCAGCTTGATCCACCACGGCATGAGCAGCAGCGCAATGGCAGCGGCGATGCCAAGCCCCAAAAAAGCCTGATACGTTGGATACGAGGGATTGCCGAACATGGGCTAGCACACACCTTCCACAAAGCGGTCGAGCTCAACAAAACGGGAACCCTTGACCAGTACAACATCATGTTTTTCAAGCGCGCCGCCCATGCGGTCGAGCACCTGCTGATAATCGGAGAACACCTGGATGCGGTCCTCGTCCATGCCCATCATGCGCGCGGCATCGGCCATAAGCTGGGCCAGCTCACCACCCACGCACGCCAGCATGTCGAGCTTCTTGGCGGCGGCATAGGCGCCCACGAGCTCATGCATGCGAGGAGCCTCATCGCCCATCTCGCCCATCTCGCCCAGGATCGCCATGCGAGACCCCGTGCACGAAAGCGAGCACAGCAGATCGAGGCCAGCAGCCATGGATTCGGCACTGGCGTTATAGGAATCGTCGATGACGCGGGCACCGCTCTTGGCGCGCTTGATCTCTTGGCGGTGACCGGTGATCGTGAGGCCCCTAAAGGCAGCATCGATCTGCTCGGGCGTCACGCCCAGGCGATAGGCAACCGCGGCGGCCTTAACGGCATTTGGGACGGACTGCACGCCGGGGATGGCAAGCATGGTATCGATTGTCTCGCCCTGACCAAAATCGAGCGTAAAGACCGGACGGCCCTCGTCATCAACTCGAACGTCGCGGGCACGGACCTCATCATCGTCCGAGACGCCGGCCAGCATCACGTCGATACCAGCAGGCTGGGCGAACGTATCGCGAATGAACGGCGTAAAGTCGTCCTCGCCGCCCAAAACCAGCAGCGGCAAGAAGTCGCCAGCGGCGCACATACCCTGGACAATCTCGGCCTTAGCGCGGGCGATGTTCTCGCGGCTACCCAAAATGCCGATATGAGAGGTACCAATCTTGCTCACGATGGCAAGGTTGGGATTGGCGGACTGGGACAGGCGCTCGATCTCGTGGAAATGGTTCATGCCCATCTCGAGCACCAGGACCTCGGTATCGGCCGGAGCGGAAAGCACCGTGAGCGGCATGCCGATCAGGTTATTGAAATTGCCCTTGGTGGCCCAGACACGATAGCGCTTGGCGAGCACAGCGGCGAGCACGTCCTTGGTCGTCGTCTTGCCGATGGAACCGGTAATACCAACGACCAGGCAGCCAAGCTCCAGACGGTACGTGTGCGCCAAACGCAGCAGAAACTCCTCGGGATCATCGGTCAGCAAGATGGCACAGCCCTTGTCCTGCGCCAGCGAGACCAGCTCGGCCTCGGGCTCACGCGTCATCACGACGGCGCCGGCACCCGACTGGACGGCACGGGAAGCAAAATCATTGCCGTCGACGTTTTCACCGGGAAAGGCGACAAAAATCGTCCCTTCCTCGACCTGGCGCGAGTCGATAACGCACCCGCGGCATACCCGATCGGCTTCTCCCGTCACGGTTCGGGCCCCTGTTGCGGCCGCGAGGTTGTTGACGGCGATCTCTATCATTGCAGCTCCCCTGTAAACCTAATAATGCTATCGGCGTATTGTATCCCAGCGCCGCGCATGCGTGGTGCAGGGCATGTGAACACCCCTCATATGGGACAACAAACCACGCCCCAAAGATTGTAACCCCCTACTTCGTGTGCGGGATACCCAGCACGTCGAGCGCGTTGGCCATAATGAACTGGAACGGAACCGCAGCGGCATCTGAGCCGCTCGGCGTTCCGTCGAGCGTGATATAGCACAGCACCTTGGGCGATTGTGCCGGTGCAAAGCCCATAAAGGACGACATGTAGTTCTCCTTGAGGTAGCCGCCGTTCTCGTCGGCTCGTTCGGCCGTACCGGTCTTACCCGCCACGTCATAGCCGTCAACCGCGCCGCCAACGCCCGTTCCCTCGGACACGACCGTCTGCATGCACGATGTCACCTGGGATGCGGCGTCCTCCGAAATCGCGCGCTCGCCTTCGCCCCAGTCCTTCTCGTCGCCCTTGCTGGACTTATAGAAGTGCGGGGTCATCATCACGCCGCCGTTGGCGATGCCGCCCACGGCACGTGCGATCTCAATCGGCGAGACGGACAGCGCCTGTCCAAAGCTCATCGAACCCAGCGTGGCGCCGTCATACTGGTCACGCTCCTTGACGATGCCCAGGCTCTCGCCCGGAAAATCGACACCGGAGCTGTGACCTATGCCCCACTTGTCCACATAGGCGGCAAAGTCATCCGCACCGATCTTGCGCCCCACCAGGACAAAGCCCACGTTGGACGAACGGCGCATCATCTCGCGCACATCCATGGTCATGGCATAGTCGCGCTTGTCGGCATCGGTGACGGTATCGTCACCCACCTTGATGCTCGCCGGCACCTCAAACGACGTACTCGATCGCACGACGCCCAAGTCGAAGCCGGCGCCCGCCACGAGCGTCTTAAAGACCGAGCCGGGCTCGTAGGCGTCGGTGACCAGGCGCAAGTTCATATCCTCGGTCTTGGCGTTATCCAGATCGGTCTGGTCGTAGGTCGGGTACGAGCAGGCGGCGAGAATTTCACCAGTCGTGGGGTCGGTGACCAAAGCCGAGCCGTTCTTGGCCTTTGTCTTCTCGACAGCCTCCGCCAAAGCATCCTCAGCCGCTCGCTGCATATTGACGTCGAGCGTCGTCACGATGTCAACGCCGTCGACCGCAGCCACCTTTTTATAGGCACCGCCCGCGATATAGCTGCCGTCCCTCGCGCGCTCGCGCACGAGGGTACCATTCGTGCCGGTCAGAAGCTTGTTGTATTGCTTTTCGAGACCCGTCAAGCCGTCGTTGTCTACATTCACTACACCCAGCACCTGCGATGCCAGATTGCCGTATGGATATACGCGCTTCATGGCCTGCTCAAAAAGCACGCCGGGCAGGTTCTTCTTCTCCAGCGCCGCAGCATCGTCTTCGTCCACCTGGCGTTTGATATACACCCAGGTGCCATCGGACTCGACGAGCTTGCGGCAGGTCTTTTTATCGATTCCAGTTGCCTTGACCAGCGCCGACACCGTCTTGTCAACATCCTCGACAAGCTGCGGGTTCACGGCGATGTTGCGACATTCGACCGACGACGCCAGCACGTTACCGTTGCGGTCGTAGATGGTGCCACGTTTGGCATAGAGGGTCTGTGCAAGCAGGCGGCGCGCATCGGCACGCTCGCGCAGTTTATCGGCTTCGACAATTTGATAGTCGGCAAGGCGAAAGACGCCCAAGCCCAAACCAAGCCCGATGAAGCCCATGATGGCTTTGCGGCGAGGCAGAGGCGTGCCTGTGAGCCATTCGGTCGACGAACTCTTGCGCGACCTGGTGTTATGCATTTGAGGGCCGTCCGAGCCGCGAAGTCGCGACGCCGGGTCGTTGCCACGGGACTGCCCGGCGTTGTAAGATTGCCGACCCGTTCCTTGATAACCAGAACGTCCCCGCGACGAGGGACGTCCAGAACCGCGGCCCCCATCGGAACCGCGGCGATAGTCATTTGTCATACTCAGCTACCGTCTTGCTACTGAGCGGTCGCGGTCGCGTTGGCGCCCGCGGCTGCATCCTGCGAAAAGTCAAGTGTAACGCTCTCGCTGGGCTCCACCATGCCATAAGCGCCCGCAAGGTCGCGAATGCGCGTGTCGGCGCCATAGACCGAATGCATGACCTCCAGGTCGGAGCTCTCATCGGTCGCCTTTTCGAGCGTGTTGGTAAGCTCGGCGTTGCTGTTGAGCACCTGGGCCGTAACGCCGGCGAGCGCCACGCGGGCGACGCCGATCGTCATGAAGATAGCCGCAATGATGCAAAACGTTTTAAGAACGCTCATGAAAACCGGGCTTACCGCCTGGTTTGCCTGACGGCCCGCGCCCGTGTAGACATCAAAGCGCGGCGTGCGCTGCTCACGGGGAGCAACGGGGGCCTGCGGCGTCTCACGATAGGCGGGCATGGCGTTCATATCATAGGCAAGTGCTGCGCTTGAAGTGTTGTAGCCCATGATATGCCGCCTCCCATCCCGAGTACGTTGGTAGTGTGTTTAAGCTTCGTTTATGGTGCGAGCGGGAGGTCCAATATCGCGCGGTCGCGCCTACAGACGCTGCGCCACGCGGATTTTGGCTGATCTCGCCCGAGGGTTGCGCTCAACCTCATCAGGCTGGGCAACCAAGGGTTTGCGGGTGATGACCTTGAGTATCGGCACGTTGCCGCACACGCACACCGGAATCTCCGGCGGACACGTGCACCCCTGGCTCATCTCCTTAAAGTGGTTCTTTACGATACGGTCCTCGAGCGAGTGATACGAGATGACGCAGATACGTCCGCCCGGGTTGAGCCACCTGGTGGCGGCATCAAGCCCTCGTTCGAGCACATCGAGCTCGTGATTGACCTCGATGCGAATGGCCTGGAAACTTTTCTTGGCCGGGTGTCCGCCATGCCGACGAGCGGCAGCCGGGATACCCGCCTTGATGATCTCGACAAATTGGCCGGTGGTTTCGATCGGTTCTTGCTCGCGGCGGCGCACGATCTCGCGCGCGATCTGCGAGGCAAACTTCTCTTCGCCGTAGACGCGTAGAATCCGGGCGAGGTCGTGTTCGTTATAGGTGTTGATGACCTCAGCTGCGTTTAAGGTGTTATTACCCGGATCCATCCGCATGTCCAATGGGGCGTCCTCGTTATACGAAAAGCCCCTGCCAGGGATATCGAGTTGCGGTGACGAAACGCCCAAATCGAACAGGAAGCCATCGACCCCGGGCACCTCGGCCGAGCAAAGCAGCTCGTCCAAGTCGCCGAAGTTGCCCTTCAGCAGCTGGTGCGGAACTCCGGGAACCTCGCGGTCCAGACGGGCGCCAGCGGCCTCGAGGGCCATGTCGTCCTGATCGACGCCGAGCAAAAGGCCCGTCTCCCCCACCTGCGCGGCCATCTTTACCGAATGGCCGGCACCGCCAAGGGTGCAATCGCAGACAACGGAGCCGCTCTTTAGCCGCAGCGACTCAAGCACTTCGCCGAGCATGACAGGTTCATGCCGATATTCTTGTGTCAAGATCCCACGCTCCATCCGTTACCCGTGCCTTGCCCTTACGAGAAGAAGAGGTCCAGCAGGGCCTCATCGTCATCGTCCTCATCGGCCGCGGCGCGATCCCAAACCTCAAGGTGGTCGTAGTTGCCCACAACCGTGACCTCGCGGTCGAGGTTCGCCTGCTTGCGGAGAGACTCGGAAAGACCGATACGACCGGCGCTGTCCACGTCCATCGACGTGGTGCGCTTGTTGATCGCCCTCATGAGCTTCTGGTCATTAATGTCACGCGGGTTAAAACCCTCGTGGCCCTCACGACCCGCGAAGAGTCCTTCGACCCACTTATCGAAGGCCTCGGCAGAGAACACGTACAGAGCATCGACATCCAGGGCTTTAAACACGCGAACGTGCTCTCCAAGCTCCTCGCGAAGGGGTGCAGGCAGGGATAGACGACCTTTTGCATCGAGATTGCGCTCGTATGCACCAGTCATTCCCATGTGCGCCCTCCCCTCGGTTACTCAGATGGCACGTACGCGGGGAACCACCCCGCCTGTCGACGTCATCAATAATATGGGGAACCGCCCCATTTTTCAACACCTTTCCCCACCCCTTCCCCCACCCCGCCCCACCATTCCACCCCCAATATGTTGTAAAACACCCCCGAGCATATGTTCGAAAACACAATATGTTGTGTTTACAGCAACGGCGGGATGCCACCTGTGGCACCCCGCCTTTCAACCTCAACCTTCAAGTTGACCTTGAGGCGATTTTTGCGTCCTTTTACATGGCGTTCACATCGCCCCCAAACTCCCCCACCCAAGGCACGTGCGGCCCACCACCGCGACGACAAGTGGCGAAAAATGGGACGGGCCCCAGATTGCCCATGCGCGCGCAAAAGCACGCCGCAGCAATCTGGGGCCCGTCCCCAAATACCTATAAATATGCAGGCCAGCGATGTGTTAACGATGCGCCAGCGGATGCGCCGCCAGATAGACCTCGGTCAGTTGCGTGCGGTCGACATGCGTGTAGACCTGCGTGGTCGAAATATCGGCATGGCCCAAAATCTCCTGCAGCACACGCAGGTCGGCACCGCCCGCGAGCATGTGGGTGGCAAAGGAGTGGCGCAAGGTATGGGGATGGAGCCCCACCAGCCCCACCTGACGCCCATACCGCTCGCATATCGCATGCACGGCCTGGCGCGACAGGCGACGTCCGTTCTTATTTAAAAAGACCGCCGAGGTCTCGGTTCCGCGGGCATGGGCCGCCAAGCGAGAACGTCCCTCAGTTACATAGAGCATCAGAGCTCGCGCAGCGCTTCCCACCAGCGGGGACAGGCGTTCCTTTGAGCCCTTACCGCGAACGAGTACAAAGCCATCGTCAATATGGATATCGCCCACATCGAGCCCCACCAACTCGCTCACACGCAAACCGCATCCGTAGAGCACTTCCAAGATGGCATGGTCGCGCAAGCCCATCTCGCCCTCGGGGAAGTCTTGATCGAGCAGAGCCGAGACATCCTCCACCGATAGATACTCCGGCAAACGCTCAGCCTTTTTAGGCAGGCGCAACGCCGCCGTTGGATTTTGGGCTACAGCCCCATCGCGCACCAAAAAGGCATGCAGGCCCTTCACGGCCGCAAGCGCACGCTCCACCGAGGCATCGGAATAGCCCCCATCGCGACGGTCGGCAACAAAGCCCTCCACGACCTGACGGGTCACCTCTTCAAAAGACACAATACCCGCCCGCTCCAGATAGGCGCAGTACGTCGTCAGGTCACGACGATAGGCCGCAATCGTGTTGCGCGCCAAACCCCGCTCGACCGCGAGGTAATCGAGATACTCCCCCGCCGCCACGGCGAGCGACGAGGGAGTAGCTTCGGTATGTTCCTTATTCGCCGGCACCCTTAGTCCGTAGCGAGGTTCATGGGCGTCACCTGCAGACGGTCGACACCCTCGTGCTGGCCGATCGAAGCGCGCACGAACTCGCGGAACAGCGGCTGCGGGTTGGTCGGGCGGCTCTTGAACTCGGGATGAGCCTGGGTTGCCACATACCACGGATGCACGTCGCGCGGCAGCTCGACCATCTCGACCAGGCGCTCGTCGGGCGACAGACCCGAGATAACCAAACCGGCGTCCTCGAGCTGGTCACGGAAGGCGTTGTTGAACTCAAAGCGGTGACGGTGACGCTCGTAGACGAGCTCCTCGCCATATGCCTCGCGAGCAAGGGTATCGGCGGCGAGCTTGCACGGATAGGCGCCCAGGCGCATGGTGCCGCCCTTCTCGGTCACGTCCTCCTGCGAGCTCATCAGGTCGATGACACTATACGGGCCGTCCGGATCGAACTCGGAGGAGCTGGCGCCGGCAAGGCCGACGACGTTGCGGGCGAACTCGCACACGGCCACCTGCATACCCAGGCAAATGCCCAGATACGGAATCTTGTGCTCACGGGCAAACTCGGCCGCGAGGATCTTGCCCTCCAGGGCGCGCTTGCCAAAGCCGCCGGGGACCAGGATGCCCGAGGCGTCGCCCAAAACCTCGGAGACATTCTGCTCGTCGAGGCTCTCGCCGTCGACCAGCTGGACGTCCACATGGCGATCGTAGAAGACGCCCGCATGGTGCAGGGCCTCGATAACCGACAGGTACGCATCGGGCAGCTGCGTGTACTTACCCACGACGGCGATCTTCACCTTGTCGGCGTGATGGTTGGCGTGATTCTGTTTGCGCAGGAACTCGTTCCACTCGCTCATGTCGCGCTCACGCGGATCCAGACCCAGGCGTTCGCAAATGCGCAGGTCAAAGTCCTGCTCGGCAAGCAGCTGCGGAACATCGTAAATGCTCGCGCAGTCCTCGTTGGTAAAGACGCAATCGGTGTCGACGTCGCAGAAGCTTGCGATCTTTCCGCGGATAGCGTCATCGATATGGTGGTCGGAGCGCAGCACGATGATATCGGGCTGGATGCCAAAGCTGCGGAGCTCCTTGACGGAATGCTGCGTGGGCTTGGTCTTGACCTCGTGGGCGGCGGCGATATAGGGAACGAGCGACACGTGGATGTAGCAGACGTTCTCGGGGCCGGCCTCCTTGCGGTACTGGCGGATGGCCTCGACAAACGGCTGCGACTCGATGTCGCCGATCGTGCCGCCCAGCTCGGTGATGACTACATCGGAGCCGGTCTGCTCCTCGATGCGGCGGAACTTGTCCTTAATGGCATTGGTGACGTGAGGAATCACCTGCACGGTACCGCCCAAAAAGTCGCCGCGACGCTCGCGGGCGATCAAGCTCTTATAGATGGCGCCGGTCGTAAAGTTGGAATCGCGGGTCAGGTTCTCATCAATAAAGCGCTCGTAATGACCCAGGTCCAGGTCGGACTCGTAACCATCCTCGGTAACGAAGACCTCACCATGCTGGAAGGGGCTCATGGTACCGGGGTCGACGTTCAGATACGGGTCGGCCTTCTGCATCGTTACTTTGTAGCCACGCGACTTGAGCAGACGGCCCAGCGAGGCCGCGGTGATACCCTTGCCCAGGGACGAAACCACGCCACCGGTTACGAACACATGCTTGGTCATATTGAGTTACCTGCGCTTCCCGTAGAAGTTGTTTATCCACATCTTACGGGTCTTCATTGTAATACTCGCGCCGCGGACCGTTCGCAATTTTTCTCGCATGCGATTGCATTTCTCAATCTTGAAACAAAACGCCGCCCGGTTTCCCAGGCGGCGTCGCTGTGGCAAGGGTTACATGCTGCTATCGATCAGCAACCTCGTCCTCAAGCATTTCTTGAACGAGCATGCCGGTACGGACGCCCTCAAGATACCACTCGCCACGTTCGGTGAGGCAAATGCCATTTGCAAGCTGACCGCCGTCGTCGCTATAACGCGAGACGACATCAATCATGCCTTCGGAATCCAAGCGATCGATTGCGGCGCGGACACGATACGGCGAAACCCCCACGCGCTCGGCAAGCGTTTTGCGCGAGAAACCATACGGCCCGCCATTGTCTTCGGTTTGCTGGTCGATCTCCATCAACACCAGCACCTCGACACGCTTCATATCGTTGACACTCGCACGACCCTTGCCCGCCATAGCAGCCTCCTCAAACCGAGCACGAGCATCTAACGCGCCGTGCGCGACCGACACACCTCACGATGGCAGGTAATATCCATCATGCGGCATCCCGCTAAGGATGAAACAGTTACGGTTATTGTATACCGCTCAAATTGTTTCTAGGCAGGTAAACAGCTATTTTTCGCCGAAATAGGCGCTTTATTGATCAAAAAGCCGTACCGGGCGCTAACCCGATACGGCCAAAATGCAATGCAATTACCGCGGTGCTTCAAACTTAGCGATGGAAGAAACCGCGGCGCTCAAACTTGGGCTCGCAGCACACGTTGATACCCAGTTTGCGCAGTACCGTCTCGTCCGTCGGCGAGATAATCACGCTAAAGAAGGCATCGCAACCGCGCAGCTGCTCCAGGCCCGAAAGGACGCGAGCGGCCGTCTCACTCGTGGCCGAGGTGATCGACAGCGCCATAAGCGTCTCGTCGGTGTGGAGGCGCGGGTTTTTGCTGCCCAGGAAATGCGTCTTGAGCTTGCTGATGGGCTCGATCGCCTCATCGCTGATAACCTCGAGCTCAAGGTCGACGCCCGAGACGTGCTTGAGGGCGTTCATAATGAGCGAACTTGCGGCGCCCAGGCGCGTGGAGGTCTTACCGGTCACCACGGAGCCATCGGGCATGACCATGGCACCCACGGGACCACCCGTCAGTTGCTCCCTGGTGAGGGCCGCCGAGCGCGCCGGTGAGTAGTTCTTATCGATGCCGGCTTTCTTCATAATAATCTTGAGACGGTCGACTTGCTCATCGCCCACGCCGGTACGGCGCACATTTTCGACCGCGGTAAAGTAGCGGCGGACAATCTCCATCTTGGAAGCGTCGCGGCAGGCATCGTCATCGGTGATGGCAAAGCCGACCATATTGACGCCCATGTCCGTAGGGCTCTGGTAGGGGCTCTTGCCCAGGATCTTTTCCATCAGGGCACGGACTACCGGGAAGGCCTCGACGTCGCGGTTGTAGTTGACCGTGGTCTTGTTGTAGGCCTCAAGGTGGAACGAATCGATGATATTGGCGTCGTCGAGGTCAGCCGTGGCGGCCTCGTAGGCAATATTGACCGGATGCGTCAGAGGAAGATTCCAGACCGGGAAGGTCTCGAACTTGGCATAGCCGGCGGCGGTACCGTGCTTATGCTCGTGATACAGCTGCGAGAGGCAAGTAGCGAGCTTGCCCGAGCCGGGGCCGGGTGCCGTCACGACAACGAGCGGACGCGTGGTCTCGACAAACTCGTTCTTGCCGTAGCCATCGTCGGACACGATCAGATCGACATCGTGCGGATACCCCTCGATGGGATAGTGCAGCTTGGCGGGAATACCGAGCGCGTTCAAGCGGTTGCGGAACACATCGGCAGCAGGCTGGCCGGCGTACTGGGTGATGACCACAGCCGCGACGGCAAAGCCGTTGCCGCGGAACAGGTCAACCAGGCGCAGCACATCCTCGTCATAGGTAATGCCAAGGTCACCACGAGCCTTGTTTTTCTCGATGTGGTTCGCGTTGATCGCGATGATAACCTCGACATCGTCGGCGATGCTCTTGAGCATGCGGAACTTGCTGTCCGGTTCAAAACCCGGCAGCACGCGGCTCGCATGATAGTCATCGAACAGCTTGCCGCCAAACTCCAAATAGAGCTTGCCACCAAACTGTGAGATGCGCTCCTTAATGTGAGCAGCCTGCAGCTCGATATACTTCGCGTTGTCGAAACCCTGGCGCATATATGGCTCCCGTCCCGTTTCCATTTAATGTTCTAGGCGATTATAACGGAGCAGACCCTCCCCAACGCCCAAGCAATCAACTGGCACCAACCAAACACGCCATCGATAAGTTGCGGTGAAATAGCTCCTGTTTAACCCCTCAAGACGGCCAAACGGGAACTATTCCACCGCAACTTCCCCTTTTGGCGCAAAGTAACCTGACCCCTTTGCACCAACAGCAGAAACGTCGCGGGCAGAGAACGGACAGCGAACAGGCACCAGAGTGAGCAAGCCGCCCCCTGCGCCAACAATGGCAGCGCCGCAGGCTGAGCATAAGTCAGCGAAAGCCCACCAGAGCGAGCAAGGTGACGTGAAAGAGGAGGGCATAGGCCTTTTGGCCATGCCCGACGATTGAACGTCAGATTGCCGCTCTGGCGGGCTTGCAGCGTCGAGTGGTTCCGGCGTTTGGTAAAACGCCGGAACACAAGAGCGCCTCCCCCCGCGCACGGAACGGGAGGAGGCTAAAGGTAGGAGTCTACCGGTGGGGTTAC
>ERZ1673753.2763-NODE-2763-length-12274-cov-24.671904_pt1 | contig 12274 bp, 16 predicted proteins | sample MGYA00580201_ERZ1673753 | MGnify/ENA primary metagenome ERZ1673753 (study PRJEB41218, sample SAMN15661747) | gut metagenome | host: Homo sapiens | place: Canada: London | collected 2015-08-20/2019-03-30 | study: EMG produced TPA metagenomics assembly of... | reverse complement strand
TTTTTCGGTTTGGAAAAGGATGAAAAACCTTGCCAGATAACCGAAAACCCTTGATGTACGGGGCTTTTCCGGTTTGTCGTAATTATACCGTAAGGGCATACATTCGCGACGCTGGCGCTGGAGAACGGTATGGATGTAAAAACGCTTTCCGCCATGCTGGGTCATGTGTCGGCGGCCACCACACTGGACATCTATACCCACATCACCGGTGATATGCAGCGCGCAGCCGCCGTCAACATCGACCGCGGCATCGGCAAGGCGGCACCGCAGGGGGACACTTCAGAGCCGGGGCAGGAAACTGCCCTGGCCCAGGCGGAAAAGCCGCGTATGACCGATTTCAAGCCCTACGTGGGTCGCAAGCGCAGATCCGGTACCGGCTGTGTCAGCGAGATCAACGACCATCTGTTTGAAGGCCGCTACTCTCCCAAATGGCCCGACGGTAAAAAGCACGCCCGCAATGTCTATGCCCACACCCGCGAGGAGTGCGAGGAGAAGCTGAAGGTGTTGATCGTAGAGATGAAAGCGGAGATCGTGGAAGCGCAGCGACTGAAGGCCGAGGGCAAAGGTGACGGAAGCCCACCGGAGGAGAAGAAGGGCAAGCGGGGGAAGGCGCGGGTATGAAAAGAATCACCGGCATGGGTACCAAGCCAATGATACCCATGTCGGTGGTAATTCGATATAAAATTTAAGCTATTACCCTAGACGATAGATTGCTTCTTCCAACTGGAATCGATCAATAGATATCATTTTAATTGCAGGTTGACCGTCCTCAGTATAATAAACAACCATGTGGGAAAGAAAATTGGCTTTACAGTTAATAGCCTCGCGTTTCATTTTGAGTTCGTCTGTCGATTTGTTTAACCACACTTTCAGTATACTCTCAGGTAACTGGAACAGGTATTCTTCTTGGTCAGACCTTAAAATCCAGGGTTCCTTAGGATCCTCCCAATGCAGCGAATAATATTCATTAAAATGGATATGTTCGTCTGTCGTGTGGTACAAAAACAGCATTTGGCCGGAGTTTGTAATTGCCACGGCCATGCGCTGACCGATTTTATCCGCCAGTTCAAGTAGCCGATTCTCAGAATCAATCATATCAAAATAAACTCGTCGGGCGTTGAAATGAAAGTCACTGTATCCAACCGTCTGGCAGAATTCATTCCAAAACGGGAGCTTATTGAATTCAATTAGGGGAATTCGATACGCAGCAGCAAACTCTTGCGCTTGCGTCGTAAATCCAGACAATGCTGCAATTGCGACTTGATAGGAATACTGATCAAAAATCGGTGGGAGTACTCGGCGATTTTGGCGGCGGCGAGCTTTCAATTCGGCCATATCGACAATATTGAAATTGTTGATATCTTCTCGCAAACCGAGAGCGCTCCTTACTACATTAAGGCTAATCTTTGTCCTATAGTCTTTGCACTCGATAAGAAGTCTTGTCTTTGAATAGAAGGGAGTTTGGACTGGCGGCTCCAGTAATACATCTGCATTGTGGGCCTCACCCAATCCTTGAATCATTTGGCCCGGAGTCCCATCGTAGATATATAATCCATCAGATACAACTTCAGAAAAACCAATATTAACAAGTATACGCTTAACAAATAATTCGAATGCTTTTCCAGGTCCCATAGATGATATATCCCTCCTAATGTAATTTTCCGCTCTGTTATAGCAGTGAATTGATAGTCTTAAGTTAAATACGACACCCTCCATCCAACTAAAAATCTTCAAGATAGAAGTAACGCCCTATTTCACTCTTTGTTTCTCAATCGCATTATATTGCAAAAAGTATGAAATTTGAAAAACGGAAAACAGATTAATCTTAGTATCTAAGGCAACACAGTCCAAGCATCAATGCTCTGTCTCTTTGTCCTATTTAAATTACTGGATTTCAATGCAGCAGAATTTGTACTTCTTTCCGCTTCCGCATGGGCAGTAGTCGTTTCGCCCTATTTTTCCATGGACCATTTTGTATTGCAAAACCCAGTCCTGCGCCTTCACACATCCTATACGCCGGATGCGTTCTATATCGTCCCCCTTCAGGTCTGAAAAGAAACACTTCTTTCCTTCTGCGGAAACTAATTTGTTTTTTTCATCGTACTCCAGTGAAATCCACATAACAGGGATTTTTTTCGTTTCTGGATGCAGCAGCATAAGCATAATCAATCTGTTCCTGAATTGGATACTGAATTATACCAGGCATAGATATAAAGGCGCAATATTTGATTTCCCCGAACGCCGTCAACGGCACAGCGCGCTTCAGTTCTCTTTGGCGTCTAAATGCATATTCAATTTTATCAGCTAATTCTTCTCTTGCATCTGATGCTAGATGCACAGCACCTCGGCGGGATCACAGTTCAGAATATTCATCATTTGCACAAGCAGCTTTGTGCTGGGAATCGTCATGCCGGTTTCAATATGGCTGATATATGTAGACCCCACATCAGTCATCGCAGCCAGCTGCTCCTGCGTCATGTTTTTCCGTATGCGCGCTTCCTTGAGCCGTGCGCCTATAAATGCGTAGTCTATCATACAAACAAGTCTCCTGCAGATGAAGTGTTCTTAACTTGTATTGTATGTGCATTTTGCTCATGTTTTAATATCCTTAATGTGCAACCGCCTATATACTTATAGTCGCAGGAAAATTCATGCCGTTTTTTGGTACATCAGAGTATTATTTGCCTAATTAAGTCAATTTTTTTCGTTGAAAGGTCAACAAATCTCAAAAAGCCGGCTCGCAGCACACTTATAGCGCACACGCCGACAAAAGCGAACCATCCTACCACGCCGCACGCTTCCCTGTTTTTTTCACCGCTACCCTAACTGCTCCGTCACGGCAAAATGGTTTTTCTCATACCGGATAAGCCCGTCCCGCCGCATGAGGGACAGCTCGTTGGAAAGCGCGCTGCGCTCTACGCTGAGATAATCCGCCAGCTGCTGGCGGTTGTAGGGGATATCAAAGGAATAGCTGCCGGTGCGCTTGATACACTCCGAAAAGTAGGACAGCAGCCGCTTTCGAATGGACTTGGGGCCGGTGTGCAGCACCCGGCGGGAGAGCTGCAAATTTTTCTCCGAGCAGAGCGTCAGCAGGTTCCGCACAAGCCGCACATGGCGCGGGCAGACATTGGCGCAGGGTTCCAGTACTCGCCTGATATTCAGCAGCAGCGCTCGCGTATCCTCGGCGGCGGTGACGTTGACCATCAGCGGATCGCCCGGCACGCAGGCGTACGCCTCCGCAAAGACGCCGCCGGGGCCGATGCTGCTCAGGACGCTGTTATTGCCCCACACGTCCCCCATCTCGATGATGACACGGCCGGACAGCACCACGCCCAGCTGCTCCGTGGGCATCCCCTCCGGCAGGATGACCGCGCCCTTCTTATAAGTGCGCTCTGCGGCGCGCAGGCAGCACAGCATTTCCTCGATGTCCGGCACCGTCATGCCGCGAAAAAGCGGGGTGTTCCCCAAATTGATCCGCATATTTTTCTCCTTTTCGTTGGCGTGCCAACAGACTTTCATAAATTATGATAGTAAAATGAAGCCACAAAGTCAAGAAGAACCGCAAGGAGGACAAAAATATGGTACGGAGAATCATTGAGATCGACAGGGATAAGTGCAACGGCTGCGGTGCCTGCGCCGAGGCGTGTCACGAGGGCGCCATCGCCATGGTGGACGGCAAGGCGCAGCTCATGCGGGACGACTACTGCGACGGGTTGGGGGACTGCCTGCCCACCTGTCCCACGGGTGCCATCACCTTTGTGGAGCGGGAGGCGGCGGCCTATGACGAGCAGGCTGTCATGGAAAATAAGCAGCGGAAAATGCAGAAAGAGGGCATGACCCTGCCCTGCGGCTGCCCCGGCAGCCAGTCCCGGAATATTCAGCACCAGGACGCACCTGCCGTGGAAACGCGGCAAGCTCAACAGGTAAGCCGTCTGTCCCAGTGGCCGGTGCAGATCAAGCTGGTGCCGATGAATGCGCCCTATTTCGACGGGGCGCGGCTGCTCATCGCCGCCGACTGCACCGCCTATACCTACGCCGCCTTCCACGAGCGGTTCATCAAGGGGCACATCACCCTGGTGGGCTGTCCCAAGCTGGACAGCGTGGACTATGCCGAAAAGCTGACGGAGATCATCCGCAGCAACGACATCAAGAGCGTCACCGTCGTCCGCATGGAGGTGCCCTGCTGCGGCGGGCTGGAGCTGGCGGCGAAAAAGGCACTCCAGCAGAGCGGGAAGTTCATCCCGTGGCAGGTGGTCACCGTCACGGTGGACGGCCGGCTGGTGGAGGAGTAAAACACAGGAGAACACGAAAGGAGACGCATTATGAAATACGTTTGCACCGTTTGCGGCTGGGAGTACGACGAGAGCGCGGGGTATCCCGAGGGCGGAATCGCGCCGGGAACGCCCTGGAGCGAGGTACCGGAGGACTTTGAATGCCCCCTGTGCGGCGTGGGTAAGGACAGCTTTGAGGAGGCGTGAGCTTTCTGCAAAAGGAGTAAAGACGATGAGCTATGAAAATTGGAAGGACAAAATCGGCACATTTGAAGTGCTGGATGTGCGGGGCAAAAAGCTGGACTTCTTCCCCGCATTGAAGGCAAAGGCCGCCGCGCTGAAAAACGGCGAAGGACTGCATATCATCCAGACCTTCGAGCCTGTCCCCCTGTACCCGGTGCTGGCCCTTATGGGCTTTGAGCATCACACGGAGAAGGTGAGCGGCAGCGAATATCACATCTGGTTTTATCGAGTGAAGAAAGGAGAATAACCGCATGAGCTACGAAAACTGGAAGAATAAGGCGCAGGGGTTTCAGACCGTGGATGTGCGCCATATACAGGGCAGCTTCTTTGAAGGGCTGAAGAAAAGAGCCGAGGCGTTGGAGGTGGGCGAAGGATTACACATCATCCAGACCTTTGAGCCGCATCCACTGTACGCTGTCATGGAGGGCTTGGGCTACGAGCACCACACCGAGCGGCGGAGTGAGGCGGAGTTCCATGTCTGGTTCTGCCGTGTGGAGAAGAAGGAAGGCGACAGCTCCGCTCCCTTCAAGCCGCTGGCTCTTTTGAACTATCCCATGATCGATGAAAAGCTGGGGCAGATCGCCGTGGATTTTTGGGAGACCACATGGCAGAGCGAGAAGCGCGTACTGCCCTACGAAACGCGGCTGCTGCTGTCCCTGACCAACGCTGTCGGTGCGGGCCGGATGAGGCAGGCGGCGCGGGAGCTGGTAAAGGCATATATCCACGGTGTGGAGAGCGCCGCGTTGGACGACGTGTTCGAGCTGCTGGCATGGAATCAGGGCATCGGCTTTTTCAGCAGCGAGATCGGCCCCTCGGCACTGTTTCAGGCGTACAAGCTCATTAAAAACGGCGAAAAGCAGGGCAAGTCCCGGGAGGATATCTGCAGCGCGCTGCGGGAGAAATTCGGGGAGAAGAACCCGGAGATGCAGGTCTTGCATTAAAAGCAGAGAACTTTACAAACATCTGCGCGGCTGCGGAGGAACGCTCTCCGCAGCCGTGCAGCTTTTGGGTTTGGATCCTTTCGAGGGTACTCTCTTCTTGCTGCCCCTGCCTTTTTGCCCCAATCGCTTTATTCTCGGCGAATTCAAGATATATTTCCATTAAATCCCTATTCTTAACAAAGATTTTAACCCATTCTCTTTATTATAGTAAAAGAGCTGTAGGCTGACGAGCATTCTGCGCGTCATTGCCCTGCCCCTGGTGGGTAGTGCCGGAGGGTGGCTGTACTACCGCTATGTGGGCTGCGCCACCGGCACCTGTGCCATTACGTCCAGCCCGTGGCTCTCCACCGGCTTCGGCTGCGTCCTTGGGTCGCTGCTGTATACCGTCCTGCGGCCCGGCCGCGGCAAGAGACAGGACTGCGACAGGGCGGAGTGAGCCCTGATTCCACTGAAGGAGGAAACACGATGTATCGAAGTGTATTGGCACTGCTTTTCGCCGCAGTGCTGCTGCTCAGCGGCTGCGCCGCGGAACGGCAGCATATACCGCGGGAAAAGGACACGCAGGGAACGGACATGGCCGGACAGTCCTCGGATATGTCCGGCGAGGAGGGTACGTATATGGACACCACGGAAAATGTCATCTATCTGGCAGGCGGCTGCTTCTGGGGCATGGAGCAGCTCATGCAATCTATCCCCGGCGTCATCGACGCCCAGAGCGGCTACGCCAACGGCACCTGCGAGGCGGACGCCACCTACCAGACCGTCTGCAAGGGCGACACCGGCTTCCGGGAGACCGTTCGGGTGGAGTATGACCCTGAGCAGGTGAGCCTGGATGCCCTGCTGCTGGCTTACTTCTACGTCATCGACCCCACGGTGCAGAACCGACAGGGTAACGACCGGGGCAGCCAGTATCAGACCGGCGTGTACTACACCAACGACAAAGCCAGGGAAACGGTGGAGCGCATTGCGGACATCGAGCGGGGCCGCAGCGAGAAATTCTTTGTGGAGATCGGCCCGCTGAGGAATTACTATCCCGCCGAGGAATATCACCAAAACTACTTAGAAAAGAACCCCAACGGCTACTGCCACATCCCCCGGGCGGAGATGGAGCTGTTCTCCAAGCTTCGCATCGATCCGGGCGACTACCGGAAGCCCGCGGCGGAGACCATCCGGGACACGCTGACGGCGGAGCAGTACCGCGTCACGCAGGAGAGCGGCACGGAGCGCGCCTTTACCGGAGAGCTCTGGGACAAGTTCGAAAAGGGCATCTATGTGGACATCGTCACCGGCGAGCCGCTGTTCTCCTCTACGGATAAGTTTGAAAGCGGCTGCGGCTGGCCAGCCTTTACAAAGCCTATCGAGGGTCCTGCTGTGGTGGAACGGGAGGACTTGAGCCACGGCATGCGCCGCACAGAGGTGCGCAGCCGCGCCGGCGACTCCCATTTGGGTCATGTGTTCACCGGCGACCCGGAGTCGCCCAACGGTGTGCGCTACTGCATCAACAGTGCCTCCCTCCGCTTCGTGCCTTACGCGAAAATGGAGGCCGAGGGCTACGGATACCTTCTGAATTTGTTTGAGGGATAGGCCGGGCACGGATATGTTGACGCAGCAGAAAAGAAAGCCCCCGCTCGACTGAGCAGACCACACAAGCCAGCTGACCCTCCGTATGTGCTGAAGCATACGGAGGGTCATCTGCTGTTCGTAATGAAAGCCTTTTACTCTGAAGGCGCTTTTGGGGTTTGATAAGTGTGAAGCATATCTTTTCAGGTTTTTCTACCGCTTTTTCACCTGGCATTTGCCGCTGCCTTTTTGCCGCCGAAAACGGAGAGCGGATCATTCCGCTCTGTCGCAGTTCATTTCAGCGGAGCAGGCACTCTCCGCGTTGACGGCTAATTTGCGATGAATTTGCATATTGACTTTTCCGCTTTCTTTGTGTATACTAATTTGCGAATAAATTGCAAATTGGAGGCGTGGTGACTTGTCCAGTTACAGCACGCGGCAGAGGAAGGCTCTGCTTGCCTATTTGAGCCGGCACCCGGATGAGCTGCTGTCCGCACGGCAAATTGCGGACGCGCTGGCGGATGAAAAGATCAGCCTCAGCGCCGTATACCGAAACCTTGCACAGTTAGAGGCGGAAGAAAAAATGCGGCGCAGCAGCAAGAGCGGCACGCGGGAGGTCTACTATCAGTATCTTGACGCCGAAAGCTGTAAGGGTGCGCTGCATATGCACTGTGTAAAATGCGGCAGGACCTTTCACATGGCAAGCGGCAACGCCGTCCTGTTTGCAAAGCACCTGGCGCAGAGCGAGCAATTCACGCTGGACGCCGCCGACACAGTTCTCTATGGCACCTGCGCGGGCTGCAGGGAAGAATAACATTCGGAAGGAGGACAGCCAGACCATGACAAAGAATCTTCGTTTGATCACGCGCCTGCTGGCGGCCGTGCTGGCGGCTGTCATGCTGTCCTCCGCTGTCTATATTGCGGTCGAAGCCAACCATAACTGCTCCGGCGAGGACTGCGCCATCTGCCACCAGCTGCAGGCCTGTGAAAATCTGCTCAAGAGCATTGGGCTTGCCGGTGCTGCTGCGGTTTTCGCCGCGGCGGTCAGGTATGCCCCGTGCAGGGTCATTCCCTCCTACGCGGAGGTTGTCCGCACATTTACTCTGGTTTCACTCAAGGTCAAGCTTTCAGATTAAATAAGAACTATTTACAAGGGTGTAGTCTATCCGTTTTCGGATAGGCTTTCGCGGTGTTGCCGTCACCCTTGTATTTTTGCGCCCAATTTTACGTTCTTATCATAATTTGGAGGTACATATAGTCTATGAAAAAGATAACTGCGCTGCTGCTTGCGCTAATGATGTTGACCGGCGTCCTTGCCGGCTGCGGAAAGCCGAAGGATACCGGAAAAGCCGGCAAATTGAAGGTCGTCACGACCATCTTCCCCGCATACGATTGGGTCAGGGCGATCCTGGGCGACAAGGCGGATAACGCCGAGGTCACCATGCTGCTGGACAACGGCGTTGACTTGCACAGCTATCAGCCCACCGCCGATGATATTGTCAAGATCTCCGACTGCGACCTCTTCGTCTATGTGGGCGGCGAGTCCGACGGCTGGGTGGAAAACGCTCTGAAAAACGCCGCCAACAGGAATATGAAGGTCATCAACCTGCTGGAGGTGCTGGGTGATTCCGTGAAAACGGAGGAGACCGTTGAGGGTATGCAGGAGGACGGTCACGACCACGGTCACAGCCACGATGAACAGCTCACGGAGGATGACATCAGGGATCGCACCCTCTCGGATTTCGCCGGTGCGTGGAAGTCCCTGCACCCCTATCTGCTGAACGGCGACCTGGACAAATTCTGCCAACACAGGGCGGAGGAGGACGAGGACAGCTCGACCACAAAGGACACCTATCGGGAGAAGTACAAGACCTCGTGGCAATGCGACGCTGAGAAGATCTCTATCAACGGGAACACGATCACCTTCACTTATGCAGACGGAAAAACCGTTTCCGCTGAATACACCTATGCCGGTTATCAGCCGAAGCTGGATGACGAGGGCAAGATCCGCAGCGTCCGCTATCAGTTCGAAACCACCAGTGCCGACGCGCCCAAATATGTGCAGTTCAACGACCACGGCCACGAGTCGGGTGAGGCGGAGCATTTCCATATCTACTTCGGCAACGACGGCTTCGATGCGCTGATGAGCGGCAAGACCAATCCGTTTTTTGTGAAGGATGCGCTTTCCGCAGAGGACATCCTTGACGAGCTGATGGGGCATGACCATGGGGAGGAAAAGGACGAGCATGTCTGGCTGTCCCTGAAGAATGCCCAAGCACTCTGCGTGACGCTTGCGGACGCGCTGTGTGCCATCGACCCGGACAACAAGAACACCTATATCGCCAACGCCGCGGCGTATAGGGACAAGCTGGCCGCCCTTGACGCAGACTATAAGGCGGCTGTGGACGGTGCGGCCCATAAGACCGTTTTGTTCGGCGACCGTTTCCCGTTCCGCTATCTGGTGGATGATTACGGCCTGCGCTACTATGCCGCCTTTGCGGGCTGCTCCGCCGAAACCGAAGCCAGCTTTGAAACCGTTTCGTTCCTTGCTAAGAAGGTGGACGAGCTGGGACTTCCCTGCGTGCTGACCATCGAGGGCGCACAGCACAGGATCGCGGAAACCATCGTCCAGAACACCGCCGGGAAGAATCAGAAGGTGCTGACCATGGATTCCATGCAGTCCACCACCTCCAAGGACGTGGCAAACGGCGCCACCTACCTTTCCGTTATGGAGAAAAATCTCTCCGTGCTGAAGGAAGCGTTGGGGTAAGGAGGTAGGTCTATGGCTCAGCTCACTTGTCAAAATCTCTGTGTCGGCTACGATGGACGACCCGTTCTCCAAGACCTCACCTTTGAGCTCCTGGCAGGCGACTATCTCTGCATCGTAGGGGAAAACGGCTCCGGCAAGAGTACCCTTATGAAAACGATCCTCGGCTTGCAGGCCCCCATCAGCGGCAGAATTTTGACGGGCGATGGGCTGAGGAAAAACGAGATCGGCTATCTGCCGCAGCAGACAGTGGTACAAAAGGACTTCCCGGCAGCCGTGAGAGAGATCGTTCTCTCCGGATGCCAGGGACGCTGCGGCAGCCGTCCTTTTTATAACAAAGAAGAAAAGAAACTTGCGGCGGAGGCTATGGAGAAAATGCAGATTACACGGCTTGCAAGGCGGTGCTATCGCGAGCTGTCCGGTGGGCAGCAGCAGCGGGTGCTGCTTGCCCGCGCACTGTGCGCCACGCAAAAAATGCTGCTTCTTGATGAGCCTGTTTCCGGGCTTGACCCCAAGGTGACGGCGGAAATGTATACGCTCATCGAAAAGCTCAACCGTGAGGACGGCATCACCGTGATCATGATCTCTCACGATGTGGCTGCCGCCGTCCGATACGCCAGCCATATTCTGCATATTGGCGACACCGTTTTCTTTGGGACAAGGGCGGACTATCTCCAAAGCCCGCAAGGGCGGCTGTTTGACGTGAAGAAGGGCGGTGACAGCCAATGACTGCTATCTTGGAAAAGCTGACGCTCTATTGGGCATACCCCTTTGTCCGCTATGCCCTCATTGTCGGTGTGCTGATCGCGCTTTGCTCCTCCCTGCTGGGTGTGACGCTGGTGCTGAAGCGGTTTTCCTTCATCGGTGACGGTCTGTCCCACGTGGCGTTTGGCGCAATGGCGATTGCCGCCGTGCTGCAGATCACCAACAAAATGCCCCTTGTCATGGTCATTACCATCCTCAGTGCCGTGCTGCTCCTGCGCACCGGGCAGAATACGAAGATCAAGGGCGACGCCGCCATCGCCATGATCTCTGTCGGTTCTTTGGCTGTCGGTTATCTTCTGATGAACATTTTCTCCACCTCGTCCAATCTTTCGGGCGATGTGTGCAGCACGCTGTTCGGCTCCACCTCCATTCTGACGCTGTCCCCCGTAGAGGTATGGCTGTGCGTGGGAATGTCGGTGCTGGTCGTAGCGGTGTTCATCCTGTTTTACAATAAGATCTTTGCCGTGACTTTTGACGAGAGCTTCGCAAGGGCGACCGGCACGAGGGCGGGGCTCTACAACCTACTGATCGCCGTCGTCGTTGCGGTCATCATCGTGCTGGCGATGAACCTTGTGGGTTCCCTGCTGATCTCCGCACTGGTGATCTTCCCGGCACTGTCCGCCATGCGGATGTTCAAGAGCTTTCGCAGCGTGACCATCTGCGCGGCAGTCCTTTCGGTTTTCTGTGCGCTGCTCGGTAGTCTGGCGTCCATTCTCGCCGGTACGCCGGTAGGCTCCACCATCGTCGCCGTTCAGATCGGCGCTTTCGGCCTGTCATGGCTGGCAGGCACGGTATTGGGAGGTGTTCGCAGATGAAAAAACTATTATGCGTGCTGTTGGCAGCCCTGCTGCTCTGCACTCTCGCCGCCTGCGGCCATGAGGACACCGCACAAAAGCCCGCTGCGGAGGATGCAGAAGGCACCGCCGCGGTTGACATTGACCTGACCGTGCTCAGCGGCATCATGGTCTATTCCGAGGTCAACAGCATGATCTCCTTCCCAGATAACTACATCGGGAAAACTGTTAAAATGAAGGGACAATTTGCCATTGGATATGTATACAATACAGATGGCACGCCCGATGAATCCACAGCTCGATTTGCCTGCGTGATCGCCGATGCCACCGCCTGCTGCTCACAGGGGCTTGAATTTATCCTAACTGGCGAACATACCTATCCTGATGAGTATCCGGAGCTGGGGGCAGAGATCACCGTGGTGGGTACGTTTGAATGGTACGAGGAGGATGGTTTCCGGTACTACCGGCTGGGAAACGCATCGTTTGTAAACTGAGGCAGCGTGGGTCGTATCAACCGGAAATTCCGTGCCACGCTTCGATCACGAGATAAGCAGCAGCACCCCGGACAATGAAACGTCCGGGGTGCTGCTGCTTGTCGTTAGATGTCCATTGTCAAGAGGTATGCGGCGTCTGTCGCCCAATCATATACGCATAGGGAAACATTTGTGTATGCGCTCGTTCCTGGGTTTCGATCCACCATTTTCCAGTAGCCGTCCGCGATCAAGGGCAGCTCCATATAGGTGGAAAGGCTCGTATAAGCAGCAACAACACCGTTGCGGCAAGCAACGCAAAGTAACATTCGTGCATTTGACCCGCGATGGCTCAATGGCAAAAGGTGTTCACTGTACCTCGCTGGGCTTTGTACCGACCTCCGCAACGTTATCGCAGCAGCTCTCGATCAGCTCCCTGTCGTGGGTGATCACGAGAATGGTT
>ERZ1673753.2743-NODE-2743-length-12341-cov-5.537604_pt1 | contig 12341 bp, 8 predicted proteins | sample MGYA00580201_ERZ1673753 | MGnify/ENA primary metagenome ERZ1673753 (study PRJEB41218, sample SAMN15661747) | gut metagenome | host: Homo sapiens | place: Canada: London | collected 2015-08-20/2019-03-30 | study: EMG produced TPA metagenomics assembly of... | reverse complement strand
GCTTTGGCCAATCAAAAAGGTGGTGTAGGAAAAACAACAACAACCATAAACCTCGCAGCTTCTCTCGCCACACTTGAAAAGAAAGTGCTTGTCGTAGACGCAGACCCGCAGGCAAATGCCTCGTCAGGGTTGGGCGTAGACATCAAGCAGGCAGAATGTACTATCTATGAATGTATTATAGACCGCGCCGATGTGCGCGACGCTATCCACAACACGGAGATTGATACATTGAAAGTTATTTCCTCCCACATCAATCTGGTAGGCGCCGAAATAGAAATGCTCAATCTTAAAAACCGGGAAAAGATACTGAAAGAGGTACTCGCCCCGCTACGGGAAGAGTTTGATTATATCCTGATAGACTGCTCACCGTCGTTAGGATTGATTACAATCAACGCGCTCACGGCCGCCGACTCGGTTATCATTCCCGTACAGGCCGAATACTTTGCACTGGAAGGCATCAGCAAATTGCTGAACACCATCAAAATCATCAAGTCCAAGCTGAACCCCGCACTCGAAATCGAGGGATTCCTGCTGACCATGTATGACTCGCGGCTGCGCCAGGCCAACCAGATATACGACGAGGTGAAACGCCACTTCCAGGAACTGGTGTTCAACACCGTCATCCAGCGCAATGTAAAACTGAGCGAAGCCCCCAGCTACGGACTCCCCACAATCCTGTACGATGCGGACTCCACCGGAGCCAAAAACCACATCGCACTGGCAAAAGAGTTAATCAGCCACAACGAGGACTAACCGCCCGCATGGCAAACATAGTAAACAGTAAATCGTAAAACAGAAAAGAATAGATGGTACAGAAAAGAAATGCATTAGGACGTGGGCTGGACGCCCTGCTCTCCATGGATGAGGTGCAAACCGAAGGCTCTTCCTCTATCAATGAAATAGAATTGTCGAAGATTGCCGTCAACCCCAATCAGCCCCGCCGCGAGTTCGACCAGACAGCGTTGCAGGAGCTTGCCGATTCTATTGCAGAGATTGGTATCATCCAGCCTATCACCCTGCGTAAGCTGTCCGATGATGAATACCAGATTATTGCCGGCGAACGCCGCTTCCGCGCCTCGCAAATGGCAGGGCTGACGAGCATCCCCGCCTATATCCGCACGGCCGACGACGAGAATGTCATGGAAATGGCACTCATCGAAAACATACAGCGCGAGGACCTGAACTCCGTGGAAATAGCGCTTGCCTACCAGCACCTGCTGGAACAATACGGACTGACGCAGGAACGCCTCAGCGAACGCATAGGCAAGAAGCGTACCACCATTGCCAACTACCTGCGCCTGCTGAAACTGCCGGCTCCCGTCCAGATGGGATTGCAAAACAAGCAGATAGACATGGGGCACGCCCGTGCACTGGTAACGCTGGGAGACCCCAAACTGCAAGTGAAGATTTTTGAAGAGATACTCGAACAAGGTTATTCCGTACGCAAAGTAGAGGAAATCGTGAAATCCCTGAGCGAAGGAGAAGCCGTGAAAAGCGGCGGCCGCAAGATAGCCCCCAAGCGCGCCAAACTGCCTGAAGAGTTCAATATGCTGAAGCAGCAGCTTTCCAGTTTCTTCAGCACCAAAGTACAGTTGACCTGCTCCGAAAAAGGCAAAGGAAAAATCAGTATCCCGTTCAGTAACGAAGAAGAACTGGAACGTATCATCGGTATTCTCGATACGCTGAAAAAATAAATGACAAAGAAGAGAAGAATATATCAAATCAGTATCGCCCTGCTGCTTTGCCTGATGCAGACGGCAGGGATTGCTATGTATGGTCAGAGCCGTCCGCGTGCCGCCGCAAAGAGGATACACAGGCTGCAGGCAGACTCTCTTGCCGCCGTACGGCAAGCAGCTCGGATGCAGGCCGACAGCCTGAACCGGACTATGGAAGAAGTGCCGCCTCTCCAGGCCGTTGCCCCGGCAGACAGCATTGCCACTGCCGACAGCATTGCCGCCGAGAACAAGAAAAAGCTGCTGGAAATGACTTCCGCTCCCGTCCTGAAAGAATCGGAAGTGCCGGCAGACAGCCTCAAAAAAGAAATCGATCAGAAAATATGGGTTCCCAACCCTACAAAAGCCACCTGGCTGGCGCTCGTAATTCCCGGCGGCGGACAAATCTACAACCGGAAATACTGGAAATTGCCCATATTCTACGGCGGCTTTGCCGGATGTGCCTATGCCTTGACGTGGAACAGCAAAATGTACAAGGACTACTCCACCGCATATAAAGACGCGATGAACGGCAATATGCAGTCCAGCAGCATCACCGACCTGCTGCCGCCCGGATACAAGATTTCCGAAACCCAGTTGAAAGAGCTGTTGCGCAAGCGCAAGGACACCTATCGCAGATACCGCGATTTAAGTATCTTCGCTTTCATCGGAGTATACCTGCTGTCCGTCATCGATGCCTATGTGGATGCCGAACTGTCCAATTTCGACATCACCCCCGACCTCAGCATGAAAGTGGAACCGGCTGTCATCGACAACCGGATAAACAACTCCTCCAACCGCTCCGTGGGGTTGCAGTGCAGTTTCCGATTTTAAAAACAAATAAACAGATTTATCCATGACAAATAAACCTACATATATGAAAAGAATAATCGCGGGTTCCTCACTTCTGTTCAGCATACTGCTGGCAACTCCGCAAGCATACGCCCAAGAAAGCGTAGACGTCATTATCCGCGAAAACGGAACGGAACGGCGGGAAGTAATCGACCTGCCCAAGAGCATGACCTACCCTGTAGACAGCCTGCTCAGCGACTGGAAAGCCAAGAGCTACATAGATTTAGGGAAGGATTGCAGCACCTCTACCGTCAATCCCCAATTCAGCGATTCCGTATACATCGACCGGCTCTCGCGCATGCCGACCATTATGGAAATGCCCTACAACGAGATTGTACGCAAATTCATCGACATGTATACCGGACGCCTCCGCAACCAGGTGGCTTTCATGCTGAGCGCCTGCAACTTCTACATGCCCATTTTCGAAGAGGCGCTCGATACTTACGGGCTGCCGCTGGAACTGAAATATCTGCCGATTATCGAGTCTGCGCTTAATCCCTCGGCCGTATCCCGCGCCGGAGCCTCCGGCCTGTGGCAGTTCATGCTGAACACCGGCAAGATATACGGCCTGGAAAGCAACAGCCTTGTGGACGAACGCCGCGACCCGATTAAGGCTACCTGGGCCGCCGCACGCTACCTGAAAGATATGTATGCCATCTACCAGGACTGGAACCTGGTAATCGCCGCCTACAACTGCGGCCCCGGTACCATCAACAAAGCCATCCGGCGCGCAGGCGGCAAAACGGATTATTGGGAAATATACAACTATCTGCCCAAAGAAACACGCGGATACGTACCCGCTTTTATAGCCGCCAACTACGTAATGACGTACTACTGCAAGCACAATATCTGCCCGATGGAAACCAATATTCCGGACGCCACAGATACTATACAGGTGAACCGCAACCTGCATTTCGAACAAATCACGGATGTCTGCGGCATCGGAATGGATGAGATTAAAAGCCTGAATCCCCAGTACAAGAAGAATATCATTCCGGGAGACAGCAAGCCTCAGACACTCCGCCTGCCTATAAACTACATCAGCACTTTCATCGACAGCCAAGACACGATTTACGCCCACCGCAGTGCGGAACTGTTTAAAAACCGCAGAACCGTTTCCGTGGCCAATACCCGCAGCACAGCACGCAGCAGCAAAGGGAAAAGTTCTTCACAGGGCAACGTCACCTACCACAGAATACGCAACGGGGAAACCCTGTCGACCATCGCCCGCAAATATGGCGTCACCGTCAACCAGATAAAAAGCTGGAACGGATTGAGAAGCACCAGAATCAATGCGGGAAAGAGGCTGAAGATTTACAAATAAAAACATAAATGCTTGTCCGGTGTTGAAAATTGCTTATTTTTGCAAAAAGTGAAGAAGAAAGGAGAAACAGTATATGGAAGAGAGCGTAAGCCAGAAGGAGAAAGAGAGAGCCGAAGAAGCAATGATTGAACAGGCATTCCAGGAACTGTTGAACGATTACTTGGCAACCAAACACCGCAAGCGTGTCGAAATAATAACCAAGGCATTCAATTTTGCCAACCAGGCACATAAGGGAATCAAACGCCGCTCGGGCGAACCGTATATCATGCACCCCATCGCCGTAGCGAAGATTGTGTGCAATGAGATAGGGCTGGGGTCTACTTCCATCTGCGCCGCCCTGCTGCACGATGTGGTGGAAGACACCGATTACACCGTTGAGGATATCGAAAACATCTTCGGCCCCAAAATCGCCCAAATCGTTGACGGACTGACCAAAATCTCGGGCGGCATCTTCGGCGACCGCGCCTCGGCGCAGGCAGAGAACTTCAAGAAACTGCTGCTTACCATGTCCGACGACATCCGCGTTATCCTCATAAAGATAGCCGACCGGCTGCACAATATGCGCACACTCGGTTCCATGCTGCCCAACAAGCAGTTCAAGATAGCCGGTGAAACATTGTATATCTATGCGCCGCTTGCCAACCGGCTGGGACTGTACAAGATAAAGACGGAACTGGAAAACCTGAGCTTCCGTTACGAGCATCCGGAAGAATACCGCGAGATAGAAAAGAAACTTGAAGCGACAGCCGTAGAACGCGACAAGGTTTTCAAAGAGTTCACCGCTCCGATACGTGCCCAACTGGATAAAATGGGATTGAAATACCGTATCCTTGCCCGCATCAAATCCATCTATTCCATTTGGAACAAGATGCAGACAAAGCATGTGCCGTTCGAGGAAATTTACGACCTGCTTGCCGTACGTATCATCTTCGAGCCCCGTAACATGGAAGAAGAGCTGAATGACTGCTTCAACATATACGTATCCATATCCAAAATATACAAACCGCATCCCGACCGTCTGCGCGACTGGGTGAGCCACCCGAAAGCCAACGGCTATCAGGCCCTGCACGTCACCCTCATGGGCAATAACGGACAATGGATCGAAGTCCAGATTCGCAGTGAACGTATGAACGACGTTGCCGAACAGGGATTCGCCGCACATTGGAAGTATAAGGAAGGCGGCGGCAGCGAGGATGAGGGCGAGCTGGACAAATGGTTGCGTACCATCAAGGAGATACTCGATGACCCCCAACCGGACGCCATTGATTTTCTGGATACAATCAAGCTGAACCTGTTTGCTTCGGAAATCTTTGTGTTTACTCCGAAAGGCGAAATCAAGACCATGCCGCAGAACTCCACAGCACTGGACTTTGCCTTCTCCCTGCACACCGACATCGGCAGCCATTGCATCGGCGCCAAAGTAAACCACAAGCTTGTTCCCCTCAGCCATAAGTTGCAGAGCGGCGACCAGGTAGAGGTTCTTACATCCAAATCGCAACGCGTGCAACCGGAATGGGAAGCTTATGCCACTACCGCCCGTGCCCGTGCCAAAATCGCATCCATCCTGCGCAAAGAAGCGAAAGCGCATCAGAAAGAGGGCGAGGCAATCCTTGCAGACTTTCTCAGGAACGAGGATATACGCATGGATGACTCCGCAATAGACAAGCTCACCCGCCTGCACAATTTCCATACCCGCGACGAGCTGTTCGTTGCTGTGGGCAGCAAGAAACTCGTATTGGGTGATGCGGACCGGAACGCCTTCAAGGAAAAACAAAGCACCAACTGGAAGAAATTCCTGACTTTCTCGTTCGGCAATAAAGACAACAAAGACACGAAGGAGCAGTCCGAAGAGAAAGTTCCGCAAGAAAAAATCAATACCAAGCAGATATTGAAACTGACGGAAGAGACCATCCAGAAGAACTATATCATGGCCGACTGCTGCCACCCCATCCCCGGCGATGATGTATTGGGATATATAGACGAGCAGAACCGGATAATCATCCACAAACGCCAATGTCCGGTAGCCGCACGCCTCAAGAGCAGCTATGGCAACCGTATCATCGCCACCGAATGGGACACCCACAAGGAGCTGTCATTCCTCGTGACGATTTATCTGAAAGGTATCGACAGTATGGGATTGCTGAACGAAGTAACGCAGGTCATCTCGCGCCAGCTGAATGTCAATATCCGCAAGCTGACGATTGAAACCACCGACGGTATTTTTGAAGGTAAGATACAACTTTACGTACACGATGTGGACGATGTACGCAGCATCTGCGACAACCTGAAACAGATACAGAACATCAAACAGGTGACAAGAATAGAAGGATAACCCCTATCCGGGCTGTTCCTTCATAAGATTCTCTTTCAATGCCTCTACATCCTCATAAGTAAAGGCATCGAGGGATTCTTTCATACCGATAAGTTCTTCACGGATACTTTTCAGCCGCTCTACGATTTCAAAATTCCGGAGAGTGGCTTCCTTATTGTCTTTCATGCGCTGGCGTGCGCCGGGCAGCGTCATGCCGCGCTCCTTGACCAGATGATAAATCAACTTCACCGTTTCAATATCTTCCTTACGGTATTGGCGTATCCCCCGCCCTCCCTTCTTCGGTCTGAGCTGCGGAAACTCCTTCTCCCAGAAACGCAGCAGCGATTCATTGACATCGAACATTCTGGCAACCTCGCTGATGGAGTAATATAGTTTCAGTTCTTTATCGGTATTCAGCATAACAGCCTGTCAGTTAAACATTCATAATCCGCTAATCCATCATTTTTCCATGATTTGCCGCAATCTGTATCATACGGTCGTAGTCTTCGGCACTTAAATCCATAAAGTAATAATTCACAGGATTTACGACCTGCCCTTTCACATGCACTTCGTAGTGCAGGTGAGGTCCTGTACTTTTGCCGGTACTTCCAACCGCACCGATAACCTCGCCCCGCACCACCCGTTTGCCGAGTTTGGTACGGAATCCCTGCAAGTGGGCATACCACGTCTGGTAACCGAAGCCATGATCTACGATGATAAGATTTCCATAACCGGTTTCCCATCCCATTTTAACAACAGTGCCGTCACCGGTTGCATATACATCCGTTCCCGGATGGGCCGAAAAGTCCATGCCGGCATGAAAACGGGTAGTTCCGTAAATAGGGTCGATGCGCGTTCCATAACCGGAAGCGGTCTTGCGCAAATCCTTATTGGAAATGGGCTGAATGGCAGGGATGCAACGCAGCATCTCATCATGGTTCTTGCACATCTCCACCACATCATCGAACGAACGGGACTGGATATAAAGCTGCTTCGTGAGCATATCCATTTTCTGCGTAGTATTCACCACCAAATCGGAATTGGCCATATCCATCAGATGTTCGTAACGGTTTGTACCGCCGTATCCTGCCTTACGGATAGCCGAGGGAATAGGGTCGGCCTGGAATATTACGCGATACAGGTTATCGTCGCGTTGCTGCACATCCTGCAATACTCCCATAGCCTCGTCCATTCTCCGCGAAAGGACGTTATACTGCGCCTGAAGCCGGCTGTTTTCTTTCCGCAGTTCCTTCTCGGACGGCGAACCGAAAATCAGCAACAGTACGATAAAGCTGCCGGCTCCCAGCCCCATACCGAAAAACAACCGGCGCAATATGCTCAACGCCCGTTGCCGGACGGTAGGATAAATTCGGTCGTAAGTCTGTGTCCGCGGATTATAAATGTAGTAAACTTTGCGCATCGAGAGTAAATATTTCATTATCAATGCGGCAAAAATACGAAAAACAAGCTATCTTTGCACAGTTTTTTCAAGAATTATAAGATTTATGATTTATGATTTATGATTTCATAGAAAGATGGGTCATAGAATGCGTAAGTCATAAATCGCAAGCTGTAAATCGGAAATCATAAATCATAAATAAGAAGTATGTTGACTGCAAATGAAATCAGAGACTCGTTCAAGAGTTTCTTCGAAAGTAAAGGTCACCAGATTGTGCCTTCGGCTCCTATGGTGATTAAGGACGACCCCACGCTGATGTTTACCAACGCGGGTATGAACCAGTTTAAAGATATTATTTTGGGGAATCACCCGGCGAAATATAAAAGAGTGGCAGACTCACAGAAGTGCCTGCGCGTCAGCGGAAAGCACAATGACCTGGAAGAAGTGGGGCACGATACGTACCACCACACCATGTTCGAGATGCTGGGCAACTGGTCGTTTGGCGACTACTTCAAGAAAGAAGCCATCTCCTGGGCATGGGAATATCTGGTCGATGTGCTGAAGCTCGACCCGAAAGACCTCTACGCCACCGTATTCGAAGGCAGCCCCGAAGAAGGCCTGGAACGCGACAACGAAGCCGCTTCCTATTGGGAACAGTTCCTGCCGAAAGACCATATCCTTAACGGAAACAAACACGATAACTTCTGGGAAATGGGTGATACCGGCCCTTGTGGCCCGTGCTCCGAAATTCACGTGGATTCACGTTCGGAAGAAGAAAAGGCCAAAGTACCCGGTTCGCAACTGGTGAACAAAGACCATCCGCAGGTTATCGAGATATGGAATCTTGTATTCATGCAGTTCAACCGCAAGGCAGACGGCAGCCTCGAAGGACTTCCCGCCAAAGTAATCGACACCGGTATGGGCTTTGAACGCCTGGTACGTACACTGCAAGGCAAGACTTCCAACTACGACACCGATGTTTTCCAACCGATACTGAAAGCCATCGGCGATATGACGGGAGCCACATACGGCAAAAACGAACAGCAGGACATCGCCATGCGCGTAATTGCCGACCACATCCGTACAATCGCTTTCTCCATCACCGACGGTCAGCTTCCGAGCAATGCCAAGGCAGGTTACGTAATCCGCCGTATCCTCCGCCGTGCAGTGCGCTACGGCTACACGTTCCTCGGACAGAAGCAGGCTTTCATGTACAAGCTGTTGCCCGTACTCATCGAGAACATGGGCGGCGCATACCCCGAGTTGAATGCACAGAAAGAACTGATAGCCAAAGTCATTAAAGAAGAAGAAGATTCTTTCCTCCGTACTTTGGAAACCGGTATCCGTCTGCTGGATAAGACCATGGCGGATGCCAAGGCAGCCGGCAAGACCGAAATCAGCGGTAAAGATGCCTTTACGCTCTATGATACGTTCGGCTTTCCGCTCGACCTCACCGAACTCATCCTCCGCGAAAACGGCATGACCGCCGACATCAAAGAGTTCGATGCCGAAATGCAGCAGCAAAAGCAACGTGCACGCAATGCCGCTGCCGTTGAAACCGGAGACTGGATTACATTGCAGGAAGGCACTACCGAATTTGTAGGCTACGATTATACGGAATATGAGACATCCATTCTGCGCTACCGCCAGATAAAGCAAAAGAACCAGACACTGTTCCAGATTGTACTGGACAAGACTCCGTTCTATGCCGAAAGCGGCGGACAGGTAGGCGATACCGGCGTACTGGTCAATGAGTTCGAAACGATTGAGGTCATCGACACCAAAAAGGAGAACAACCTTCCTATTCATATCACCAAGAAGCTGCCCGAACACCTGGAAGCACCGTTCATGGCATGTGTAGATACGGACAAACGTGCCGCCTGCGCCGCCAACCACTCTGCTACCCACTTGCTGGATGCCGCATTGCGCGAGGTATTGGGCGACCACGTAGAGCAAAAGGGTTCTTTGGTGACTCCGGACTCATTGCGTTTCGACTTCTCGCACTTCCAAAAAGTGACGGACGAGGAAATCCGTCAGGTGGAACACATCGTGAATGCCAAGATACGTGCCAACATCCCTCTGAAAGAGTACCGCAACATACCTATCGAAGAAGCCAAAGAACTGGGCGCCATCGCTCTTTTCGGCGAAAAGTACGGTGACCGCGTACGTGTCATCCAGTTCGGTTCTTCCATTGAATTCTGCGGTGGTACGCACGTAGCCGCTACCGGAAACATCGGAATGATGAAGATTGTATCCGAAAGTTCCGTTGCCGCCGGTGTCCGCCGTATCGAAGCCTATACCGGAGCACGCGTAGAGGAGATGCTCGATGCCTTCCAGGATACGATGCGCGATTTGAAAGCACTCTTCAACAACGCCCCCGACCTGTCAGGCGCCATCCGCAAATACATCGAAGAGAACGCCGGTCTGAAGAAACAGGTGGAAGATTTCATGAAAGAGAAAGAAGCACAACTGAAAGAGAAACTTCTACAGAATATCCAAGAGGTGAACGGTACGAAGGTAATCAAGTTCTGTGCAGCCATGATACCCGCCGACACGGTTAAAAACATCGCATTCCAACTGCGCGGAGAGATTACGGAAAACCTTTTCTTTGTTGCGGGAACGGTATTCGAAGGCAAACCGATGCTGACAGTGATGCTGAGCGACAACCTCGTAGCCGGCGGACTGAAAGCCGGTAACCTTGTAAAAGAAGCCGCCAAGCTGATACAAGGCGGCGGCGGCGGTCAGCCCCACTTTGCAACTGCCGGCGGAAAGAACCCGGACGGCTTGAGCGCAGCCGTAGACAAAGTCTTGGAACTGGCAGGATTATAATCCGTAAGATTGCCGGAGAGGCAGATATTCAATTTACAATAAAGAGGGTGTGTCAAAATACACTTGATGATTTCTTTTAGGCACGGATTTCGCAGATTTCACGGAAAAAGAACAAAGAAAATCTATGTTTCCCGTGTAATCCGTGCCTAAAAAGAAATAAATAGCAAGCGAATATTAGTTTTGACATACCCTCTTTGTTTTTCCCCACTTACAACCTCTGTCCGGAAGGAACCGACTTCTATTCCCACTTCAACAGGAAGTGCTCGCGATAAATAGCCATCACCCCCTCAGGCAGTAATCCGGGCGAACAGAACGGAGTTACATTCTCAGCAAGCACGCACCTTATCGTAGCCACTCCGTCATAAGTAAACTGCCACAGCGTATGTACGTCCCCGTCTTCCCCTTCGGTTTCGGAAAGAAAAATCGTCAGGTAACAATTGTTCCATCTGAAAAAATACAGAATATAGCGGAATGCCACATCATTACCCGTCTCTTTTTCAACAGATCTGCTCTTTCGGATAGTTCACCAGATAAAGAGTGCCCGTGGCCCGGGTAAATGCCGTATAAAGCCAACGGAAATAATCGGGCGTCAGATATTCGTCCGTCATATACCCCTGGTCCAGAAAAACATTCTTCCACTGCCCGCCCTGCGCCTTATGGCACGTCACGGCATAGGCATACTTCACTTGCAAGGCATTGTAATAAGGGTCGGCTTTCATCTTCTTCATCCGTTCCCGCTTCACGGTGATGTCGGCATAATCTTCGAGAACGGTATAGAAAAGGCGGTCGTTATCCGCCTTGGGCAGTGCAGGTGCATCGCTGTGCAATGTATCCAGCAGAAGATTTGCTTCCAGTTCGAAGTTGTCGTAATCGGGAAATTCCAGCGTGACATCCGCAAAACGGAAACCATACAGTTCGCGGGTGCGGCGCACCCGGCGCACCACCGCTGTCTCACCGTTGGCTATAAAGTCCATCTCCTTCTGTTTTTCCGTCCAGTAATAATTATTTTTCGCCACCATCAGCAAGTCGCCCGTATTCAGTTCATCTTCCCGCCAGAGTATCCGGGAGCGGATGCCGTTATTGTAGATATTGGCACGCTTGTTGGAGCGGCATATCACAATCGTCTCGTCCAGCCCGTCGCGGTCGTAACACGTTTCGAGCGCATCTATCAGTTCATCGCCCGGCAGAACTTTGATGTCGGCAAACCCCGCAACCTTTATCTTCGGCAGAGCCTCGCAGGCATCTTCGGCAATCAGTTGGCGCAGGCGCGTAGCGTTCCACAAAATACCCGATTGCTGCTCCTGGCGTACCACTTGGGTCAAGTCCACTTCCTGCACCTCCAGTCCGTAGCCTTTCAAGGCGTCTGCAAACAGAGCGGGACTCTGCTCCTCGCCCACCGGCGGAAGCTGTGCCGTATCTCCCATCAGCAAAAGGCGGCATCCCATACCCGAATAGACAAACTGTACCAGGTCGTCCAGCAAACGCCCCGTGCCGAATGCCGAACCCGACAGACCGTCATTGGCAATCATCGACGACTCATCGACAATATATAATGTATGAGTTGTCAAATTATCGTTCACCGAAAAGTTGCCCGTCTCATTGGAAAAAGATTGCTGTCTATAAATTTTTTTATGAATTGTAAACGCCGGATGTCCCGCATAAGCGGAGAAAACCTTCGCCGCCCGCCCCGTCGGAGCCAGTAATACCGACTTCTGTTGCAGCTTATCCAAAGTCCTGACCAGAGCGCCCACCAGCGAGGTCTTACCCGTACCTGCATAGCCACGGAGCAGAAAAACCATCTCACTACGGGGCGCGAGAAGGAAGTCCGACAAAGATTTTATAGCAATTTCCTGCTCCGGAGTTGGTTGATAAGGAAAATTTTCCTTAATTTGCCTTTCTAAATAGTTATTTATC